>Ga0136604_1000034_pt1 | contig 77758 bp, 80 predicted proteins | sample AntRauFillE10628_FD_104928 | JGI IMG/M metagenome (GOLD analysis project Ga0136604, IMG submission 104928) | Saline lake microbial communities from Rauer Islands, Antarctica - Metagenome Filla E10 #628 | ecosystem: Environmental > Aquatic > Non-marine Saline and Alkaline > Saline | place...
CCATCTGATCAGTGAGCTTGAAGAAACCGGCTTTTTCCTAAACCCTGAAAAACGCCCCCATACCGAACGCAACATCCGCAACACCTTTGCCCGCTTTGACATGACCGATCAAGAGGTCAGCACCCTGCGCGGTATTATTAAGGCGCTACGGGGCAAGAAGAAAACAAAGAAGGCATTGTGATCTGTTTCTATCGCTTAATATACGGCGCTTTGCCATTGACATAACAACTGCGCGGGTGTACAATTTGTTATCCTATATAATAGAGGCCGCATGAAAAACATTCACTCGCACCTTCAAAACTTGAATATATTCAACCAGCTAAAGCCAGAAGACTTGGTTAAAATCGAAAGTGACGGGCTTGCCCATGATCATATCAAATTAGGAAACACAGGCTGGATCATGCGTATCCCGCGTGGTAATCAGCTTGAAATGGAAGATCTGGAATATCTGCGCCTGCAACAAGCCATATATGAGAGAATGTCACCCTCTGGCAGTACACCTGATATTTTTGGTATCATTAAACCCAACGCTGACCTACCTCATGGCGCTCTTATTATAGAATATATAGAAGGACGACGGGTAAAATCAGAAAAAGACCTGCCGGCAATGGCAAAATGCTTGGCCGAGCTTCATAAAATGTCCGTTCCTTCAGATACGGCTCCGCTTGAAAAGGCCGCCGGTCCCCTCGCCGGTCAGGACTTTCTTTTAAGCGTCGTTTTCAATGCAGCCTTTGAAAATAAAAAGCTGCCTAAAGATATAAAACGGTTATTACAACAGGAACGCAGTGATATAAGAAGTCAGATAGACGATTTAAAACAGCGCAAAGATATTCCACTTTCACTTATAGGTGGCGACTGTCACCCCGGTAACTATCTTATCGACAAGCAAGGAAAAGCCTGGATGGTTGATGTCGAATTCGGCGCCTATGATATAGCACTTGTGGATCTTGCCGATGCCTCTCTTGAAATCACGTCTCAGCAAGGATATACGACCTCATCAAAGGCTGTTAAAGAATTCTATGAGACATGGTCAAAAGCTGTTGGTCAGGATATGACAAAAAAACTTACTGACTTAATCCCGTTGACAGAGCGGGCTGTGCAGCTCCGTACTCTGGCCTGGCTAAGTCACTGGGTCGCTGAAGGTCGTGAAAATGCCACCCTCGTCCCTGAAAAATCGATCAAAAATTGGGATAATATGGCGCGTCATTACTTTGACCCCGATAATCTTGAAGCCATGCTTTCAGCGAAGAATCCTGACGCGAAGACTGCGCGACGGCCTATAAAAAATCAGCCTCCAAAACCTAGATAAGTTATAATCCATATGCATTTTTTATTTATGCGTCACGCCGAAACAGAGGCGAATGCCAAAGGGGTCTGTGCAGGTCCTCACAATCTAACGCCGCTGACGGAAACGGGCCGCATACAGGCCGTACAAAGCACCCGTATATTAAACAATTACCCCGAAAAAATTGATAGTATTTGCTGTAGTTCAACATTACGCGCCATAGATACTGCTAAGATTATCTGCACCCAGCTTTCGTCCCCATTAAAGATTAAATGTTTTGATGGTTTATGCGAAAGAGATTACGGAGCATGGGAGGAAATGTCTTTTGATGATCTTCATTCACGCATACAAAATGGTGAAATCGGGCCAAATGGTGAAACCCGGCATGATTTTCATAGCCGGATTACAATCGCCCTGACAGAACTTGATGCCATTTTCAAAGATCAAATGCCGCTGATTATTTCCCATGGCGGCGTATGGCAGGGTATTTATGATATCTGCCATACGGAAGCCCCCTGGCTTAACAATGCGGATATCTATGAAGTTAAGTTGGATCTGACAGAAAAAACCATCGATCAGCAGCTTTTAACGCTCTAAATCACTGAGCCGTTTTGATGTTGTGATTTGTTCTGGTGTATTGCGGATTTCTATGACGGTTAGTTTTTGGCTTTCAAGCGCTGTATCAAAGCTGCTGTAGAAGTCTTCGGTTTTCTCGATACAAAAGGTTTCAGCGCCATAGGCTTTGGCCAGTGTAGTGAAATCGGGGTTGGTAAGATCGGTTGCGATCTGCCGTCCCGGGTAATCCCGCGCCTGATGCATGCGGATTGTACCGTAAATTCCATTATTGAACAAAAGAATGATCGGTGTTGCACCGGCGCTGATGGCTGTTGCCAGCTCCTGCCCTGTCATCATAAAGCCTCCATCGCCCATCATGCCGATTACAGCGCGTTCTGGTGCGGCTATGCTGGCGGCAATGGCCGCCGGCACTCCATAGCCCATAGCCCCACTGGTGGGCGCCAACAGACGGTTCGGACGGCCATACCGCAAATAACGCTGCGCCCAGCCGCTAAAATTACCGGCATCTGTCGTGATTACGGCATCTTTGGGCAGGTTATTGCGGATATGTTTAAAGATCAGATCCATATCAACATCAAATTCCGGACTGGATTTATCCAGCGCAGTCCAGCGTTCATAATTCTGACGTAAAGGGCTACACCAACCTGAAAAATCATAATTTTGTTTTAGCCCGCCCAGATAGTTGATTATAATATCCGGCGTCGCGTTGATTGCCGCATCCGGTTGATAAACCTTTCCAAATTCATCGGGATCAGGATAGATATGAACCAGTTTTTGACGGGGTTCCGGTATATCAAACAGGCTATAGCCCTGACTGGTAATCTCACCCAGGCGGGTATTTACCGCCAGAATGAGATCTGCGTCGTCCCTGATCGCAGAGGCCAGCGCGGGATTAGCCCCCGTGCCAAGTTCGCCGATATAGCAAGGATGATTATGGTCAAACAAATCCTGCCGGCGGAAAGAGGTCGCCACCGGTACGTTATGCCTGCACGCAAAATCTTCGAAACCGGAAATCGCGGACTCCGTCCAGCCGCTACCACCGATAATCGCCACCGGTTTTTGCGCCGCCCTTAACAATGCTGCCATTTTATCGAGCGCATCCTGATCAGGGACACTGTGCTTTGAAGGCAAGATTTTAATATCTGTATTCGTTGTCTGCTCTATCAACATATCTTCGGGCAAAGCGACAACGACCGGCCCTTTGCGTCCGGATTGTGCAATATCAAAGGCTTTGCTGACAATTCCGGCCATATCATCCGCATGATCAACCTGAAAGACCGCCTTGGCAAAAGGTGGTTTAAACATCTGAAGATAGTCAACTTCCTGAAAGGCTTCACGCCCCATCTGGTCACGGGCGACCTGCCCGATAAACAGGATCATCGGCGTTGAATCCTGTTTTGCCGTATGGACACCGATGGAAGCATTGGTCGCCCCCGGCCCACGGGTCACAAAACAAACACCGGTTTCTCCTGTCAATTTGGCATAGGCTTCGGCCATAAAGGCCGCGCCGCCTTCCTGACGGTTGGTAATGAACTGGATCGAAGGGCTGTCATAAAGCGCGTCCAGAACAGCAAGATAGCTTTCTCCGGCAACGCCAAAGACAGTCTCAACCTCGTGGGAGATCAAAGCCCTGGCCAGAACTTGTCCGGCAGTCATAGGTGATAAAAAATCGGTCATGCTGTATTCTAGCATGACCGATTTTTAGCGCAAGACGCTTTGGGGGTCTAGAAACTTACATAACCTCGCCGCCCGCTGATGCTGACAAATCATCTATATTAAGACCTGTATCGTATTCAACTGGGGCCATGCCACCTTCTGTGCCGCCGGTTTGATCATCGGCTTCAAACATCACGGCCAGTGCATCCGGTTCCTGTAATACATCAGCCAGTTCAAGGCTATCGGCATTGATATTAACTTCAATTGTTGCGCTATCACTAAGACCGTCTTCATCGGTGATTGAAACCTCGACATTCCGTGTGCCGGGCGCAGGGTCTTCTGCCTGACTGCCAAAGCTCAATGATTGCAATACAGCTTGGTAGGCCTCGGCACTATCAGCACCAGACAGCGTAAAGCTGGTATCATCATGCTGTGTAAATGATATATTCGTACCCGCCAGCAGGCTTGTATCAATAAACAAAACATCGCCGTTTTGCTCGCCAGAGCTAAGGTCAATTTGCATTTCTGTAATGGTATTATCGTCTTCGTCCGCAATGGTAAAGTCACCGGCAATCTCAAAACTATCCAGTACCGTATCCGTAGCATCGGCAACATCCAGTTCAATAACCAGATCATCAAAGTCAGCATCGCCCAGATTTTTCAAGTCTTCAAATCCAATAACCAGTTTTCCGTCTTCATTTACACCTGAAACAGCATGGATAGTACCATCCGCATTCAATGTAGATGAAGAGGCATGATATACACTGCCTTTGATTTCTTGTATTGTTCCGTCATCATTGACAAAGACCAGATCTGTATCAGAATAATGATCAGCAAGGTTAACAGCCGTGCCAGAGTCATTCTGGAATTCAAATCCGCCATTATCCATATCGATATTATTGAATTTCTGGTTCATATTATAACCGTTGGCGACAATGAAAAAGCCGATCTCTGTCCCGGCATCAAGCGTACCCAGATCACCAATCAGATTACCTTCATTAAAAGATCCGCCGCCTCTGAGACCTTTGCCGGCGCCAGATGCATTTTCTGTTAGAAATTCTACATTTGAAATCGTTCCATCAGAGCTAACTGTATACATACCAAGTGCATTTCTATAGCCCGCAGATTCGCTGACAAAATTAACGTCAACCTGATGGTCGTTATCAAAGCTCAGATTCTCGCGGTTTGTACCGTTAATGACACTATCAGGCTTCAAGCGTTTGCCTTCGACCAGGTCAGGAAAATCCTGAGGCACAGGGTCGAGTATATACTCAATACTAATTTCACTGATTGAACCTGTCGCGCTTGTCGTGCCGGTCAGCTCCGGCGCTAGTTCAATCGGTGTGACCTCGGTCAGGTTACCGTCGACATAAACTTCGATAGATTCAAAATCAACAGCTGTTAAACCCAAATTAGTCCCTGTAAAAGACAGGCCGTTTTGTGTTTCTGAATCACCATTATCAGCAATAAAATTCTGCAAATCAAAAAGCTCGTTACGAAGCTCTGCGGTATCGAATTCTTGCTGTGTCATATTGACACGCAAAGTATCAGTACCGGAAGCACCCATATAATAATCTTCGGTTTGGCCACCTTCATATGTGAAATTAAGTATATCGTTGCCTTGGCCACCATCAAGATAATCGCTGCCAATCAGGCCATCAAGGAAATCATCGTCAGCGCCTGCGGCCAGAATATCATCAGCGGACGTACCGGTCAGGGTATCATTACCACCATCAGAAAAGACGGTTTGACCTGTTAGAGTATCATCCGATCCAAAGGTATAAACCCATTCATCAAAGTTTTCAAAGACCAGCTCCGGCCCGTCATTGATTTGAAAGATAACCACTTTTTCAACGGTCGTTTCACCGTTAAAATTCTGGAATTGGTCTGTAAAGGTTATTTGCTCGCCAGTTGTTACAATCGTCAGCAAATCATTCGCACCGCTTTCGCCAAGGCCAAGATTAGCCGGGAAAAACAGGAAATCGGACAGCGTAACATTACCATTTTCAACGATAAGATGTTCCGTAGAATCTGTTACTCCATTTTGGTCAATTAGAAAATTACCGGATTGCCAGATATAAGTATCATCCCCGCCATCGCCCACAGCAATGACATTACCGCTTTGCGCAACGAAGGTGTCATTACCGTCACCACCTGATAGTGAAATTTCATATGTAATATTATTTGCGGTTATATCACCGCCGACGCCATCCCCCTCGGCAATAATGTAATTATCCTCGGGACCGCCTTCGTATACAATTGTGTCAGTTTCCCCGTCTACATGCGTAATTGTTTCTTCGATACCAGTGCTCATCAGAGTCGATCCTGCTGCTGCGGTTGTCGAAGCCTGCCCTGTTGTATCTTTACTATCTTCCATTCTTTCCCCCTACGCATGCTTATTCTTATTCTTTTACGTAAATTTCCATATTCTTTCATTCTGACGGAAAGCAATGAACAATTGATTAAAATTTTATGGAAATGCGATGTTTTTTATTTTGGTAAAAAAAGTCTTTTAACTTTATAATGTTAATATGAACAATATTTCGCCATATTAAGGGAGTATTCTGCACATATGAATTTTACGCACCAACAACGCGGAAACGCCCTTGTGATCATTTTGATCGCAATGTCTTTGTTTGCAGCGCTCTCCTTTGCGATTACATCTAGCAGCCGAGACAGCAGCACCAAGCTGATATCTGATAAAGAAATGGATCTGGCAGTGCAGAATCTACTACGTCATGCAGTTAATATAGAAAATGCCATTGACACCATGCGTACACTTAATAATGTTGGTTCTACTGAAATAAGTTTTGTATCGACAGATGCGCCTTACGACTACAGCAATGGTAATTGTACATCTAATGTGTGTAAGGTGTTTTCAGCTAGTGGCGGCGGTATTTCCTGGCAGGAGCCACCTGCCAAACTCACAGCAGGTATCACACCGCCCGCAGGAATGGACAGTTATCAATTTTTAGGTACTGACCCGATTTATGGCCACGGGTCAGACGGCACGACGGTTGGTGATTCTGATTTATACGCCCTTGTCATGGTTAACACACAAGCCTGCACAGCCATTAACAAAGCCGTAGAAGTTACCGACGGGGAGTCCGCCACAGTAACGGCTACCCCCCGCTTTCAAGGCAGTTATTCCTATAACGGTACTGTCATCAATAACGCAAATCTTAACGGCCATAAAGCCTTTTGCGCGGAATCGAGTGGGAACCATCAATTCATTTATGTGTTACTACCACGCTAATATAAGTTATGCGACAATTTCCATCCTTCGTGCTCTGGCATGATGAAACAGGCCCGGCACGCCGGTTTGTCGATAGACATTATATTCAATCTGCAATGCACAGAACGAACCCCTGTCTTGTCGGCCATTTTTATCTGCCAAATGGCTCAGATGCTGTAACAACTGTTCGGCCTGCCCCGTAGCTTCACCCTGATAGCAAACCAGTTTTCGCGCCAGCATACAGAATTTATCGCGATATTCGGGGGCTGTGATACGAACAAATAACCACTCGACATCCTTGGGGGATTTGGCATCACGGGTGAGGATAGCCGTCTGGGAGGGCGTAAACACGGTATCCTCTAAAAATCGCGCAAAAATACACCGTTTTTCAAGCGTCAGGACCCGATCCACAACGGCAAAGGCAAATAAAGCCCGCCACATATAAAATTCACTACCCGTCATGGTAACGGTATCCTTTGTTGCTTTTTCTATCTCTAAAGCAAATCAGGCTCACCGTTTGCAGGTTCCCGCATTTATTTCTTATGATGATTTTGCGCGCATGCGAGGAGTGCTACGCGCCAGGCGATCTGTGAACAGCAGGCTTTTGTACCGGCATTTTTGAAGGCGTGATATTAAGCTCGAGACTCTGCCTTTGGCCGGCATTTTGAAAGGCCTCTTTTAACGAGTAATTTCCGCCCGCTGCTTTGGTGGGGTGCTGTACAATATCAGCAATCTTTGCCCCATCGGCAAGCGCTGATGCGGCCTCAGGGCTTTCCATTATTTTCTGACTGACCAAAAGCGCGGTCGGGTCTGCTGACTTTCCTAGCGCCCGCGCTTCTTCTCTGTGAAGGTAGCTCAAGCTTCTGACAAAGCTTTGATCTATCGCGCTGCCGGTTTTTTGATACTGTAAGGCTGCCAGCCCGATAGCCTGATCGAATGAAGGCCTCGTGTTGCTTGTAAACGCATCGGGTATATTATCCGCTTGTGATCCCGCCCGTTGCCATTCGAAAGATGCGATAATCCTTTCTGCCGCCGGAATATAGTCGCTTCGCTCATCCAACCAGTCATGGTACGTGGTTTTTGCAGTATCAAGAACCTCACCTAGTTTGTTTAAACCCGGATGCGTATCATTAAACTGCCCCTGATCATAGGCATGAAAATCAAATCGGTTAAAAAAGCTCTTCACAACGTCTTCTAAAGGAGCGTTGAAAGCATCCTCAATATCCTGCCGGTGACCTTCATGCTGTGCAATTGCCTCTTGTTGAACGGTGGATTCTACCTCCGCAAGCACATAGGACTGCTCCCGACTATATAAGGTCTCATGTATGCCTGTATTTGGCGATTGGTCGCGTATTTGCTCAACCTTTTCCAGCATATCCGCCCAGCCCGTAATGTTAAAATTCTGCAAACCCTCTGACGGTTGATCCTGATAGTGCTCTGCCAGAATCTTCAGTTCCGGCCCATTATCATATCCAAAGTAAAACCCGCCTTTTTCGCGTGACGGCGCATCCACATTATAACGTGCAGCCATTGCCAATGTGGATTTATACGACTCGCCATTTTCCATCAAAAGCCCTTGCGCCATTGAATCAGCAAACATTTCAGAACTATGAAAATACATTGGCAGTGTTAAAGCGTCGTATTCCTTGTCTTGCAGGTTTTGATGCAGTGGATCAAGACAATGACTAACCTCGTGCAAAATAATACGGGCATGTGTTTTAATATCATCAAAGGTCATATCATCAGGGTTACTACCTGTATCCGGGTCCCAACCCGAAGCCACACAAATATACCGCCCATCTTCCAGTCGGGTGGGCACAGCAATACCACCTCTGGCATTACCATCATCATCGTTTGAAAAATCCAGAAGCGTGCCTGTATAGCTGGTGCTGATATCAAGGGCAGCCGCAATACGTTCCTGCTCCGCTTGTCCGCTGGCAAGATGATCTACGATATCGATCTGCCCTTCAAGCTCCGGTAGCTCCTGAAACAGGGAATCCCGGATCTGCTTCATCATCAGGTTATAACCGTTGCGACCAGTGTAAATCTGTTCAGGATCTACCGTGGGGCCTTTGGTAGCTACATTATTACTCGAACCTTCGGCCTCAACAACTATGGGCTCTTCCGAGAGATCAGGAGAATCAGGCGTATTCGGCATATCTGCGCCCGCTGCTACGGCAGCAAAGCTCATAAAAATACCAGATAAACCAATGCGCAAAGATTTTTTCATAACTAAAAGGTAGCGATAAATTCTTAAAATTTTATAAACCAGCTATACTAAACTGGAATTATAATAGATTGTTTCGTTAAACTATAGAAAATAAAAAGAAGAATGGTGCCCCCAGCGAGACTCGAACTCGCACTCCCGAAAGAACCGGATTTTGAATCCGGCGCGTCTACCAGTTCCGCCACAGGGGCACGGAATATCACTTTATAGACTTTAAGAATTGATTCCGCAAGGGGGTGATGTCATCCTTTTTACAGCAAGGCGATCAAGCGCTCTTTTTTTAATCTCTTACTTGTGCTAAAGCTTTGTCATGTTGAGAAAACTTTATTATTGGACGCTGGATATTGCTGGCCGCAAGCATGCTACTTCGGTGCTGGCCGGGCTTTCGTTTCTTGAAAGCTCTATTTTTCCAATCCCGCCTGATACGCTATTAGTCCCGATGTGCCTCGCCCGCCGGGAAAAAGCTTTCCATTATGCTTTTATCTGCACGATTTTTTCTGTTCTGGGTGGCCTTGCCGGTTACGGTATCGGCTATTTCTTTTATGAGACACTGGCAGCGCCCGTGCTGGAATTTTACGGCAAGACAGAAACATTTGATGATTTCAAACTTTTATACAATGACTGGGGTGCCTGGATTGTGCTTGGGGCCGGCGTTACCCCCTTCCCCTACAAGGTCATTACAATTGCAAGCGGCGTGACCCATTTAAATCTGGCTTCGTTTATTATATTCTCGGTCATTGCCCGTAGTTTACGGTTCTTTCTGGTCGCAGGATTGCTATGGCGCTATGGTGCGCCTATTTTAATATTTACGGAAAGATTCATGCCATATATTGTAACTGCGGGCTTTATATTGCTCTTAGGCGGTTTTGCAGCGGTAAAGCTTTTATTTTAGGGAGTTCAGATGCTCTATCCATTCTTAAAGGATATTCAAAAAGCGGCGGCGGTTATCGTCTTTGTCAGCTTTGTTACCTTGGTTGTCGTTTTGATCAGCCAGTATATTTTTGGCCTTAAACCATGCGAGCTATGCATCTATCAACGCATTCCCTATGTCTTTATTATCGCTTTCGGCTTGATTGCCTATGGCGCCGCAAAACAGGATAAAAAGGTTTCCAAGTTTTTTATGGCGCTTGCCGGCATTACTTTTCTGATTGGTATGAGCATTGCCGTTTTTCATGTCGGGGTCGAACAGGCCTGGTGGGCCGGACTTGAAAAATGTGGCTCCAATATAAACGAGGCCATCATAACATTAGAAGAATTACGTCTGGAAGTATTGGGTGCTCCGGTTACCAAATGTAACGAAATCGCCTGGTCCATGTTTGGTATTTCTATGGCGGGTTATAATGCTATCTTATCCCTTATGATGGCGGTTTTCACCTTTATGGCCATTAAAACTGGGGTTTACCATGACTAAAAGACGCAGCCTGCCTGGTGATCCATCGCATAAAGATATTGATATCGCCCCTATGATCCGGGTAAATCATGCCGGAGAATACGGTGCCCGCCGTATATATCAAGGACAGCTGGCCGTATTGGGCAAGGATTCGGAAACCCGCGCTTTGCTGGAACATATGGCCGAACAGGAAGATGTTCATCTGGCCTATTTTGAGAACCAGATTGCTGACCGCCATATAAGACCAACGATCTTTCAACCGCTCTGGCATGTGGCTGGATATGCTCTTGGCTATGCAACGGCAAAAATGGGACGTCGGGCGGCCATGGCCTGCACTGTTGCCGTTGAAAGCGTAATTTCCGAGCACTATCAGGAACAGCTGGATCAACTGGAAACACAGAATAATGAAAAAGACCTCCGCGAAAGCATTGCCAAATTCAAAGCCGAAGAAGAAGAACATCATGATATCGGCCTTGATAACGAGGCTGAACTGACCCGTGGCTACAGCATTTTAACAGATGTGATCAAGGCAGGCTCCAAGCTTGCCATCGCAACGGCTAAGCGCTTTTAAGCCTTCTCTGCCCTCTTGATTGTCCGAATGTAAAACTTGACTTATAACGCTGCCTATATTAGGATTATGTCAAAAGGGGCCGTTTATGAAGGTATCAGGTAAAATTCTACGCCATAGCTTGGCCGCTGTTTTTATAAGCATAGCCGCCAATAGTGGGGCAAAAGCAGAGATGGAAGAAAACAATCCACTCCTGGAGCCTTTTACGCCCTCCCAAAATGATCAGAAAAAAACTTTAGAAATTTCTTTTATTTATAAAGATGCTGCTCAACACATTCCCAAAGACATCCCTTTAAATAAAAAGGTAAAAAGCTGGCAAGATAGACAAGCACAAGAACCCGATTTTCCCAAAATCGAAGCAAAAGGTCACTATACAGAAGCGCCAGAGGTAAAAGGCGAGAATATTGGCAAGGATTTCAATAATGTTCGCGCTTTTATAACCTACCTGGTTGAACAAGATATTGAACGAGAGGCGATCTTAAACGTCATTGCAGCCTATGCTGATCAATTTAAGGATTATTACTATAAACGCGATACTCCAGAGAATGATCTGATAATGCGGCCTGATATTTACGGGCAAAGCGATGACTGGGAAACATTAAGCGAAGTGATACTCGAAAATGGTGATGACTGCGATGGTTTAGCAATGTTAAGCCGCCAATTGATGATTGATGCCGGCATCCCCAAAGAAGAACTCTTTTTTCAGGCTTTTATTTCATCCAAACAGGACGTAGATCTCGGTCATGCTGTCATAAGTTGGGTTGATCCTGCTCATCCGCATGACCCGCTAATCATTGATAGTACCAGTTATATTTCGAAATGGCCCTATAGACTGTCTGCTATTGATTGGCCGAAATATGGTCTTGGTGCATATTACCGTTTTAACGAAAGCAGCTTTGCAGTACTGGCAGAAATTCGTGCAAATGAACCAGAGAAAAAAGTTGCGATGAAGAATATGGCACCCGCTATGTAATAAAGTTTATATGTAATAAGGATGCTAATGAAGGACTACAATAAAATACTTCGCACCGGTTTGGCCGCTGTTTTTATGAGCGCGGCGAGCAACAGCGCATTACCCGATGAGCATGAAAACAATGCCTATGTTGAAGCTGTACTGGCAAGTCGACGCCCCACCAAGCGCAGCCAGGAAACCTTTATTTTGTATATAAGAGATCAAGCTCACCCATTAGCAAGGGGAATTTTTCAATGAAATTCCTAGACTGGCAAAGACGCGTGAAAAAGGATCCGCCTCTGCCGCCTGCCGATAATGTATCCGTAACCTTTGCCGGCTATCCTGTTTTAAACGGGCAGAACTTTTAAATGTCATTGCAGCGTATTCTTCAAGCCTCAGCCGCAAATATTACAAAGCGGATTCTGCGGAAAATGATCTGATAATGCGGCCCGAGATCTACGGAGATAATGATGATTGGGAAACATTAAGCGAAGTTATAAAGGAGAATGGCGATGATTGTGAAGGCCTAGCCATGCTGACCCGTCAACTCATGACTGATATCGGCATCCAAAAAAACGAAACCTATCTAACATACATGGCTCCTGCAACCAAAACCATCCTCCCCATATGGTTGTCATGTGGGCGAATCCGGCGCATCCGCAGGACCCTTTACTGGTCGATAGTACCGGATATATTTCTGATCAGCCTTACCGCTCTTCTTGGGCCTACAGCGAAGGCGGTGAAAATGGTAGATATTTTGCAACACATCGCTTGAATGAAGATGGGATGTCTTATATTTCCCAGCCACCAGAATCGGCAATTCAAAAGGCGCCATCCAGCCCTGCGCCAAAACGCTAGCATTCTTTTGCTTTTGAACGCCTTGTGGCAAGAAAGTTATCCAACCACTTCATTTCTTTTAGATAATTCAACCTGCTGGCGTTATGTGACAGATACTCGCCCAATGTTGTTGTCTGATCGGCAAGGTAACCATGATTTAGGATATTCTCGACATAATGTTTGCCCAATATACGCGCTGATTCCAGACAAAACGCCAGATATTTAGGACGTGGCAGAATATCATTACGCCATACAGCACCTTTATACGGGCCAGTCTGGCGCGCCTCGTGGTAAAAGCTTTTTTGTATGGGATGGTTTTCTAAATAAGCGTGAAATTCTGCATCATCATTAAAAGCGCAACAGCCTATCCCCTCGCCTTTAATATCCGTTTCCAGTTCAATATATTTTATACAGCGTAAATCATAATCAACTTCACGGCGGGCAAAGGCCGGATAATCTTCACGGTCTATTTCAAACAGCGTCACCAGCGTGACATTATCAGGCTTATCAACCAAGGCCCAGTTGGCAACATTGTCACTGTTCAGGTTCTCGGACTTTGGATCTATCTTATTAAATACCCGGCCATAGCCATGCACCTTACCAAGCCTAAAACTGGACAGGCTGGGGCAAGTCCGCCGCGCCGATTCCTCAGACAAAAGAGATCCAAATCCGATAATAGTAATTAATTCAGTCATTTATTATTCTTCGATGATTCTTGAGATGATCTGAAGATGCGAAAGCATTTAAACTATATTACGTGTTGACCGGCAACCTGTCCAGACGCAAATAGAATTTGCCATCAAAGCATCATCCGGTTTATTCGGGAACAAGTTCGGAATCCCAATACAGATAATCGCTCCAGCTTTGGTGAAGGAAGTTTGGTGGAAAAGAGCGGCCTTTGTACTGCAATTCATAAATTGTTGGTTGCCGCGGCGCTCTTAACGGGTGCATGTGACATTCGCGCGGCATCATTGATCCCTTACGAAGATTACATTTCTGGCAGGCCGTAACGATGTTTTCCCAGTTGGTCGTCCCGCCCCGTGCGCGCGGTAAAACATGATCGAATGTCAGATCCTGCGTTTTAAATTTCAGGCCACAATATTGACACTGCCAGGCATCACGAAGAAACACATTAAAGCGGGTAAAGGCAGGCTGGTTCGGTGGTGAGATATAGTCTTTAAGCGCAATGACGCTTGGGATCTTCATGCTTGTACTGGGCGAATGAACTTCCTGTTCATACTCTGAAACAATAGCAACACGATCCATAAAAACAGCCTTGATGGCATCTTGCCACGACCAAAGCGATAACGGATAGTAACTAAGCGGCCTGAAATCCGCGTTTAGAACCAATGTTGGACACTGGTCCGGGTGAACATCCATGAACCCCTCCAATGCTCTAAACAATTAAATTCCTTGTTACTATTATAGCACAAAAAAGGAACATCGCCATAGATTAGAGGGTATTTATTAAAGAAACACCCGTACAACTTGTCAGGAAAGCCTGTAAAAACTATGCAATATTAATCCATTAGGACAATATCTTTTGAAGAAACGCAAGGCCGGCTTTAAGACCCGGTTCATCAATCCCATGGCCAAGGCCGGGGCGCTGATGAGTTTCTACATCATATCCGGCCTGTTCCAGCCCTGTTTTAGCCGCAGCGAGGCTGTCAAACGGAACCATTTCATCTGCAGTGCCGTGGATCAGGCACACCGGAAATTTGGATTTTGTTTCATCCTCAAGGGATTGGGCGTTCAATAATCTGCCTGAAAAACCAAGAATACCGGCGCAGCCTTCTTCTGTCCGTGGAATGGTATCAAGCGACACCATCGTGCCTTGGGAAAAGCCGACAATGGCGACATCCTGCATGGTTAGGCCGTGGCTTTGGCATTTGTTGTGCAGGTATTCTGTCAGCAATGGGCGAGCCGTCTTTGCCCCGTCAGCCATAGAGCCATCAGATCGATCAGCCAGACTAAACCATTGAAAGCCCGAAGGTGACATTTCACAGGGCTCTGGCGCATTTGGCGCATAAAATACTGCGTCTGGTAACTGGCCGGCCCATAACGGCGCAATGGATATAAGGTCGTTACCATCGGCCCCATAGCCGTGCAGTAAAATAACGATTTTTTTAGCTTTTCTCGTCTGGGCGGCTTTGAAACTGTAATCCTGTAATTCGGTCATTTGCTTTTACCTGCTGAGTGTCTATGATTATTTAGCCAATAAACCACAAGGATGCCCCTATGAAAACCTTTCTTTTTATCGCTATTATCGTTGCGATGCTGGCCGTTATGATTTCACTGCTCATTGGATTTTTCAATATGTCCAAGGAAGGCGAGGCTTATCGCAATAAAAGCAATAAGCTTATGCAGTGGCGTATCGTATTACAAGGTGCGGCGCTTCTCATGATGTTTATCTTTGCCGCACTGACTACGTAATATTATTGCGTTTAAGGCCGGTTTCACGTTTTTTTACACCGCCAAGCTTGACCAAAACGTAATTTTTATGTAATATTGCTTAATGACACAAGCAAAGAAAACATTCGTAATTACAGTTCAATATCAGGCCGATGATGGCGTGTATCTGTCGACCTGTGATTCTATGCCTGGCTTGATTGTTCAAACCGATACAGTAGATGAAGCCGTAAATCTGGCGCCACAGCTTGCCAATGATTTACTGGACAGTGATCCGACCCTGCCCGGTGCAGGCGATGTAATTTTTGAATTTAATATCAAGGAGAATCAAAATGGGGGGTAAATCAGCCTGTCCGGTAAACAAACCAGATCGTCTTAAATTTCTTCGTGATAATGGTTTCCATTTTTCCCGCATGGGTAACGGTAGCCACGAGATCTGGGCATATCAGGAAACTGGTGAGACGGTTACAGTCTGCAGAAACCCTGCCAAAGGGACATGGCGCCACGTTGAAAAACAGGTTAAGGCTATTACTGAAAAACAGCACAAGACAGAAATGGTTCAGGATCCCGCTGCTAAACAAAAGGCTAAAGAAGAAAACAGCCTGAGAGATGCGTTCAAAAGAACAGTCCGCAGGGCCTTCAAAACCGAAGGGGCCAAAGCAATAGGCTTTACTTTTCAGGACTTCAAAAAATATCCTGACTATTATAGAAACGCTGCCTATAAATAAGCTTACATATTTTAATTCGATTTGAAGGATACAGAAGGTTTTTATCTGTATCCCTTCTCTCATATGTTTAAAGGCCGGGCATCAATATTAAATGGTGTCGTGCGCCGTAAAGCATCACGACAGATATAAAAACGAACCTGAATAGGCTGGTTTTTATTCTTCGATCGGTACGCCGGGTTTGTGCTTAACGACTTTGACGCCCATTGAAGACTTAACATGCTTCACATTTGGCGCGGCTGTTAGCTTGGTTGTCAGGAATTTCTGGTAATGGTCCCAATCACGGGCAACGATTTTCAAAATAAAGTCTGAATCACCTGAAATCAAATGACATTCCCGAACCATATCCCAGGTCTGGACAATCTCTTCGAACTGGCGGATCAGGTCATCATGTTGATTCTCAAGACCTACATGGGCAAAAACCGTTACATGATATCCCAGAATAACCGGATTAAGGCGGGCGTGATAGCCCTGAATAATACCGTTTTCTTCCAATGCCCGAACGCGGCGAAGGCATGGCGGTGCTGATATCCCGGCACGTTCTGCTAATTCCACATTGGTCATACGACCATTTTCAAGTAATTTATTAAGTATTATACGATCGATTTTATCGAGTTTAACTTTAGCCATAGGACGTTTTGACCTTTAGGTGATTGTGCAACAGAATCATTTCAATATTTATGTAGAGTATGTACTAATATTATATTGGTAAGATATCAACAGCAAAGAATACTTTTTTATGCCAAAAGTCAAATTAGCCGAAAATACAACTTGTCGTATCTTGGTTGAAGAAGGCCTTAAAGGCACGGAAAACCAATGTATCGCGCTTGCTCGCGCGCTTAATATAGCACCGGAAACGACCTATGTCGACCTACGCTTTCCATGGACAAAAATATCACCTCCGGTTTTATGGGGCGCTGGGCATGCTTACAAAAATGCTCAAACCTTATTTTCATCCCCTTTTCCGGATATTGTTATTGCCAGTGGCCGGAAAAGCATTCTGGCTGCTCTGCAGATCAAAAAAGCCTCCAAAGGCAAGGTTTTTACCATACAGGTACTTGATCCCCGCATTTCCTCACGACACTTTGATCTGGTCATTGCACCGGATCATGATGATATCACGGGCGATAATGTCATCAAAACCACGGGATCCCTTCATAATATCTCGCCTGAGTTTTTAAAACAGCATGCCGGAGATTATGTCGATGAATTGAAACAGTTACCCGAACCGCGTATTGCTGTCTTGATCGGCGGGGCCACGCGTAAAACAGACTTCACAACAGACACCGCGCAACATCTGGGCGAGGCTTTAAAAACGCTTGTAAAGAATAGTGGTGGCAGTCTTATGATTACCGCCTCCCGCCGAACCGGAGAGGCGCAGGCCAAAATCCTTCGCCAGGCTGTTGCCGGTTTACCGCATCATTTCTGGGATGGTCATGGTGATAACCCTTATTTCGACTATCTACACATGGCAGATAAAATTATTGTCACCAATGACAGTGTCAGTATGGCAACCGAGGCTTTGGGCACTGGTAAACCTGTCTATGTCGCCCATATTGGAACACAGGGACGGCGTATTGAGAAATTCCATGACGGCCTTGCAAAAAAAGGGTATACAAAACCCCTCAGCGACAGGTTTGAAGACTGGCAACCACCTGTTTGTGATGATATGCTGAGTGTCTGTCAGGAAATTGAAAAACGCTACAAGGCCCATAAAGAGGCTCAAGGGTAAGGAAAGAAAATGTCTGAAACAAAACACACGAAATTATTGATTATTGGCTCTGGCCCTGCCGGATACACCGCCGCCATCTATGCCGCGCGCGCCAATTTAAAACCAATACTGGTTGCGGGACTACAGCCGGGCGGTCAGTTGACCATCACCACCGATGTTGAAAATTATCCCGGCTTTGCCGATCCTATTCAGGGGCCATGGCTGATGGATCAAATGAGAGATCAGGCAAAACATGTCGGAACCGAGCTGATTGAAGACATGATTGTTGATGTCGATTTTTCAACCCAGCCTAAAAAAGTGACTGGCAATAACGGTGATGTTTACCTTGCCGATACGGTTGTTATCGCCACTGGCGCACAGGCGCGCTGGCTTGGTCTGCCGGCAGAACAAAAATTCATGGGTTATGGCGTTTCTGCCTGCGCGACATGCGATGGTTTCTTCTATCGTGAAAAACCGGTTATGGTTGTCGGCGGTGGTAACAGCGCTGTCGAAGAAGCCTTGTTCCTTACCCATTTTGCCTCAAAAGTAACACTGGTTCATCGTCGTGATGAGCTTAGAGCCGAGCGGATAATGCAGGATCGCCTGTTTAAGAATGACAAGATTGAAATCATCTGGGACAGTGCCCTTGATGATATTGTCGGCACCGCCCCCGGTGGTCAGGAACTACCCGGTGTAACAGCAGCGCGCATTCGTAATCTCAAAAATGATCAGATCACGGAAATTCCTGTCGATGGTATCTTTATTGCCATTGGTCATGATCCGGCGACACAAGTCTTTAAAACCCATGTCGATATGGATGACGAAGGGTATATCAGGACGGCACCGGATTCGACCGAAACTTCGGTACCCGGTGTTTATGCCGCAGGCGATGTAAAGGACAAGATTTATCGTCAGGCGGTTACAGCAGCCGGTATGGGCTGTATGGCTGCGTTAGAGGCTGATAAATATATCGCTAACCTTGAAAGCGATGACGTCTCGGATGCCGCAGAATAAAATTCTAATTTAGAACAAAAAAAAGACCCGGAAGGCTTTTATAAGCACTCCGGGTCTTTTTTTAACTGAAGTTTATCTTTTATGCGGCAGCTTCCTGCGCTGACATCGAAACATTCAGATAATCATTCACATGTTTAACAACGGTATCGAGTTCATTCTGGAAGAAATGCCCCGCACCTTCAACAGAACGGAAATCAACGCCCTGCACACCGCGTTGTTCAACCAGTTTTTCGACCAAACGCTGTACAGAGTCAACTGAAACAGTTTTGTCGGCATCACCCTGAATAATCAGACCATCATTCGGGCAAGGCGCAAGGAAGTTAAAATCATAAAGGTTCGCAGGTGGCGAAACGGCCACATAGCTGTCAATTTCAGGGCGACGCATCAAAAGCTGCATAGCAATCCATGCCCCGAATGAAAAGCCGGAAACATAAACACCGGAAGCGTTTGGATTGACGCTTTGCAGCCAGTCAAGAGCTGCTGCTGCATCGCTGAGCTCGCCTTCGCCGCCGCCATGTTCACCTTGTGAACGACCGACGCCGCGGAAATTAAAGCGTAAAGTTGAAAAGCCACGTTGCTGGAAGATTTGGTAAAGCGTATAAGTCATACGATTGTTCATCGTACCACCTTTTTCAGGGTCGGGATGCAGAATAAGGGCTACTGGTGCGTTTGGTTGTTTGGATTGTTTGTAGCGCCCCTCAAGGCGACCAATAGGACCGTTAAAGATAATATCTGGCATATAATACGCCTCCAGCTAAAAGGTTAATAAAAGGTTACTTGACATCTCGACTTCAATAAATATACATAAAAACGGATGAATATGCAAATATATTCTGTGGATCGTTCTGAAAAGTTAAAGCATAATAAGGGATTAAGGGTTAAAAATGCGTAAATCGAATCGGAGTTTTTATCTGGATTATAACGCCACATCACCCTTGAAACCTGTGGTCAAGGATACGATCCTGTCAGTGATCGATCAGCCGGGCAATCCGTCTGCTGTTCACCGTTTTGGACGTAATGCCAAACTGACTATTGAAACGGCGCGTGACAGACTGGCCAAATCTGTAAACTGCCGACCGGACAATATCATTTTCACCAGTGGCGCCACAGAAGCCAATAACATGGTTATGAACCATTTTCACAGCCATACCGTTTTGATATCTGCGATCGAGCATCCTTCAATCCTACAAACCGCCCCTGAAAGCTGTCAGGTACTGCCTGTGTCCTCTGACGGTGTTCTTGACCTCGATGCGCTTGAAGCAGCACTGAAAGCCTCCCCTGCCCCTGTATTGGTCTCTGTAATGGCGGTTAACAATGAAACCGGCGTCATCCAGCCCATTGCCAAGATCGCCAAAATCGTTCATCAGTATGACGGTATCTATCATTGTGATGCGGTGCAGGCTCTGGGACGTATTGAACTTGATATACAGGCGCTCGGGATTGATATTCTGTCTTTGACAGCCCATAAAATCGGTGGCCCGCAGGGCGTCGGGGCGCTGATTAGCAAAGCTGACATTGATCTTATGCCCCTTCTAAAAGGCGGTGGGCAGGAAAAATATAAAAGAGCAGGCACCGAAAATGTCTCCGGTATCGCCGGTTTTGGCATGGCGTCCATGCAGGCTGTAAAAGATATAGATGAGCATCAAAAACTGGGGCGCTGGCGTGACCGGATTGAACGTGAAATCGCAGATTATGCCCCCGAAGTAACCTTCTATAGCCAGAATACAGATCGGGTCGCCAATACGACTATGTTCAGCCTTGCCGGGATTGCATCAGATACACAAATGATCAATCTGGATCTCTCCGGTATTGCCGTCAGTAATGGATCGGCCTGTTCCAGCGGACGGGTTGAACCCTCGCATGTTTTAAGAGCCATGGGCGCCAGTGAGGATCAGGCCGCAAGCGCCCTTCGTATCAGCCTTGGCTGGGCAACGGAAGAAGATGATATAAATCATTTCATTCAAAGCTGGAAAGATATGTATGATCGTGTAAAATCCCGGCTGACTAATGCCACCTGAAGAAAGATACCGATATGCCGAAAGTTACTTTTATTGAAAAGGATGGAAATCCTCTGGAAGTCGAAGCCCCCAAGGGCTTGTCCGTGATGGAAGTCTCGCATAAACATGGCGTTGATATCGAAGGCGCCTGCGGTGGCTGTCTATCTTGCGCCACCTGTCATGTCGTTGTCCGGCCTGACTGGTTTGAAAAGCTCGAGGAAAAATCAGAGGAAGAAGAAGACATGCTTGATCTCGCTTATGATCTGGAGCATACCTCCCGCCTGAGCTGTCAGATATTAATGAGCGAAGACCTTGACGGGCTTGTCGTTGCCCTGCCTGGCGCGGAAAAAGACTGGTAATCATCCTTACGGTGTTTCCTGTGCGGCCAGAGCCTGCTTAAGCTTTTCTACCTTATTTGTCCAATAACGTTGATTTCCTCGATTGCTGGCCAGTTTTTCAGCCCAGAACAAAGCATCCTTAAACCGGCCATCTTTTTCATACTGAATGGCGATTGCCATCTGCGCCGGACGGATATCATTCTTGGCAGCCTGCTCCATGTACTCAAACGATTTCTCGGGATCAGACGCGCCGTTTTTACCATCCTTATATATACGGGCCAGATCATATTGGGCCGCACCATTGCCCTGTTCTGCCGATTTGGTAAGCCATTTAACAGCTTTCTCGTAATCAGGCGGCTTTAAATAATGGATATAAAAATTACCCAGACGAAATTGCCCTTTGACATCGCCCTGTTCTGCCGCTTTACGGAACCAGTATTCGCCTTTTTCAAGATTGTTATCAACACCGGGAAAATGATTTTCAGCATACATAAAGCCCAGACGTATCTGGGCCCGGGCAATACCACCCTCCCCGGCTTTTAAATACCAGCGTTCCGCCTTTGCATAGTCAGGCTTGATTATTTCACCGGTAAAATAATAATCACCCAGCCAGTCAGCAGCGGCAACATCACCATCTGTAGCCTGAACAGTATAGCAGGAAACACTCGTGCACTCCCTAGCATAGGCATCAGAATAGCCAAGCGTAAGGACCAACAAAAAGATTGCAAAAAAACGGATCATCACTTCTCATTCCCTTATTTTCTCTTTAGGATAACACACAGCTGGTTAATAATATTTATAGAACAAAACAGGCAATAGAATGAACGATTTTCCACTGTTAAAAGGCAGCAAGCTTAAGCCTTACCTTAAAATTCTAACTGATTATCCGCGTGATGATCTTGCCAGCGATGAAGTTCAGCAGGCATTGGTCACGGCCTGCGCTGTGCACGATGTTGAACCTTTTAACATTGATGTCGGCGCAGTAACCGGTATGGATACTGTCGTTGCCGGCTTTAAAACTGCGCAACTGGCTATGAATTCAAAGCTTGGTTTTGGCCATATTATTCATACCAATTGTGCGCCGCGAAAGAATATTATCAGCACCGAAAGCAAAGGCGAAGGCGTTGTTCTGGGCATGTTGCCAAACGGCGTTTGTATGCTGACCGTCAGTTCAGGTTACAGCTTGGCTCCGTTTTATAAAATGATTGCCGCTGGCGAGGTCAAATTTTTCCAGACACGCATTCCTGATGCCGGCTCTCAATTCCGCTCCCGCGATTATTTCCCTGATGCGACTGCCCGCCTTGCACGTTATTTGCAGGATATCACCACCAAAAAAGGCGAAGAGGTCATACAGGAAATCATCAAAAGCGGAAATGGCCATCAATTACTGGAGGATTTTGAGTATATCGGAGAACCGGTCGATGAAAGCTGGTTTAATGAGCTTCCCGAGGGTGGTATCTGGTATATCGATAATTTTGGCAATATCAAACTGAATATCGCCCATGAAGAACTTGTTGATCAATACGATCCCGGCAGCGCCCTTATGGTTGCCATCAATGATACGATCGTTGATGCTGTTGTCGGCACCGCAGGATTCAGTCAGGGAGAAGGCATTCTGGCCTTAACCCGTGGATCTTCAGGCTGGTCAAAAGCAGATCAGGAAATCCGTTTTACCGAGATATTTTTACGCGGCGGCAGTGCTGCTAAAATGTTTTCAAACATTAAACCCGGGCTTCAGGTTCAGATCATCGCCAAGAAAGACTTGTACCGCTGTGTTGAACAAATCCGCAGCAGCGGCCTTAAAAAACTAGCCACGCTTGATCTATATATGTTTTCCGAAGCAAAGCTGATCGAACTACTGGCGATTGAGGGTCTGATCGAAGACGGCTTTAAAACCGATAAATTACGCGCATCACTGGATGATAAAACGCTGGTTGAGAAAATTAAATAGATAAAAAATTATAATTGCGGCCTGAAATATGGCCGTTTTATTATTACTGGGTAATTTTCTTTTTGGATTTACAGCGTTCACAAGCGGCAGAAAGTTCGTTTTTCAATTGCTCTCCAATCGCGCCGCCATCACCTTTTAAATTATGTTTGAATACAGCCGACTGGGTGTTGTGATGCGCGTCAAGGATCTGGATAATATCGCTGTCAATTTCATCGACCAGTTCCAAAAAGGTTAGAACAATATTGGCAAGATCTGTCACCAGAGTATAACCAAACATTTTGGCATTGGCTTTCAGGTTCATGACCGGTGTGGTTAGCGCCTGACGCAATTCAACGGCTTTGGCCGGATTTTGTTTGATCTCTTCCGTCGCTTTTGATAGCTCGTCCAGCATTTCCTGAGCCATTGCCGGAAAATCAGCATTGCTGTTCTCGATAACGTTTTCTGCCCGGGTGACAACATGCGAAGGCAGTTGACCGGTACCGACCTTTTTCTGCAGTTTTTTTGACGGCGCCCGAATTTTTACTTTTTTTGCTTCCGGCAATGAAGGCATGTCTTCTTTATCCATTTGTTATTCGTCCTCTATCGTCCAGACTTCAACTTGCCCGCGTCGATCCACACCAGTGAAATCATCGGCAGCACGACGGCGGCGGCTGGGACCGATAAACTCGGGCGCTTCTACAAATTCACGTGGTTGGTTGATCACATAAGTTAGACGTTTCAAGAGCTGATCTGCTGTGAACGGCTTTACAAGAAATTCGGTTATCCCATGATCACGGGCATTAAGAACGCGCTGCGGTGCCCCATAACCGCTGACCATGATAATAGGCAGGGTGCTATTAGGGTGGCGACTTTCGCGTATCATACGAATAAGCTCTAGCCCATCGACAGGCGACATTTCCCAATCGGTAAAGACGATATCCGGGCTTTCTTCCAGAAAGCGGTCATACGCCTGTTTACCATTTTTTGCTGTATATATTTTGTCGATTCCCGCGACTTGCAGGATATCCCGTATAATTTTAAGAATATCTGGATTGTCTTCAGCAATAAGGACGGTCAATTTTCTTAAATCTAGTGGCATTCTAACGCCCCGAACACGAATATTATTACTAACTTAAGTATACTCGTAAAATCAAAATAAAGGAAGTTAATAGTAAGAGGATGGTGAGCCCAGCAGGATTCGAACCTGCGACCGCCTCATTAAAAGTGAGATGCTCTACCAGCTGAGCTATGGGCTCTTAAAAAAAATAAAACGCCGTGTGGCGTCCAGCGACACAATAAATAACTTTATTAGCCTATCAGGTCAAGACTTAGTTTAGGATTATTTTGTAAATTTTTTATGAAGCGCCTCTTTAACGCCCGGCGTGACGAATTTTTCAATATTTCCGCCTAATCTACAGATTTCTTTGACAAATCGTGATGATATAAACTGATAACGGTCTTGCGACATTAGAAAAACCGTCTGAATATCCGGATTTAATTGATAATTCATGCCGGTCATCTGGAATTCATAGTCAAAATCAGACACAGCCCGCAGACCACGAAGAATCATTGAAACGTTACGCTGTTCTGCATAATGGATCAGAAGATCATCAAAACCCGTTACCTCGATTTCAATCTTTAAACCTAGCGCAGCGACATCATCCTGAACAAGCTTTACCCGGTCTGCGATTGAAAACAAAGGCTCTTTTGGTCCCGGATGCTCGGCAATGGCGACAATCAATTTATCAACCAGCTTTTCGCTGCGTTTTATAATATCAAGATGCCCCACGGTTACCGGATCAAATGTGCCTGGATACATTCCTATTTTCATGATTTCTCCATGTAATAAAAAAAGGGAGCCGTATAGAGCAGCTCCCTTTTACTTTATCCGATTACAGTGGCCCTGTAATTAATAAGTTTCATCTTCTTCTGTCTTTTGATCTTCGTTATCCCAATCGTCGAGATTATCTTCTTCGGCCTCGGTATCTTCTTCGGCGGAATCTATATCAACATCCGGATACGGCACAGTGCGTTCTTCCATATCGATATCAACATCAGGGACATGGACGGTCTTTTCACCTTTATCGACCTCAACATCCACAGTATTGACATCGACCTCCGGCATTTCACCGCTTTCAACATCCATAGAAACTTCGGGAAGCTCAGCATCTCCGCTAACATCGACATCAATGGCCCAGGCAAGAACAACAACGATAACAGCAACCGCAAGACCGGTAAAAACTGCATTTGATGTACGCATAATATGTCTCCTAAATTTTATAAGTTCTTTTAGTAACATCCAGCAGAGGGCTTTTGTTCCCCATCTTGCAAAAAAACAATCCCTGACAAAATCCTTTGAATGTTATTTATTCTTCTGTGCCTTCTGTATCAGCTGAAGCTTCTGTATCGCTATCAGTGTCTTCGCTGACGTTTTCGGCTGGGGAATCATCTTCATCATCATCCTCCCGAACCCAGGCAACGGAGACCACTTTTTCATCAGTTCCGACACGGAATAGCGTAACACCTTGTGTCTGACGACCGACAAAACGGATGCTTTCAACCGGCATACGGATCAACTGTCCACCGTTTGTGACCATCATGATCTGATCGGTATCATCAACACGGAAAGACGCGACGATTTCGCCATTCTTGCTTGTCAGCTTCATATTGGCAATGCCCTGCCCGCCACGACCGGCTGTGCGGTATTCGTAAGCCGAGGTGCGTTTCCCCATACCTTTGGTACTGACGGTCAGCAGGAACTCTTCATTTGCAGCCATTTCTTCGAATTTATCTGCGCTAAGAAGGTTCTCATCGACTTCGATATTCTCATCACTTTCACTATCTTCCTGATTACGCAGACGTGAGGCAAGTTTCAGGTAGGCGGCCCGTTCTTCTGCAGTGTAATCATGATGACTGAGAATGGAAATCGACACGACTTCATCACCTTTACCAAGCTTAATACCCCGTACACCAGTCGAATTACGACCGGCAAAGACCCTTAGCTCGTCAAGTTTAAAGCGGATCGCCTTTCCTTTACGGCTGGACAGGATGATATCATCATCTTCATTACAGGTCCGAACACCAATCAATTTTTCATCATCACCAAGCTTCATGGCAATCAGACCATTGGCGCGGATATTTTTAAAGGCTGAAAGCTTGTTACGACGAATGGTACCATGAGATGTCGCCAGAATGATGTTCAGATCATCCCAGGTATTCTCATCCTCCGGCATCGGCATAATCACCGAAATGCTTTCATCTTTTTCAAGCGGCAGCAGATTGACAAAAGCTTTACCGCGGGAGGTCGGCGAACCTTCGGGTAATTTATAAACTTTCATCTTATGAACCATACCTTTAGAGGTAAAGAACAGCATTGGTGTATGCGTATTGGCCACAAACAGATCAGTGACAAAATCATTGTCCTTGGTGCTCATCCCTGTCCGTCCTTTACCACCGCGGCGCTGCGCACGGTAGGTCGACAGCGGCACACGTTTGACATAGCCGGTATGTGTTACCGTAACCACCATATCTTCCTGTTGAATCAGGTCTTCAATATCGGTTTCAAATTCGGCCTCGACCAGTTCTGTACGGCGCGGGGTCGCGAATTTGTCTTTAATTTCAATCATCTCGTCCTTAAGGAGGGTTAGCATTTCCTCCCGATTGGACAGCAATTGCAGGTATTCGGCGATACGGTCTGTGATTTCTTTAAGTTCGCCAGCAATTTTGTCGCGCTCAAGTCCTGTCAGACGGTGCAGACGAAGATCAAGAATGGCTTTAGCCTGAACCGTAGACATTTGATAGGTGCCGTCATCCGACATCGGATATTCCGGATCATCAATCAGCTCGATCAACGGTGCGACTGATTCCGCCGCCCATTTCTTCGCCAGCAATTGCGCACGGGCAGTTGCTGGATCTGGGGCATTGCGGATCAAGGCAATGATTTCGTCAATATTGGCCACCGCCACGGCAAGACCGGCCAAAACATGGGCACGATCACGGGCTTTGTTCAATTCAAAGATTGTCCGGCGGGTGATGACCTCTTCACGGAAGGCGATAAAGGCTTCGAGAATCTCTTTAAGATTCATCAGGCTTGGTCGACCGCCATTCAGCGCCAGCATGTTACAGCCAAAAGAATTCTGCAATTGCGTATAACGGAACAGTTGGTTCAAGACGACTTCGGCAATCGCATCTTTCTTTAATTCGACAACCATCCGGACACCCTGACGATCAGATTCATCGCGGATATCCGAAATACCTTCGACCTGTTTGTCACGGGCAAGCTCACCGATACGTTCCATCAAACGGGATTTATTCACCTGATAGGGGATTTCAGTGACAATAATAGACTGTTTACCAGTACGGCTTTCTTCAATATTGGTTTTAGCACGAATCACAACAGAGCCTTTACCGTGGTGATAAGCGCCCAAAATACCATTACGACCCAGAATCTGGCCACCAGTCGGGAAATCCGGCCCTGGCACAAGCTCGATCAATTCTTCGACAGTCACATCCGGATTATCAACAACAGCGCAGGCCGCATCGATAACTTCACCAAGGTTATGAGGAGGCATGTTTGTTGCCATACCAACCGCAATACCGCCAGCACCATTCACCAGAATATTCGGGAAACGGGCTGGTAATACATCCGGTTCCTTGGTTGATTCATCATAGTTCGGATGGTAATTGACAGTATCTTTATCAATGTCTTCAAGCAGGCTTTCAGCGGCCTTGTTCAGGCGGGCTTCTGTATAACGCATGGCAGCTGCCGGATCACCATCCATAGAGCCAAAGTTACCCTGCCCGTCGACCAAAGGCAGACGCAGCGAGAAGTTCTGCGCCATTCTGACCATCGAATCATAAATTGCGCTATCACCATGCGGGTGATATTTACCCATGACGTCACCAACGATACGGGCTGATTTCTTATAAGGTTTGGAGCTGTCATACCCACCCTCACGCATTGCATAAAGAATGCGGCGATGTACGGGTTTCAAACCATCGCGTACATCAGGCAAAGCCCGACTAACGATGACGCTCATAGCGTAATCAAGATAAGATTGCTTCATTTCCTCTTCGATGGAAATCGGCGCGATATGAGAAGACGGTACTGTGGTATCGGTCGTCACGTTTAGTCACCTGTCAGTTTGATGAAATTTTCTCTTCAGTTTCTAGCACTTTTACCATGTTGACACAATCAAAAAGACATTGCCCGTAAGCGCATAAAGCCGTATGAGCCTAGATTTTGCCGTTATGTTAAAAGTTGTTTTTTTTCGTTTGGGATTCAAAATAATTTCTGCTATGCCTTTCATATTACAGTGGAAAAATAACTAAGGAATAGAAAAATGCAAACAGAGTATTGGGTTGTTGGATGTGGTGTCCTTGCCCTTCTCTACGGCTGGATTGCCGGGATGAAGGTCATGCGTGCCAAGCCAGGTAACAAAAAAATGCAGTCAATCGCAGCTGCCATTCAGGAAGGCGCAAGTGCTTATCTGAACCGTCAGTATTCAACCATTGCTATGGTTGGTGTCGTTGTTGCTGTTTTACTGGGATGGCTGATGAGCCTTGAAGTTGCTGCCGGTTTTCTTATCGGGGCTTTCTTGTCAGGTGTCGCCGGTTATATTGGCATGAATGTTTCTGTACGCGCTAATGTGCGGACAGCACAGGCTGCCCGCAGTGGTGTACAAGCCGCTTTGAACGTTGCGTTCAAATCAGGTGCCGTGACCGGTATGCTGGTTGTTGGCCTCGGGCTTCTGGGTGTCTCTATGTATTACTACGGTCTTCTTGCCCGTGGTTACGAGATGCGTGAAATTCTCGAAGCTCTTGTCGCGCTTGGTTTTGGTGCCTCGTTGATCTCTATCTTTGCCCGTCTTGGCGGTGGTATCTTTACCAAAGGCGCCGATGTGGGTGCTGATCTTGTCGGTAAACTCGAAGCCAACATGGCCGAAGATGATCCACGCAACCCTGCCTGTATTGCTGATAACGTTGGTGACAACGTTGGTGATTGTGCCGGTATGGCTGCCGATCTGTTTGAAACCTACGCGGTTACAATCGTTGCAACCATGTTGATTGCTTACGGCTTGTTCGCAGGCGCAACACAGACTCTGATGATGGAACTGCCATTGATGATCTGTGCGCTTTGTATTGTAGGTTCTATCATCGGTACGTTCTTTGTCCGTCTTGGCCGTAACAAAAGCATTATGGGCGCATTGTATCGCGGCTTTATTGTCAGTGCACTTGTTTCAGCCGGTTTGATCTATTACCTGATCAAAACAAAGATTGGTCTTGATGCAGATATCGCATTCGTAAGTGATTTCACCGCCACTGGCCGTGATCTGCTTTACTGTGCCTTTGTCGGTCTTGGTGTGACAGCTCTTTTGATCTGGATCACGGAATACTATACATCTACAGAATATCGTCCGGTCCGGTCAATTGCCAAAGCCTCTGAAACCGGTCACGGTACGAACGTCATTCAGGGTCTGGCTATCTCGCTGGAATCAACGGCACTGCCGGTTCTGGTAATCTGCGGCGGTATCTTCTTCGCTTATGATTTCGCGGGTCTGTATGGTATTGCTCTTGCTGCAACAACAATGCTTGCGCTTGCTGGTATGGTCGTTGCCCTTGATGCGTATGGTCCGGTTACGGATAATGCCGGCGGTATTGCCGAAATGTCCAATATGCCGGAAAAAGTCCGCGTTACAACAGATGCACTTGATGCGGTCGGTAATACGACTAAGGCTGTCACCAAAGGCTATGCCATTGGTTCTGCCGGTCTAGCAGCATTGGTTCTGTTTGCGGCCTATACCGAGGAACTGAAGCATTACTTCCCGGATCCGGAAATGGCCGTTGACTTCCCATTACAGGAACCATTCGTCATCATTGGTCTGTTCGTTGGTGGTCTATTGCCATACCTGTTCAGCGCCATGTCAATGACTGCTGTTGGCCGTTCTGCCGGCGCGATTGTTATTGAAGTTCGTCGTCAGTTCAAGGAAATCAAAGGCATCATGACCGGTAAAGGCAAGCCCGAATATGGTCGTGCTGTTGACTTGTTAACCAAATCAGCGATCAAGGAAATGGTTGTTCCATCCTTGCTGCCGGTTCTGGCACCTGTCTTCTTATTCCTGGCTGTCTGGGGACTTGATGGTAACCTCGTCTCTGCCTTCCAGGCTCTTGGCGCTATGCTGGTTGGTACGATTGTGACAGGTATCTTTGTCGCAATTTCTATGACCTCCGGTGGTGGTGCATGGGATAATGCCAAAAAGTATATCGAAGAAGGCAACTTTGGAGGCAAGAATTCCGAAGCCCACAAAGCGGCCATCACTGGCGATACTGTCGGCGATCCCTACAAGGATACCGCAGGTCCAGCTGTTAACCCATTGATCAAGATTGTTAATATTGTCGCAATCTTGCTGGTAGCAGTTGTAGCTAAAGTGATTGGCGCATAATCAAACGCCTTAAATGAAAAGCCCCGCTGGTAAAACAGCGGGGCTTTTTTTATATCCTAATTTAACTGCGCTGCTTTATCGGAAGCTGATTTTAATATACGTTCTTCAGGGAAAAGCAGACGAACCGTCGTACCCTTGCCTTTTTCACTTTCCATCTGCAGGTTGGCACCGTGCAGGCGGGCCAGTGACTGCACCAGCGTCAGGCCAAGGCCGGTACCCGATGTATCCCGGGCCAGACTTGAATTGGCCTGCCAGAACGGCTGCATAGCTTTTTCAAGGTCTTCCTCACTCATACCAATACCGCTATCAATCACTTCTAACACCAGCTTATTACTATTGTGGATATAAGCTTTGATTTTGAGATCACCATTTTCAGGCGTAAATTTAACGGCATTACTGACCAGATTAAGCAGTATCTGCTTGATCACAAGCTCCTCGCCAATTAGCTCGGGCAGATCACTCGGCAAATCAAGTGTAATGTTCAATTTTTGTTCTTCAATCTTGCCCTTAAGAATCACAAGACATGATGCCACTGCACGGGACAGCTTAACCGGGCCTTCATTCAATTCCCTGTTACCGGCTTCAATCTTGGATACTTCAAGAATTTCACTAATAATACGAAGCAAGTCATTGCCACTGTTATAAATATCACTGGCGTATTCCTTATAGGCCTGATTTTCAACCGGCCCCATAATCTCATCCTTGATAATTTCGGAAAAACCGATGATCGCATTTAAAGGCGTTCGTAATTCATGGCTCATATTCGCCAGAAATTCGGTTTTCGTCCGACTGGTGATTTCAGCAGTAAGTTTTGCCTCTTTTAGCTCCTCCTCTGTTCTACGACGCTCTGTAACGTCCCAAAGGCTGCCTTCATAATATAGAATTTCTCCATTAGGGTCTTTAACCGCGCGGGCATTTTCGACCAGCCATATTTTGGTGCCATCTTTTTTATACATCTGGGTTTCCATGCCCAGAACCCGTCCTTCACGATCCAGTTTGTTTTTGAAAAAAGCGCGGTCTTCGGGACGAACATAAACCTGAGACGCAATACTATGAATCGAATTCAAGACATCGGCTGTATCCTTATACCCCAGTATCTGGGCTAATGCCGGATTAACGCTGATAAATTTGCCATCGGCCGTGGTCTGATAAATACCACTGATTGAGTTTTCAAATATATCACGGTATTTACGTTCTGCCGTTTCAACGGCGACTTCGGCCTGTTTTTGGCCTTCTCGATCTGTAATCGTGCCGATACCATGGGGTTGCCCGCTTGCCCCTTCACTTAGAAGACGAAAGGCAATTTCAACCATACGGTAACTTCCATCCCGCATTTCTATATGCGCCTTAACCCGGTAAGGCTTCAAGCTTCTTTGTGTAAAGCGCTGATAACGTTTAATATTTTCTGCGCGCTGTTCGGAAAGTAAAATATCAAAGAAAGACTGGCCGATCAGGTCTTCTGATGTAAAATTGGTCAGTTTTGTATAGTTTCTATTGATATAGACAACATTGCCTTTTTCATCCAGCTCGAAAATAGTATCTGAAATAGCATTCAAAAGGGCCTTATACTGAACATCTTCCAAACGATTGCCATGCATAATCCACTCGGCCGAAAGCTGGCTGCGCCTGCGATCTTCCAAATAGTTTCCAAATATAGCTGAAGCAAGCCCGGTCATAAAAAAAGCTATAAAAACAAGGCCCATAGCGACATAAATATGATCAAGGTTTAAAAACCGATTCTCGAACATTCTGAGATAAAACAATAATCCAATAGCCGTCAACAAGCCCAAAGCCGCACAAATCCAAAGAATTTTGTGACTTAGAGCCCGGCTAAATTCAGACCATATTGGCTGTTTTTTCTTACTCATCAAATAAAACGACTCCACTCCGTTGGTTATATCATGCTTTAAATCAATTAAATTTTATTAAACCTCATGCATTTATATTTCTTTTTTAGTGACAATTTGCAATCTATTAGGTAGTATACACTTATCATAATAAATGAGGTAACCATGTCTAAACGTATTTTTACAGTACTTACGATAGACGGTGGTGGTGTAAGGGGAATAATATCAGCGCGTCTGCTTCAAGAGATTGAAGAACGGACAGGGCTGCCTACATGTGAACTTTTTGACCTGATTGCCGGGTCATCTACAGGTGGGATTCTTGCCGGTGCTCTATCAGCACCAGCAAAGGACGACCCGACTAAGCCACGCTATACCGCAAAAGAAATGGTTGCCTTTTATCAAGAATATTCACACATCATTTTCCCTGAGGACAAGTTCCGGCAATGGAAACATTTTGTCCCGGCCATGAGTGGTTTCTTCGATCCCAAACCCTTAGAAGATATTCTGGAAGAGAAACTAGAGAACCTGACCTTACGTGACACCCTGACGCATCTTATGATGGCTGGCGCTGATATGAAGAGATTCGCCCCTGTCTGGATGAGCTATTTCCATGAACAAGATAAACAAAACGCCGAATATCAAAAATGGGAAAACCTGAAACTCCGTGATGCCATTCGCGCCAGCGCTTCACCGCCTTTAGTTTTTCCTGCAAAATATATCTATACACAGCCCAATAAAAACATGCCGGAAGCTGCCGATCGCCACGCCTTTCTGGATGGCAGCCTTTTTGCATCTACCCTGCCCCGCCGGGCGCATAGCAAGGCAAAACAAATAGCACCACAAGATGCCCGTATTGTCTTGCTTTCCGTCGGTACAGGGTCTCTCGAGCAAAGCCTGACGCCAGATGCCATGAACAAAATGACGCCTTTTGACTGGATGCGTACTGTTATTTTTAGCGCCTCTACCGAGCTTACCCTTCAGGATCTACTGAACGATCTTTATGAAGAGATTGGCAGTGACCTTTGCCGTCTTGATGTTGTTATAGACGGCAAAGCCGATGAGGGACCGTCGACAGGCCTTTTTGATGCTCAAAAAGACAATATGGACAAGCTTCTTAAACTTGCCGAAGATCTAATAAGTGAGAAAGATCAAGAAATTGACCGCATTTGCACGCTTTTAACGGCAAAACATCAGCAAGATCTGGATATGGAACACAGCCGTGATGCTCTAAGCCACTTATACGAGAAACTGGGTGATGTCAGCTCTGTCAGAGATTTAAATCAACTCTATACTAAGATTGTCCAATACTCGGCCGATATTAAAGACCAACAACCGGCAGCCAAAGATGTCGAAGTTTATGAACTTTGTCAGGAAGTCAGTCCGGAACATTTTCCGCAGCTAAAAGAATATTACAATGCACGCCATAACGAGCTTTCTCATCTGGAAGCCAACCCCCAAAAGAAAAAGGGACTGGCACGCTTTTTCAATTTCAGCTGTCTGCGCCGCGGGTCAAACGATAATAAAAAGTCAAAGCCAGCGCAGAACCCGGAAACTAAGCCAGAGCCTAAAAAGGCCAACAAGAACTCTGGCCGCCAACCTTAAAAAGCAAAAGTGGCGGTTTGGCTATTCTTCTCTGCATACTTTTACGCTTGGGTGCCTGTTTTCAATCCACTCTGATCTGATTTTGTTAAAGCCTGACAGGCTGTTGAAATGCGATCACAAGCTTTTTCCAGATCTTCGGTCGATAAGGCATATGAAATGCGGAAATACGGTGACAGGCCAAAAGCCTCCCCATGAACCAGGGTCACACTCTGCGTATCAAGTATATAAGCTGCAAAGTCAGCATCGCTTTCAATACGCTTACCCTCGGGCGTCGTGGAGCCGATAAGACCCTCACAAGATGCAAAAATATAAAAAGCGCCCTGCGGGGTAATACAGGAAATACCATCAATCGCATTCAATTTAGACAAAACAAGATCGCGGCGGGTACGGAATGTTTCGCGCCATTCATTCAAAAATGACTGATCACCTGTCAGTGCTTCCAGTGCTGCGGCCTGACTGATTGAACAGGCATTAGATGTGCTCTGCCCTTGAATCTTGGTCATTGCCTTGATCAGGTCTTTTGGACCTGCGGCATAGCCGATACGCCAACCGGTCATTGAATACGCTTTTGAAACGCCATTCATAGTGACAATGCGATCTTTCAGATCCGGTGCAGCCTCGGCCAGGGTATAAAAAACAAAACCATCATAGGTCAGATGTTCATAAATATCATCGCACAGAATATATATTTCAGGGTGTTTGCGCAGGACATCTGCAATTGAGATCAATTCATCTTTTGCATAAGCCATACCGGTAGGATTACTGGGAGAATTCAGAACCAGCCATTTGGTTTTTGGCGTAATTGCTTTGTCCAGACGATCCGGTGTCAGTTTAAACTGCGTTTCTTCGGGACATTCAATAATAACCGGAGTCCCTTCGGCCAAAGTCACCATATCCGGATATGATACCCAGTAAGGCGCCGGAATCAGGACTTCATCACCCGGATCAACAGACGCCATAAAGGTATTATACAAAATTTGCTTGCCGCCAGTGCCGACAACGATCTGATCAATCTCATAATCAAGATTATTTTCACGTTTAAATTTATCAACGATGGCTTGCCGCAGCTCTGTTGTGCCCGGAACCGGTGTATATTTTGTTTTACCGTCATCTATGGCTTTTTTCGCAGCATTCTTAATATGATCAGGGGTGTCAAAATCAGGCTCCCCGACGCTCAGGCTAATGACATCTTTTCCTTGTGCTTTCAGCTCTCCGGCTTTGGCAACCAAGGCAAGCGTCGCTGAAGGCTTAACATTCTGGACGCGTTTTGAAATAAGACTCATTGTTGAATTCCTTTAATTTGTTCCGGATCGGGGCATTTCTGAATATCTATTTTTTCGGCTTCAAACCAGTCGCGCAGCGGTTTCAGTTCCGACTGGTCAAGCGCACGGGTAAACAGCTTGTGAACATGTGGTAAAAAGCGTAAATAACGGTCTTTTTCGTCGCGCTTATACAGACGGACAAATATACCCAACACCTTGGCATGGCGCTGTGCTGCCAGAATATAAAAGCTTCTCATGAAGCTTTGCTGATTCAGGCCTTTGATCGCCGGTAGGTATTTTGAATACAGCAGGTGATCATACATATTTTCAGGCACATGACGACGTGCATCTTCCAACAATGACATGACATCATAGGCCATAGGGCCGATACGGGCATCCTGAAAATCAAGCAAACCGCATTTATCAAGCCCGCTTTGTCCACGCACCATCATAAGGTTATCAACGTGATAATCACGTAGCACCAGCGTTTTTTGGTCTTCGGGCAACTGGGTTAAAATTTGCTCCCACGCTTTAACATAGCTTTGACGGGCGGATTCAGAAACCGTGCGCCCTGTCATCGCCGGTATATACCAATCCAGCAAAAGCATGGTTTCGTCGATCAGTGTCTTGTTATCATACGCAGCGACACCGACAAACTGACGGTCAGGGTGGTTATGAAGATGAACAAGAACATCTATAGCCAACTCATAAAGAGGCTTGGCACTTTCACCATTGTTTAAAAGGCGCGTATAGGTATCTTCACCAAAATCATCCAGCAATAAAAGTCCATTACGCATATCTTCCGCATGGATTTTGGGCGCATTCAGGCCTAAGCGGCGCAGATGTTCCGCCACATCGCGAAAAGGCTCTACCATGACATAGGGCGGTACCGGCGGGCGATCCGGTGGATCCTCCATCAGCATCAAAGGGGTTTTGGCCCCCACTACGCGGTAATATTTACGGAATGACGCATCAGCAGGCAAAGCCTGTAGCTGAATCGTAGCATCAGCTCCGAAATAGCTATTTAAAAATTGATCTCTTTTTGCCTGGCGGCTTGGCTGCACCATAGACAATGGCCTGTGTAATGTTTGTGTGTTTTTGTTCTGCATTTCAATGCTCTTTGCTAAGAGGCAAAGTATAACAAGGTTTATAGCTGAAACAAAGTAGAATTACTATTATTCATCATCCTGCTTGCGGGCAATCTGATGGATGGCATCAATATGCGCTGCGGAGGCTTTGCCGGGTTTTGTTGGCGGCGCATCAAACCCGCCGAATTTCTGCCCTCCTCCGGCATTTCCCTGCCCGAGCAAGCTTTCCAGAATGGCGGTTCCCGTCGTATCCCCTTCCGGCACAGAATCAGATAGTGACGTATCAGGCTGATCGGTTGCCGTTTTGTCATCAGGGTGACGCGTCACATAAGATACCGCATGCGTTACGATACTTTTCAAATGCGGGGCTACAAGGCCGATCATCAAAGTCTGGTCTTTTTCCAGCCAGTTCATCAGCAGGCGCTGCGTTTTAGCTGTATTACCTTCACAGGCTTCAAGGGCATCTTTCACCCGGGATAATGCATATTCTCGGCTCATGACAAATTACCTTTCTTTTAAAAAGTGTAGCGGGATAAAGTTTAAATTCAAATAACTTTAATAGAAGTTATTCTTCCGCAACCCCTGCTTCGGCAATTTTAATAAAGTCTTCCGCATTCAGGCTGGCACCGCCAACCAGAACACCGTCAACATTTTCCAGCCACAGGATTTCATAGGCATTCGCCGGTTTGACTGATCCACCATAGAGCACAGCGACATAATCACCTTCACTTCCAAAACGGTTGTTCAGATTTTTACGGATCGCTTCATGCATCTCGATAATATCATCTGTCGAGGCTGTTCTTCCCGTACCGATGGCCCAGACAGGCTCATAGGCCAACACAAACTTGTCTGCTGTGATATCATCCGGCAATGAGCTGTCAATCTGCTCGCTCACCACATCAATATGCTGGTTATTGTCTCGGTCCGTTTCCTGCTCTCCAACGCAAAGTATAGGGGTCAGTCCGGCACGCAATGCCGCAGAGACTTTTTCTTTGACCTCTGCGCTGGTTTCACCGCCATTACGTCGTTCTGAATGACCAAGGATGACATAGGTACATCCGGTATCCCTCACCATTTCGGCAGAGACACAGCCCGTATGGGCACCGCTTTGTGCCGCATGACAATCCTGAGCCCCCAGTAAAAGGTGATTCTGACTCAGCCGTTCAGCAACAAGATTAAGCGCTGTAAATGGCGGACAAACCAACACACGGGTTTTTTCAAATAAACCGGTATCATTAACCCTGAGAAGATCATCCGTCAAAGCAAGGCAGTCTCCCGTCAGGCCGTTCATTTTCCAGTTGCCGGCGATCAGTTTTTGGTTAGGCATTTTATTCTCCATCCTTGATTTTTTCGTATAGTCTTATAAACTTCTGGCTTATTAAATAAGGATTGTCTAAAACTTGCAAGATTCAAGTTTCGATTTTAGGAGATCAATATGCTCACTACCCTACGCGAAGGCGCCAAGTCTGGCTTTTTAAAATATATACTTATCGCCTTTATTGGCCTTGCCGTGTTGGGGCTGGTCTTTATTGATATGAGCGGCTCTTTTCGCGATGGCGTCGGCAGCAATTCTGTTGCCCGTGTTGGTGACACTGAAATCCCCCTCTCCAGATTTGTATCTGATCTGCGGGCTGAAGAAAACCGGACCGGTATGCAGGATATCCCCGAACAATTTCGCAAGCAAATAGCCTATAGAGTCGTCGATCAGCTGGTTCGTGAACGGGTTTTCCTGCTTGAATCACAGGATATGGATCTTATCGTCGGTGACCGGACCGCCGCTAAAGAAATCAAAGCCCAGTTAGAGCCGCTTCAACAAGGTGGCTTATCGGCAGAACAGGCCCTTGCCCAAAGGTTGCGAGCAACTGGGATGACCGAAAGCCGCTTTGTGAATGCGTTTAAACAAGACATGGCCATCCGTCATTTACTGCAGGTTGTCACGCTTGGCAGCTATGCGCCCCAAGCGATGGTCGAAACAGCCTATAAACATGAAAATCAGGCGCGATCCGGTAAGTTTGTTTCGTTGAATCTTGCCCGCTTTACTGACACAGTCGGCACCCCCGACCAGGAAGCGCTTCAAGAATTTTACGAAAAGAATATAAATAACTATTTAACACCGGAATATCGTGAAATCAGTTATTTTATCTTTGATGACGAGGCCGCTAAACTACCGGAAGAAATTTCCGAAGATGAATTGCGTGATTTTTACGAAAACCAGATTGACCGCTATACACAGCCTGCAGGCCGTATCGTTGATCAGGCTGTCTTTACCTCTGCCGATACCGCGCAAGACGTGGTGGCCGAAATTTTTGACAGTGCTGATTTAATTGGTGCTTTAGAATCTCTGCCTGATGATGATTATGTTCTACTTGAAAATGAACGCGTTACAAAAGACGATGCCCTAGAAGACATTGCCGATGCCGCTTTTGAAACACCGATTGATGATATCGCAGGCCCGTTTGAAACCAGCCTTGGCTGGGTTGTTCTGAAGGTAAAATCAGAAACTGAAGAAACGGTTACATCTTTTGAAGACGTCCGTGATGCGCTTGAAAAAGCTTATCGTCTGGAAGAACAGCAAAACCGCCTTTATGACATGGCCAATGAAATTGATGACAGGCTTGTTTCGGGTGCATCGCTAAGTGATGTAGCGCAGGAATTCAATCTTGAAGTTTATCAGACACCTCTTTTAACCAAAGCCGGCCTGACCCAAGATAAAAAATCTGCCGAGATCCTGCAAAAAGACTTTGCAGAAAAGCTTCTGGCTGATGCATTTTCGCTCCGTATCAATGATATACCTCCCTTAATGGATACAGAGGACGAAAGATTTGTCGCCTATAACGCCAGCCGTATAGAAGCCGCCGCGCCAAAGCCGCTGGAAGATATAAAAGATCAGGTCACCACTGACTGGCGCCAACAGGAAATGCGGACAGAGCTTGCCGCGCTTGGCGATCAGTTGATGAAAGAGCTTCAGGAAGGCAATGCCTTAACAGAAGTTGCCAAAAAGCATGACCTGGATATCCGTGAAATTTCATCGCTAACAGGTATTGAAGCGGCTAATAATGAAACCCTACCGGAAGCCGTTTTAAAGAATCTGTTCCAGATCAAAAAAACCGGCGAGGTTACAGTTGCACCGATCGCAGACGGGGTCGCCATTGTACAGCTTGATAATATCAGCTTCCCTGAGGACGTTGCCGATGCAGAACAGACTTCCGCTTTGCACGAAACCATGATGGAGCAAATCCGCACAGAACTGGTTATCCAGTATGAATCGGCCCTACGTGAGAAATATGATGTGAATATCAGCGATAATGCCATTCGCCGCGCGCTGAAACCTGTGGAATATTGATATTCAATGACAGATACAATTTTTCCGGCCGCAGATAAATTTGAATCCGCATATCAAAAAGGCCGCTCTCAGCTGCTATGGTTTGAAACGGTAACTGATCTGGAAACGCCGGTTTCCGCATTTTTAAAACTGGCTGGCAATCAGAAATACAGCTTCCTTCTTGAATCTGTCGAGGGTGGCGCGGTTTTAGGTCGCTACAGCTTTCTTGGCTGTGATCCCGATATGCTCTGGCGTTGTCAGAACGGCGCGGCCTCGATAGCACGCCGTACTGATACCGGTGATTTTGGTGAGTTTACTGCCGAAACCAGGCCCCCGCTTGATAGTCTTCGCCAGCAGCTCGGACAGGATAACCTTGATATTCCGCCGCATTTGCCGCCTTCCTGTGTCGGCCTGTTTGGCTATCTTGGTTATGACATGATCCGAGAGATTGAAGATATTCCAGACACCAATCCGGATCCACTCGATATTCCTGACGGCTTGATGATGCGTCCGAAAATTATTGTTATATTTGATAACATTAAACACATAATGACCTTTGCAACGCCGGTTTGGCATGACGAAAACATACCGGCCAAAACAGCCTATGATCAGGGCGTCGTTCTCTTAAATAAATACCTGAATAAACTTGATCAACTCATTGATAACAAAAGACTATCAAATGATAAGGCGCAGAAATTATCGCCACAATCCAATATTAGCAAAGCCGCGTTTCATAGCATGGTTGATAAAGCCCGTGACTATATACTTGCCGGTGATATCTTTCAGGTCGTTCTGTCACAACGCTTTGAGATTGATTTCCCATTACCGGCCTTTAATCTTTACCGGTCACTGCGGCGACTTAACCCTTCTCCCTTCCTGTTCTATCTAAACATGGAAACATTCCAGCTGGTCGGCTCCAGCCCTGAAATACTGGTTCGGCTACGTGATAATAAAATGACTATCCGCCCTATTGCGGGCACCCGCAAGCGCGGTAAGACACCAGAAGAAGACAAGACATTGGAGGCAGACCTGCTGTCTGACCCAAAAGAACGGGCCGAACACCTGATGCTGCTTGATCTTGGCCGTAATGATGTTGGCCGCGTCGCCAAAACCGGCAGCGTCAAAGTTACAGAACAATATAAAGTCGAATATTACTCCCATGTCATGCATATCGTCTCGAATGTCGAAGGTGAATTGCGGGATGAATATGATGGGCTGGATGCTTTATTTTCAGGCTTTCCTGCCGGTACGGTCAGCGGCGCACCCAAAGTCAGGGCCATGGAAATCATTGATGAACTGGAACCGGCAAAACGTAAATTTTACGCCGGTTGTGTTGGTTATCTTGGTTTTGATGGTTCGATTGACAGCTGTATAGCGCTTCGCACTGGCCTTGTAAAAGACGGTAAGCTTTATATCCAGGCTGGCGGGGGTATTGTCACGGACAGCAGCCCTGAAGGGGAATTTGAAGAAAGCGTCAACAAAGCCAAAGCGCTGGTTGCAGCGGCGGAACAAGCCTGATTTACACGATATTTTCTTGTTTTAGCTTCTGGCAACGGGCTTACAGACCCGCAACACTTTCAACCAATGCAGCATGAACACGCGGATCGCGTTCTTCTATAACAGAAGTAATCGGCACCAGTTGAAAGCCTTTACTTTCCAGCGTAGGCAACCATGCGGAAAGCGCTGCTGCTGTCATTTCATGTGGATGACCAATCGCAATGGCAGAACCGTAACGGCGCGCAATATCTTCAGTTTTCAATAAAGCATTTGCGATAAATTCTTCGCTAATTTCATGATCAATAAAAACATCCCGACCGGTGGTCGCGACGCTGTAACGGCGGGCCGTTGTTTCAGCCAGACTGGCAGCAGAGGTACGGGAATCAAGATACATCAACCCACGTTCCCGCAGGGCTGCCATCAAAATTTCCAAACCCGCCTGATCCTGGGTAAAGCTGCTTCCCATATGGTTGTTGATCCCGACATACCCGTCAAAAACATCAAGGTTTTTTTCGATACGGCGTACAAGATCTTCGGGATCGCTGCCTTTGAGCAGAGCATCGGGTCCCGGATCTGCTTTATCGCTAATCGGTTGCATAGGCATATGAACCATAAGTTCATGTCCACGGGTCCGCGCCAATTCGGTTTGGTCTTTCAGGTTTCTGGCATAAGGCAGGTAAGCCAGCGTCAAAGGCGCCGGCAAATTCGCTATAACATCTGCCTTTTTACGGCTAAGTCCCAGATCGTCGATGACAACCACAATTTTTGGCCGGTCAGAACTATTGATAAAAGGCGCTGCATTACGCACCCATACAGGGCGGGCAATACTGTCAGGCAGGTTGAAACTGGTCGGCGGGATCGCATCAGGCATATAATCCATCATAAAGTGGCCTGCGGCTGGCTGAATGCGCTGCAGTTCCTTGACCTCGGGTGTGGCAGCGGTTTGCTCTGGCACCGGTTTATCCTTGGTACAGCCCAAAAGCAGGACGGCAAAGGCACAAAAGAACAGAACAGTAAAACTACGGATACGGGGATAAATCATATAAAACAAATTTTGCGATCGGGTTAAAAGGAAGCCTTGTGAGAACCACAAGACTTCTCTATGATCGCCTTTTCGGGCAAGGAAATCCAGAGTTTTTTTTGAAATGACGGTACTGATAGATAATTACGACAGTTTTACTTATAACCTCGTCCAGTATTTCGGCGATCTCGGGGTGAATAGTGATGTTTACCGCAATGACAAAATTTCCGTCGATGATATCATAGAGCAAAATCCGTCAGAGATTATTATATCCCCCGGCCCTGCAACCCCTGACGACGCCGGAATATGTCTGGAGCTGATCGAAAAAGCCGCTATTTTTGACATTCCGCTTATGGGCATCTGTCTTGGCCATCAGGCCATAGGGCAGGTTTTCGGCGCTACCGTCTGCCGTGCGCCTGAACCGATCCACGGCAAAATCTGGGAGATAAGCCATAATGACCATCCGTTGTTTCAGGACATTCCCTCGCCCAGTTCTTTTACACGTTATCATTCTTTGATCGTTCAGGAAGATACCATCCCCGATGATCTGCAAATTACCGCCCGCAGCAAGGGTGATAATCTGGTCATGGGGCTATCACATATAACCAAACCCATTCATGGCGTACAATTCCATCCCGAGAGCATTGCATCGGACCATGGCAAACAATTACTCGCGAATTTCCTGACCATCGCCCGGGGGCATAATAAATGACCGAAGATATGACTCGCTATATAAAAAAGGTTTTTAGCGGCCAGTATCTTACAGCCAGTGATGCCGAGCGCGCCTTTGACTTGCTCCTCACCGGCAAAGCCAGCCCCGTCGAAACGGCGGGCTTCTTGGGCGCGCTTGCCAGTCGTGGTGAAACCATAGATGAGATCATTGGTGCTGTCCGTATTATGCGCCAAAAATCAGTGCCGGTCGATGCGCCGGACAATGTCATTGATTGCTGCGGTACTGGCGGGGATGCGTCAGGTACCTTTAACATTTCAACCGCTGTTGCCTTCGTTGTTGCCGGTTGCGGCGTGCCGGTGGCCAAACATGGCAACCGCGCCTCGTCCTCGAAATCCGGCGCGGCAGATGTGCTGGAAGCCCTTGGCCTTAATCTGGATGCCGGTTCCGTTGCTGTCCGTAAAGCCCTATGGAATGAAAATATTTGTTTTCTGATGGCACCACAATACAATCCGGCTGCCAAACATGTCGCCCCCGTCCGTAAGGAACTGGGCGCCCGGACTATTTTCAATTTGCTTGGCCCCTTATTGAATCCGGCAGCTGCGAAACGGCAATTGATTGGCGTCTATGATAAAAAGCTCTGCATCCCCATGGCCCAGACGTTAAAGCAACTGGGCTGTGAACATGCCTGGATCGTCCATGGCAAAGACGGTCTGGACGAACTGACCACAACCACCGGCACTGACATTACCGAGCTTAAAGACAACAAAATCCGCTCTTTTGAAGTGCACCCGCATGATCTTGATATCGGGGTCTATAAAAAAAGCGATCTTTCGGGCGGCAGCGCCAAAGAAAATGCCGCTGCTATTCAGGCGCTTTTTGATGGTAAACGTGGCGCTTACAGGGACATTGTCGTCCTAAATGCCGCAGCGGCGCTGATTATCTCCGGCACGGCCAAAGATTTGGCACAAGGCGCTGAAATTGCGCGCAGAAGCCTTGATACCGGCAAAGCAAAACAGGCACTTGACCGGTTGATTGAGATCTATAAAGGCTAAGGATTGCAATGACACAGGATATTCTTGAAAAGATATGCACGCAAAGACGGGCTGACATAGCCCTCCGCCGTCAAACCGTATCCGAAGGCATGCTCGATAATCAGATCTCATCCCTGCCCGCACCGCGTGGCTTTGCTGCGGCTTTGAAGCAAAAAGCAGATGATCAAGACATCGGCCTGATTGCTGAAATCAAACGGGCCTCACCAAGTCAGGGAAACATCCGCGCTGACTTTGACCCTGTTAATTGCGCCCTATCATATGCCAATGCCGGCGCAAGCTGTCTGTCCGTGCTGACTGAACCGCACTGGTTTAAGGGCTGTGATCAATATGTTGCGGATATAAAGTCTGCAGTTAGCCTGCCTGTCTTACGCAAAGATTTTATCATCGACCCATATCAGGTGATTGAAAGCCGGGCGATCGGCGCTGATTGTATACTGGTGATTATGGCCGCATTGGACGATGCGGCTGCCCGCGATATCTGCCAGACGGCGCGGGAATACGGGCTGGATATTTTGATTGAAGTCCATGATGCCCCCGAACGTGATCGCGCCCTTGCGCTTGATTTTGATTTGCTTGGCATCAATAACCGTAATTTGAAAACCATGGCGATTGATATCAATACGACTTTGGCACTGGCTGCGGATATTTCGCCTGATATTACTATCGTCTCGGAAAGCGGTATAAACACGCATCAGGATATCTGCCGGATGATTGATCATGACATATATTGCTTTCTGGTCGGCACGTCATTGATGCGTCAAAATGACCTTGAAACCGCAACCCGCCAATTATTGGGACAAGCCTAATCTTATTTTCCTGCTTGACAGGGAACCAAAACCGGAACTAAGATAGAACAAAACAAGTCCATAGCCTTGCGGAGGTTTCTAGAATGCTAACCAAACAACAATTAAACCTGCTTAACTTCCTTCATGATTATATGGAGGAACATAGCATTTCGCCGACATTTGACGAAATGAAAGCAGCGTTGGATCTGAAATCAAAATCAGGTATTCACCGGCTGATTAGCGGACTTGAGGAACGCGGCTTTATCAAACGTCACGAAAACCGCGCGCGGGCCATTGAAATTCTTCGTCACCCGCAGGATATGAATACCCGCCTTGTAAAAGAAGAAGATGTTGAATTCAAACCATCCAATGATGATCTGGTATCCGTACCCCTTTACGGTAAGATAGCTGCCGGTACACCGATTGAAGCCATCGCCACCGAACAGAACATGGTTGATGTGCCGATGGGTTTTCTGGGATCAAGCGAATGTTACGCCCTTGAAATCGAAGGCGATTCAATGATGAAGGCCGGTATTATGGATGGTGATATCGTGCTGATTGAACGCTGTAATACCGCTAGCGATGGTGATATTATCGTCGCGCTTGTTGATGGGGAAGAAGCCACCTTGAAACGTCTGCGTCGGGAAATCGGTAAAGTTATCCTGCAGCCTGAAAATGACTCTTATCAACCGATCATGCTGGATGCCGCACGGGTGCAGATCCAAGGAAAATTGAAAACTCTGTATCGGCATTACTAAGTTTTCGGAATAATTTTATTTCATTTTAATGGCCCATGGTCTTTTGCCGCGCAATTCATTGGTCGTGACAATTCTATAACCTTTATCATTTATATATATGGCATGCGCGCCTGATTGCTTTAAATCAGGACGGGTAATTGTCTGTGCCTGCTGGCATACGCCCGGAAGTTCATAAATTCGCGGCGCAATAATCAGATCAGCGCGGCTGCAATCCCTGTAACCTGCCATAGGGTCTTTAACAAAGGCAAAAACAGAACCATCATCCCCTGTATAAATACAACCGTGATAATCACACCGTAAAGGATAGTCCTCAAGATTACCGTTATCAGGCCAGTATATCCGTGCTTTACCGCCATATTCACTTTGCCAGATGCTTCTGGTGAAACGTTCTGCCCGACTATCGGAAAAGGCCAGCTGCCCCTGCCCGTTATTAAGGGCGATCTGTTTTCCTTCATGGCTGATCAATATATCGGGAAGCTGGCCCTGACCTGCCAGAAAAAGTCCGAACAAGATAAAAGGCACCCCGCCCCAGCGTAATCTACCTTGCCAGATCGCTGCCCATAAACCACCCAGTACGATAAAAATCAATGCTGTTTGCGGCCATAGTGGCGCTAGCATTACGGCTCCGGGCATATTTGCTGTGCTATGCGCTGTATCCAGCACAATATCAATGCCCCATAAGGCAATCCCCAAAAAGCCGCTTTCAAGATGAAAAGGCATCAAGAATACAGCGACCAGACTGGCCGGCATAATAACAAAGGCGGTTAAAGGCACGGCGATCATGTTCGCCAATACCCCTGGCAATAACGCTACCCGTTGAAAGTGATATAGCGCAAAGGGCGCCGTCGCGATAGAGGCAACAATCGTCGTTACAAAAGTGGCTAACAGATAGACTGCGACTTTGCGCTGCCAGCTATAGGCATATAAAACAGAAGCATAACGGCTGCGGAACACCTCATAAAAAGCAATCAGGCAGACAACGGCAGCAAAAGACATTTGGAAACTGGGCGTAAACAGGCTTTCAGGCGCGATTAACAAGACAAAGATCGCGGCAAATCCAGCCAAACGAAGTGAGATTGCCACCCTGTCAATCAATATAGCGAACAGAACAACGCCCGTCATAAAGACCGCCCTTTGCGCCGGTATCGGCGCGCCCACCAGCCAGCAATACCCCAGAATACTGCCAAAGGCCATAAACGCGCTAATCTTTTTGATGGGCAGATACAAAGCTGCCCAAGAGGATAACGCCAATATGGCCCGGGTGAAAAAGAACACAAACCCGGCGACAAGCCCGATATGCAGGCCGGAAATCGCCAGTAAATGGGCAATACCAGAACTACGTATATCCTCCCACGTCTCTTCGGGTATAAGCCGTCGTTCTCCGGTTAATAAGGCTGTTAAAATGGCTTTTGCTTCTGCCGTGCTTTCCATGGCCAGAACACGTTCTTTGATACTCTCCCGCACGGTTTCAGCCGAAGCCGTATTTCGGGCTGGCTGCAGGATCTTGAAATCGGCAATCGCATAGCCGGTTGCGCCGATTCCTTGAAAAAACATATGGCGTTGAAAATCATAGGAATACGGAGCGACCGGTGGTGATGGTGGCAACAAAACCGCCAATAAGGATATTTTCGCCTCCGGTTGCGGCGAGCCGAATTTCTCGGCAAGTTTTATTCGCACATAACGGGGCGTATTGGCCTTAGAAACATCTTCCAGCTCAGCCTCTTGCAAAAGTATTTTGGCACCGGATACTTCCTTTTCAACCAGACGGACTGTGCCTGTAACACGTATGGGGCCAATTTCATCCGCTATCATTGGCGTTCCCGCGTTTAAAGTACGAAAACCGGCAGCGCTGAAACCTATTGAAATACAAAATAAAACTGTAAATACAACCCTTAAAGCAACTTTATTCAATGTCAGCATTAAGCAGATAAAGGCCAATAATGAAAACAAAACACCAATGTAAACAGACGGTTCAAAAGATAAGCTAAAGTACCGGCCAATACCAAAAGCAACCAGAACAGGGCACCACAAAATCCATCTGTGATGCTGCTCTAAAAACGGGTCAACCAATCGAAAAAATCTGGAACGCATATTTATAATTAGCAGAAGCCAACCGGTGGGTACATACAAATAAAAACACCCCAACCTAAAAGTGCCGTTTTGCTTATAATTTTTTTATTTTTTTTTAAGGAACTGAATGTTTTTTCAATTGTATAGACTGTGTATTAACGATTTATTAATAAATATACGGAAAACCGGAGTAAAGGATATGTTAACCAATTCTAACAATCGAAAAACAAACAATGATTTAAGTTTAGGGACTTTTATTATCGTAACACTCGTCGTTCTGATTGCTGCAGGGATCGGATGTTACCTTGCCAGCGGGAACATAAACATCCTTAACGAAACCTCATTTTTATAAGCAAAAACAGTCAGATAATAAAAATAATATTTTTAGGGAACCCTTCCGCTTTTGTACTGTTTGTGAACTTGTAAAATAAACGCCAACGACTGGAGAGATATAGAATGGCTACTGATGAATCAAAAGGTATGAGCACAGGTGGTATGGTTTTAATCGCGGTTATTGTTATCGGTGCTTTGCTCATCGGCTGGACAATGGCAAATAATGATTCAGGCGATAATCGTCTGCAGGAGGCCGCTCAAGAATTAACCGAGGACGATAAAGTGTCTATCAAAGCCGGTGATTTCGAAGCTGAAATCTCGGAATAAAACGGAATTTATAAGAATTTCTGCCCCGAAATGGCCCGCGGCCCTCTTTATATAGAAGGCTGCGGGTTTCCGTTATCTATAGTCAGGAACAGAAACGCTTTTGCGAAAATTAGAACCTAGTCATCACTCATTTTAAGAGCGGCGATAAAGGCGGATTGAGGAATTTCGACATTCCCGTACTGGCGCATTTTCTTCTTACCCGCTTTTTGTTTTTCCAAAAGCTTACGTTTACGGGATATATCACCACCATAACATTTAGAGGTCACATCCTTGCGCAGCGCTGAAAGCGTTTCACGGGCGATCACCTTGCTGCCGATTGCCGCTTGAACAGCAATTTTAAACATCTGGCGCGGGATCAGGTCTTTGAGCCTTTCGCACATACCGCGCCCGCGGCGCTCCGCCTGTGAACGGTGAACGATCATAGATAAAGCATCAACAGGCTCGCCATTGACCAGAATAGACATCTTGACCAAGTCATCTTCGGCATAGTCGCCAAGCTCATAATCAAAACTGGCATAGCCCCGGCTAATTGATTTCAGGCGATCATAAAAGTCAAAGACCACTTCGTTCAACGGTAGCTTATAGGTCAGCATCGCACGCGTACCGACATAGGTTAACCCCTGCTGAATACCGCGCCGTTCTTCACATAGCTGCAGCAAGCCGCCCAGATATTCATCGGGCACCAGTATGGTTGCTTTAATCCATGGCTCTTCAATATGTTCGATATAGACCGGATCGGGCATATCAGCCGGATTATACAGCTCGACCATATCACCGTCATTCTTGTAGATATGATAAACAACTGATGGTGCGGTTGGGATCAAATCAAGATCAAATTCACGCAATAGGCGTTCTTGCACAATCTCCATATGGAGCATGCCCAAAAAGCCGCAGCGAAAACCAAGCCCCAGCGCCATTGAATTCTCAGGCTCGTAATGAAGGCTTGAATCATTCAGCGTCAAGCGCCCCAAACTGTCACGAAGCTTATCGTAATCATTGGCATCTGCCGGAAACAGGCTACAAAACACCATCGGTACGGACGGTTTAAAGCCGGATAGCGGAGTTTCGCACAGATTTTTTTCATGGGTAATCGTATCGCCGATCTTGGTTTCGGAAATATCCTTGATCCCGCAGGTTAAAAAGCCCATCTGTCCGGCGCTAAGCCCTTTTGTCTTTAAAGGTTTGGGAGTAAACACCCCGACCTGATCCGCATCACGAGTAACCTTGGCATTAAAAAAGCGCAGCTTGTCTTTTCCTTTAATCTCACCGTCAACAACCCGGGTCAAAACAACAACACCAAGATAGGCATCATACCAGCTATCAACGAGCAACGCTTTTAACGGCGCGTCCGGCTTTCCTGTTGGTGGCGGCAGGCGTTTTGTAATAGCCTCCAACAATTCGTGAACACCAATACCGGTTTTGGCAGAAACCTCGATAGCTTCGCTGGCATCAATACCGATCACTTCTTCGATCTGTTCCTTGACGCGGTCAACATCGGCGGCCGGCAAATCAATCTTATTTATGACCGGAATGATTTCATGATCATTTTCAATGGCCTGATAAACATTGGCCAGTGTCTGCGCTTCTACGCCTTGTGTCGCATCAACAATCAACAACGACCCTTCACACGCGGCCAGAGAACGGCTGACCTCATAGGCAAAATCGACATGGCCCGGTGTATCCATCAGGTTCAATTCATAGGTTTCGCCATCATCCGCGTCGTAATTCAATCTTACGGTCTGGGCTTTAATAGTGATGCCGCGCTCGCGCTCCAGCTCCATACTGTCAAGCACCTGCTCTTTCATCTCGCGGTTAGTAAGGCCGCCACAGGTCTGGATCAGCCGATCCGCTAGAGTTGATTTACCATGATCAATATGGGCAATGATCGCAAAGTTTCTTATATGTTTCTGATCCGTCATAAGGGAAATATTCTTATCTGTCTTTTCTTTGGTTTTCAGGTATAATTCACGCACAATATAACGTGAGTTCGGCTCGGATAACAGCAGAAAACGAAATACAATGCGGGTTTTTTATTTATTTTTTATATATTTGCTCTTCTGTATGCCTACAGACGCCATTGCAGCAGATAATACGGCACATACAATCCCTGATGAAATGCTGGGATTATGGGCGGTTCCTGATTGCCGCGCGCCGGAACGCTATGCCTATCATTCTAAAACCCATGTTTTATATTTAACCAAAGATGATGCCATGCTACGGCCCATCAGCCTGAAATCGGGCGGACCGGATTATCGGGTGCTGGATACCGATGGAAAACAATATCCTTTTTTACTACACAATGACGGTATTATTGAAATCGGCATTCTGGCCAATAACATGCCTCTGATCACAAGTGATAACTGGGATAACCTGCCCATCGACCAACGACGGGAATTTATGCATTGTGAAGAAGATCTGCCTGCACCACATATGATTTCTGTTATTGCCTTGCAGATGCTTGACCATCTTGAAGAGTCCTGCAAAACTGATGCTTCAGAAACATGCAGGCAGAAAATATTTGATATGGCCGATCACGACAACAATGACGAAATCAGTATCGAGGAAGGTGTGGAAGCAGGATTGGTCAGCCTATATCTGGATATGCTCCTATCCGGCGATCCGGTTAAAAATACAGTAACGGATAAGCTATTGCAGAATGGATACCGTGAGACAAGCGCCTATATGAATGAGATGATCTTTCAACTTGATCAGAACCAATCAGGCGCAATCAGCCTTGATGAACTATATGGGCTGCGGTCAGACCAAGCGCAAAAGCTTTCCAGCTATCCCAGTTTTCAGGCACAACAAGCCCTTGTAAAAACTTATCCGGCTATTGGCCGTTCAAATTAAAACGAAAATGGAATAAAGGATCCTATAAATGACCCACTCTATCGCCCTTGTTGATGATGATCAGAATATTTTGACCTCTGTCACTATTGCGCTTGAAGCTGAAGGGTTTGACGTACAGGCCTACAAAGATGGGGAAGAGGCTGTTAAAGCCTTGCTGAAAAATCCCGTTGATCTTGTCGTGCTTGATGTAAAGATGCCGCGTATGGATGGTATTGAGGTTATAAAACACCTTAAAGAAAAGACAGAAATGCCGGTTATCTTTCTAACCTCCAAAGATGACGAAATTGATGAGTTGCTCGGTCTGCGTATGGGGGCTGAAGACTATATTACCAAGCCATTTTCACAAAGATTGCTGCTGGAACGTATCCGCGTCATCCTCCGTCGGGAGGATATAATTAGAAATGCCGGCGCCCTGCCCGGTCAGACTTTGCCTTCGGACCATACCGAAATTCTGATCCGCGGTTCTTTGACCCTTGATGATGCCCGCCATATATGCAGTTGGAAAGGTGAGCCGGTTGATCTGACCGTCACTGAATATCTTTTGGTTAAATCACTGGCCCAGAACCCCGGCCATGTTAAAAGCCGGGATCAGCTGATGAACTTTGCCTATGGCGAAGCCATATATGTCGATGACCGGACAATCGACAGCCATATCAAGCGCGTTCGTAAGAAATTCAAGCAGATCAGTGATGATTTTAATCAGATCGAAACCGTTTACGGGGTAGGATATCGGTATAAGGATGATACAGCCCGGTCATAAAAGACAGCGCATGGGGAAAGGACGAAAGTTTTCGTCCCTGACATTTAAGATTCTGGGCGTAAACCTGGGGGCGATCTTTATGCTCGCTTTCGGTTTTCTGTATACCGCCCATTATGAACAGGACCTTATAAACGCAGAACTGAGTGCCCTTAGCAAGGAAGCACAGTTGATCAGCGCCGCCATTTCCGAGGGCGGTGTGCGCGAAACCTTGGATGAAAAACCCTATCTTGCCCGCGATCTTGCCCAGCTTATGGTTCGAAAGATCAGCACAGATACCGATTTTCGTATCTTGTTATATAACAATAGCGGGCTTTTGGTTGCTGATAGCCACCAGCTTGTCAGCACGGGTGGTGTGGTTGAGATCATAGAAATAGATCCGCCGCCTCATATGGTTTCCTGGCATGTTTTATTGCAAAAGAATATCTCCGGCTATCTTGGCTATCTGCCCACACGTCTGAGCCTGCCTTTATTTCCCGGCGTGGACAACAGGTCAATTCAGAAATTTCCAAATTTAATTGATACGCTGCAGGGCACAGCACACCGGCAAGCCTGGCATACGGCCGAGGATGATATCATGCTCACCGTAGCCCAACCGGTTGCACGCTTAAAACAGGTTCTAGGTGCGGTTATGCTGATCCGCACCGGAGATCGAATAGACACCGCCATTCAAAATGTGCAGATGAATGTTCTGCGGGTCTTTTTAGGTACGCTTGCCATTACAATCTTCTTATCGCTGTATCTATCAACTGAAATTGTCTCCCCCATACGAGAGCTTTCACAGGCGACCGATAAAATACGTTTCCGGCGTAAAGGTGATATGCCCATCCCTGACATGACAAACAGACATGATGAAATCGGCGATCTTTCCTTTGCGCTTCGGGAAATGACAGCAGCTCTTAACGCACGATTACAGGCTATCGAAAGCTTTGCTGCTGATGTTGCCCATGAACTGAAAAACCCCCTCGCCTCTGTCCGCAGCGCTGTTGAGACGCTGCCTAAAATAACCGATATAAAAAAGCGGGATCGTTTACTGGAAATCATCCAGCAGGATGTCCAGCGTCTGGACCGTCTGATCAGTGATATATCGGCGGCCTCCCGTCTTGATGCCGAGCTAAGCCGTTTTGAACGCGCCCCGGTCCACCTTGACAGCCTGCTGAACAATCTGGCTAATAATTACCGTGACCGTGATGATGTCGATATTGATATCAGTTTTACAAATCAAACATCCGAAGATCGTGCTGTCATATATGGCGATGAAGGCCGTTTGGGACAGGTTTTTTCCAACCTGATTGACAATGCGCTGTCCTTTGCCAAGCCGGGAACTGAAATAAAAATAGGTCTCGAACGACAGGTCGATACGCTTCACGCCTGGGTTGAAAATGAAGGACCGGCTATTCCTGAAAGTAAACTTGAAACCATTTTTAGCCGTTTTTATACAGAACGGCCCGACGGGGCTAAATTCGGCACCCATTCAGGACTAGGGCTGAGCATTTCCAGTCAGATTATTGCCGCCCATAATAGTCGGATATGGGCTGAAAACAGGCCGGATGATGCTGGAAAACAGCGTTTTGTCCGCTTTACCGTGGTGTTGCCTGCTTATGGATAAGAAAACTCAAATATTCGCTGCCAGCTGTATAGCTTTTCCAGATGGAAATGGCGTGCTTCTGCGCGGTTCTTCCGGTGCTGGTAAATCTGAATTTGCTTTTCGGCTCATCAGCCACTATCAGGCGACGCTGGTCAGTGATGATCAGGTCTGCCTGACGGTTAAAGGCAACACCCTTATTGCCAGCCCGCCCGAGACGATTAAATCCCTGTTAGAACTGCGCGGCATAGGCATTGTAAAGATGCCCTATATGACAGATATCCCCGTCAAAATGATTGTTGACCTTACCGATCCCAAGCAAGAGCGCCTGCCCGATCCTGAATTCGAACTGCTACAAGGCATATCCATACGGCGCATTATTATAGACCCGTTTAAAGATCTGGCGGCAGACAAACTTATGCTTGCCCTGACAACAGATTTTCTTTAGCTCTTTACCTGCGCAATAAAAAGATTAAGCTTGGAAATTGATGGACACGGATACACAAGATAACAATACAGTTTTGCTGGTTACCGGCCTTTCCGGCGCGGGTATGTCAACGACGCTTAAATCCCTTGAAGATATGGGATATGAGGTTATGGACAACCTGCCCATTGCGCTGGTTCAAGCCGCCGTTAATAATCGTACTGACCCGCCAAAACCGCTGGCGATTGGCATTGACTGCCGGACCCGTGATTTTGACACCCGTGCTATTCAGGATTTAATAGACGATTTAAAAGTTAACCAGAACATTGATACACGGTTGTTATTGATTACAGCCGCCGATTCTGCCCTTCAGCAGCGTTTCAGTGAAACCCGCCGCCGTCATCCGCTTGCGCTTGACCGTTCCGTTTCCGACGGGATCACCAAGGAACGCGAATTACTAGCGCCTTTATACGACACAGCTGATGACGTTATTGATACGACCGAGCTTAATGTCCATGATCTCCGCCGGATCACCGCCGGACGCTATATGACCGGACAGGCGCATGGATTGACTGTGTTTGTAACCTCTTTCGGATTTAAAAATGGTATCCCGCGGGAAGCCGATCTTGTCTTTGATGTACGTTTTTTATGGAATCCGCATTATGATGAAAAACTGCGGCCCCTGACCGGACAACATGAATTAATTCAAAAACGTCTTCAGACCGAACCCGGATATCAAAACTTCTTTAAGCATTTTACAGCTATGCTGAAAGACCTGGTTCCGCTTTATCAGGAAGAAGGAAAAAGTTACCTGACCATCGCCATTGGCTGTACAGGCGGCAGACATCGTTCCGTCTTTGTCGCGGAACAAATTTATAACTGGCTGGATGAACAAGGCTTTAGTACTGGTATCAAACATCGTGATCTGGATCGATGGCTGATGCAGCAAAAGGAAAAGGGTGATAAAATTGCAGCGCCCGATATCCAAAATGAAAGGAAAACATTATGATTGGTTTGGTTCTCGTTACCCATGGCCGTCTGGCCGAGGAATTTGTTGCCGCGATGGAACACGTCGTTGGCCCACAGGATAACATTGCTACCATTTGCATGTTTCCTGATGATGATATTGAACAAACCCGCGAGATGATCGCAAAGAAAATCAAATTGGTCGATGCAGGTAAAGGGGTCATCCTTTTAACCGATATGTTTGGCGGTACCCCTTCAAATCTGGCCATTGCCATGACTGAAGACGGAAAGGTAGAAGCCCTGGCCGGTATTAATCTGCCGATGCTGATCAAGCTTGCCAGTTGCCGTAAAACCGAAGACTTGAAAACCGCCGCCATTCAGGCACAGGATGCCGGACGGAAATATATTCACGCCGCTTCAAGTTTCTTTGATGAAGATGCGGGCTAATATAATGAGCGAGACCGTAAAAGCGACCGTAGAAATCATCAACACCCGTGGCCTGCATGCCAGAGCCGCCGCAAAGCTTGTCAAACTGGTTGAAACTTTTGAAGCTGAAATTACCATTAGCAAGGATGATATGACCGTAATCGGAGAATCCATTATGGGCCTGTTAATGCTGGGGGCCAGCAAGGGTACTTTCATTATCATTGAGGCCAAAGGACCAGATGCGGCTGATGGACTAACGCAAATCACCGGCCTTGTCGAAAATAAATTCGAGGAAGACCATTAATGACCCCCACCCATATCAAACAAAAGGGTGAAACTGTCTTACATGGCATTGGCGTATCACCCGGTATTGCTATTGGTACTGCCTATGTCGTCCAACTGGAACATCCCAAAGCCCCTTTCTATGATCTGGAATCTAGTGAAATAACCAGTGAAATCGATAGGTTTCAAAATGCAATTGAGGATGTCGATAAAGAATTTCAAAAAATTAAAAACCGTATTTCGGATTTGCCCAAAGAAACGCAGGCCGATGCCAGTATCCTGATAGACACCCATGCGGCAATGCTGCACGGTTCCCGCCTGATCCGCGGGGTCGAAAAACGCATTCAAGAAGACAAGATCAATGCCGAGCAGGCGCTTGAAATTGAAATGCGTTTTATGGTCGTCGAATTTGCTAAAATCACCGATCCCTATATCAAGGCGCGCATAGATGATGTTGAATCTGTCAGTAGCCGCCTGCTCCGCAGCTTGATGAGTTTGCCTTTCATGTCACTTGATTCCGTTCCCATGGACGGGCTTGTCTTTGCGCGGGAAATATCACCGGCTGATACCGTTTTGCTTGACCCTCAGAAATTCGGTGGCCTTGCGACAACTCGTGGCGGTGCTGCCGGTCATACGGCGATTATGGCACGCGGCCTTGGGTTACCGGCTGTTCTGGGTATTACGGATTTATTCGATCATATCCGTCAGGGTGATGAAGCTATCATCGATGGTAAGCAGGATATTGTCATTATCAATCCAAGCCCTGTGACCAAAGCAAGCTATCAATCCATGCTTCTTCAATACGAAGCGGAACAGGCTGATTTAACAGGTCTGACCGACCTGCCTGCAGAAACGACCGATGGCGTTAAAATACAGCTGCGGGCAAACCTTGAAATACCGCGGGAGCTTCAAGCGGCGCTGGACAGTGGCGCCGAAGGAATCGGGTTATTTCGTACCGAATTCATGTTTATGAACCGCGCTGTTCTACCTGATGAAAATGAACAATATGAAATTCTATCCAAATGCCTTGATCAACTTGATGGCAAACCCATGACGATCCGGACGCTGGATATCGGTGGCGATAAGCTTGTTCAGGCTCTGGGCAATGATATTCAGATTGACAGCAATCCGGCGCTGGGCTTACGGGCTATCCGGCTTTCCTTAAAAAAACCTGAAATTCTCATAACCCAGTTTCGGGCAATATTACGCGCAGCCACACATGGCTATGTTCGGATTCTTCTGCCCCTGGTTACAACTGCCGAGGAAATGGAACAGGCCCGTAATATTTACGAAGACACCATCCGTGACATGAAAACCGAAGGCATCCCTCTGCCCAACCGTATGCCGTCTTTGGGCTGCATGATAGAAGTTCCCGCCGCCGCCCTTGCGGCAGATTCTCTGGCTATTGTCTCTGATTTCTTTGCTTTGGGTACTAATGATTTGACCCAGTATACCGTTGCGATCGACCGCGGCAACGATCAGGTCGCTGATTTGTATGACAGCTTAAACCCTGCCGTATTACGGATGATTGACTTTTCCTTCCAGGCGGCAAAACGGGCAGGCATTCCGATCAGCATATGTGGCGAGATGGCAGCTGACCCCAAACTGACCGGTTTATTATTCGGGATCGGCCTGCGTGATTTTTCGGTAGGGACAGGTGCCTTGCTGCGTATTAAACGCCGGATACGGGAAATCGATAGTAGCGCTGCCATTACCCATGCCAATGACGTCATGTCACAGAATAACCGCAGCGTTATCGAGGAATTGATCAAGCGATTTAATGACTAAATTTTTCGTGGACATCCGCCAGAATCTCTTTATACATAAGGCTTCAACCTAATTTACAATACAAAGGACACAAGCCATGCAAACAGCAGAAAACACATCAGCAGGTACCGAGGATTTCAAGGTAAAGGATATCAGCCTCGCCGAATGGGGGCGCCGTGAAATCGCTATTGCCGAAACTGAAATGCCCGGCCTTATGGCTCTGCGCGAAGAATTTGCCGGTAAATTCCCGTTAAAAGGTGCCCGCATCGCTGGTTGCTTGCATATGACCATTCAAACGGCTGTTCTTATTGAAACACTGATTGATCTGGGCGCTACAGTACGCTGGGCATCCTGTAATATTTTCTCGACGCAGGATCATGCCGCTGCGGCCATCGCTGCGGCCGGTATTCCGGTATTTGCCTGGAAAGGTCTGAACGAAGAAGAATTCTGGGAATGCATCCACGCGACAGTCAAAGGCCCTGAGGGTTGGACACCAAACATGATTCTGGATGATGGCGGTGATCTGACAGTTTTGATGCATGATGAATATCCCGAATTGATGAAAGAAGTCAAAGGCCTGTCAGAAGAAACGACCACCGGTGTTCTCCGCCTTTACGAGATGGAGAAAAAAGGCACCCTGTCTGTTCCGGCCATTAACGTTAATGACTCGGTGACCAAATCAAAATTCGATAATCTTTATGGCTGCCGGGAATCGCTGGTTGACGGTATCAAACGCGCAACTGATGTTATGATTGCCGGTAAAATCTGTGTTGTCGCCGGTTTTGGCGATGTTGGTAAAGGCTCTGCTGAATCCCTTCGCTCACAAGGTGCGCGGGTGATGGTCACAGAAATTGATCCTATCTGCGCCCTTCAGGCTGCCATGGAAGGCTATGAAGTCGTCACCATGGACGAAGCCGCGCCAAAGGGTGATATCTTTGTCACCGCAACCGGCAATGTTGATGTCATCACCCTTGATAACATGCGGGACATGAAAGACCGGGCCATTGTTTGCAATATCGGCCATTTTGATAGTGAAATTCAAATCGAATCCTTGAATAACCTGACATGGGAAGAAGTGAAGCCGCAAGTCGATGAAGTGATCTTCCCTGATGGTAAACGTCTTATTGTTCTGGCAAAGGGCCGCCTTGTGAATCTGGGCTGTGCCACCGGCCACCCAAGCTTTGTCATGAGCGCTTCTTTTACCAATCAGGTATTGGCCCAGATCGAGCTTTGGAAAAATTCTGAAAGCTATGAAAACAAGGTCTATGTCCTGCCCAAGCATCTCGATGAAAAAGTCGCCGCGTTACATCTCGAGAAAATTGGTGCGCACCTGACCACATTGACACAAAAACAAGCCGATTACCTTGGCCTACCGGCAGAAGGTCCCTTTAAAGCGGATCATTACCGGTATTAATACGATTTACCAGTAATTAGCCCCGTCCACTGCGGCGGGGCTTTTTTTTATCTGTAACCATCTAGCCCCCTTGTTCTTTGTGCTGCGAAACCTTAAACTTGCCAGGTAACAAACAAAAAGAATGGCTTTCACGTGGCAGCATCAGTTTCTTCATTTCTTGATAAAATTATTCCTAGCAGACGGCGGGAAAAGCAACTACGTGCGACCGCCAACAGACTGGAATCATTTCTGCGTGCCTTACCCATCGAATATTGCGGTTGGAGCATAAGTGGCATACAGGCTTTGTCTTCGGGTTTTTTACGCCTGTTTGATGTTGAGAAAATCAAAACGATCGAAGATCTGCAGGATGTTCTCGATCCCGGTGATGCCGCTGCGTTAGAGGCTCTGTTCAATAATCTTCTTGAATACGGCAAGGACTTTGAACTGACGATCAATGTTGCATCAACCTCCCGCGTTCTTAAGCTAACCGGACAACGGGGCACCCTGTCAGGCGGCGAAGAAATATTTAACGTCATCTGGGCCTTTGATGTCACCAGCTATGTCAACAAGATAACAGAAGGCCTTCAAAACCTTGAAGATCTGGAACTGCGTGAAGAAGAATTTCGTTGTACTTTGAATGCCTTGCCTATGCCCGTCTGGATTCGGGATGGCGACCTGAACCTGACCTGGGTGAATAAATCATATTCTCATATTATTAATGACACGTCTGCCGCCATTATTGCAGAGCAAATGGAATTGCCGTTAGGATCAATGGATTCCGGTGACAGTCGTGGGCCCCGATTACTGGCACAGCGCGCCTTGGCCCAACAACGGGCACAGACACAATCAGGCTTCCTGATTATGGGGGGTAGCCGCAACCGCGTTGAAATCAAGGAAATCCCGGCAGGCGAGAACAGCGTGATCGGCTGCGCACTTGATATCAGCCGTATCGAAGAACTTGAATCTGAAATGCGCCATTTCGAAAGCTCGAATTTTGAGGTTCTGGAGCAGCTTCGTACCGCCATCGCTATTTATGATGAAGATACAAATCTTGAATTTTATAATGCGGCCTATGAGCAGTTATGGGGGTTGGAAGGTAAATGGCTCGATGAAAAGCCAAAAGTAAACGAGATTTTTGACCGGTTGCGCGAAAAACGCATGCTGCCCGAACAGGCCAATTATAAACAATACAAAGAGTCGATTATAAACGAATTTAGCCACTTGATGGAAACAAAAGAAGAAATGATGTATCTGCCCGATGGCAAGATGCTGCGTATGGTTAAAGTCCCCCGTCCTCGCGGTGGTATGCTGGTGACCTTTGAGGACGTAACCAGCCGCTATGAACTTGAAACCTCCTATAATACGCTTGTCGCAGTACAGCAGGAAACTCTGGACAACCTTGCCGAAGGCCTGGCCGTGGTCGGGGAAGACGGCCTCCTGAAATTAAACAATCCTACCTTTGCAAAGCTATGGCATCTGGATCCGGAAGATTTAAAAAACACCCCGCATGTCAGCGGAATTTTTGAAAAAACGCAGTCTTTATTTGAAGAAGAAGACTGGGAAAGCACGAAAAAAGACCTGATAAATGCCTGCTTTAACCGCAACGGGCAATCTGATCGCATTCATTTAAAGAATGGTTGTATTTATTCTTATCGAACTATGCCCCTGCCCGATGGCAATGTGTTGGTCACCTATACCGATATTACCGATACAGTAAAAGTAGAGCAGGCCCTGATAGAGAAAAACGCCGCTCTGGAAGCCGCGGAAAAACTGAAAATGGATTTTCTGGCCAATGTCTCTTATCAGCTCCGTACACCGCTTAATGCCATGATGGGATTTACCGAGATTCTACACGAAGAATATTTCGGCGGCTTGAATGACCGGCAAAAAAGCTATACCGAAAACATGATTCAGGCTGGCCACAGATTGATTACGCTGGTTGATAATATTCTTGACCTTTCAACCATAGAAGCCGGCTATCTGACACTTAATCTTGAAGATATCGGTATAAAAGATTCTATTGAAAACGTGGCGGAACTCACCAAGGACTGGGCCCGTCGCGAAGGCATTGAAATCGCAACCGAATATCCAAAAGAAATTGGTACGGTTCTGGCGGATGAACGGCGTTTTAAACAGGTTATGCTACACCTGATCCGCAATGCCATAGACTATACGCCTTCCGGTGGTGCTATAAAAATAATTGCCGCAAAAGAAAATGACGCCCTGTATCTGACCATCGAAGATAATGGCGTTGGCCTCCCCAAAGAGGATCTGGAGCGGATCTTTGTACCGTTTGAAAAATCTGAAAATAAAAATCAGAAACCCAATAAAGCCAACCGCCATAGCGGTGCCGGGCTTGGCTTATCCCTTGTTAAGCATATCGTTGAGCTACATGGCGGGCATATAGATATCACAAGTGAAGAAAATGTTGGCACAAAGGTAAGCTGTGTTTATCCATTGACCGTAGTTGTGACTGAAGAGCCCGCCTAATCAGCTACAGAGCCTTCGGATTTTTTCGGATACCCAGCATATGACAGATACTCACAATCAAGTCAGCCCGATTAAGGGTGTAAAAGTGAAAATGGTCAACGCCGTTCTCTTGCAGGATCCGGCACTGTTCCAGCGCGACGACAATCGCAATCTGATCACGTAGTGTCGGAGTTTCATCCAGATCGCCGAAGATGTCATGCATCCAGTCCGGCATTGAAGAACCGCACATTTTCGAGAAATTTACAGCACGGCCAAAATGATTGATCGGCAGCACACCCGGAACAATCGGCACATCAATACCAGCAGCTGTCACTTTGTCACGCCATTTTAGAAAGCATTCAGGCTCCATAAAAAACTGGGTTACAACACGATCAGCCCCGTTATCGACTTTGCGTTTCAGGTTATCGATATCCTGTTCAAGCGTTTTACATTCAGGGTGTTTTTCAGGATAACCGGCAACACTGATTTCGAAATCAGCTACTTTTTTCAACCCCGACACAAGATCAGCCGCATAAGGATATCCATCAGGAAACGGTGTATAGTCCGCACCGACACCCTCTGGTGGATCGCCGCGCAAGGCTACAATATGGCGAATACCAGCATCCCAATACATACGGGCGATTTCATCGATTTGATCACGCGTGGCGCCGACGCAGGTTAAATGCGCGGCGCTGGAGAATCCTTTTTCCTGCTGCATTCTGGTGACAATATTCTGGGTGCGTTCGCGGGTTGAGCCGCCTGCCCCGTAAGTAACCGATATAAATTCAGGCGCAAGCAAGGAGAGCTGATCTGCGGCAGACCATAATTTTTGCTCCATCTTTTCGTTTTTAGGCGGAAAGAACTCAAAGCTTGCAGAGATTTTCTTACGATGTAAATTTTCAAAAAAAGGCTTCATCCCTTTGCATAACGTTTTATTTTGACTATTACAAGACTCTATGATAACTTGCAGACATATTTAACAACTTTGGAGTTTTTGTGTTAGCCATCTTTCTCAAGCCCTTGCGACTAATCCGCAGAGCCGGAAGGCTATATTTATGCCAAAAACGTGAATTCCAAAACCTGCCAGAAACCTAGCATCCGACATCCTTTAAAATTTATAAACCGTTCGATTCTTATCGAATGATTTCGTTTTACTATTTAGATCCCTGATTAACGCCTTGGGAAAGGCTATGGGAGGTGTCGTCATGAAAATATTAGCTATATTAACTTTTGAACATTCACTTATAATTGCCTATTCACTGATTGGTTTTGTATCTTTGCTCGCTTATGCGCCGCAAATACGCAGACTTTTCAAATCAAAAAACGCCATAACCGATATATCCCTTCAAACCTGGAGTATATGGTGCATCGATGCGGTGGTTTCGCTGCTCTACGCCATTTTTGTGCTGGAAGATCTTTTGACCAGTCTGATATTCGGTATCGACTTTTTAGGTGCTGCGTCAATTGTAGGTCTGGTGGCCAAAAATAAACTGAAAAATGGTACTTACAATATCCGCTCCGTCCGTATTGCCGCCGTTTGTAGCCGGTTTGGTGAAGTCGCCATGCGCGGCAAAAACAGCATCTGACCTGCTATTCTCAAATACAGGTAGACCATGGCTATGCCGTCCTTTAAGGCCATAAGGCTTTACAGATATGGCAAAGCCATGGTCTGTGTTGTTGTGGAGCCTTAATCATATCGAGGGCGTTGACGCACGAAATAAATCAATTTTGGTGCAATTGATCAAAAACCTGTCCAGAATAACCAAAAATAGAAAGCAGCCTGATTCTTTTGCCGGAAAGCTGCAAATTCATTTTTAGAAAAGTATTTTGATGCTATACTGGATGCACCATGAGCAATTATAAACTATACAGCTACTGGCGTTCATCGTCCTCTTATCGGGTCAGAATAGCCCTGAATTATAAGGAAGTGGAGTTTGAAACGATTCCAGTTCATCTTATTAATAATGGCGGGGAACAAAATGCGCCGGAATATAAGGCGTTAAACCCGATGGCATCAGTACCGACACTGATTGATGGTGATTTCACCCTGACCCAGTCATGTGCAATTTTAGAATATATCGAGGAAAAATACCCCCGCCCACCGCTATTACCCGAAGATCCGCAGGCGCGTGCCTTTATCCGTCAAATCGTTAATTTGATTTCCTGTGATATTCACCCTTTGAATAATCTGCGTGTTCTAACGGCCTTAACCAATGAATTTGACCTTAATCAGGCGCAAAAAACGCTATGGTACGGAAAATGGGTTGAACAAGGCCTTACCGCACTTGAGAAAATGATCACGGGTTCCAGCTATTACAGCAAGGGCAGCCCTTATTGCACTGGCGAAGAAATTACTTTTGCCGAAGTCTGTCTAATTCCGGAAATATATAACGCACGTCGATTTGAAATTGATCTAAGTAGCTATCCGACTTTGACAAAAATCGAACAGAATTGCCTGCTCCATCCCGCCTTTACCGAAGCCGGGCCAGAACAGCAACCCGACACCCCCGAAGACCAACGGCCTATGTTTTTGAGAGAATAAATGAATAACAATCCGGCACATAATGATCTGAGCAATGGTATTGAATTCTCGGAATACTACACCCCCCTTGGCGACTGGCAACCCGGCAATCTTGACTATTTTACCATTGATCAGAACTGGGCGAGCTATACATCTGAAAACCATGATATGTGGCAGTATTTATTCAAACGCCAGAAAGACGTGTTGCCAGGCCGGGCCATCGATATGTTTCTGGACTCGCTCTCTACCCTTGGCATTACAGAAGACCGCATCCCCAAAATTGAAGAAATAAACGAAATCCTTTTAAAGCGCACCGGATGGGAAGTCGTTTGCGTGCCTGGTCTTATCCCCTATGAGCCGTTCTTTGAACTGCTGGCCAACCGGAAATTTCCTGCCGGACAATTTATCCGCACGCCTGAAAATATGGACTATATTCAAGAACCCGATATTTTTCACGATGTCTTCGGTCATGTTCCCTTGCTGGCGGATCCGACTTTTGCCGATTATGTAGAAACTTTTGGCCATAACGGCGTTAAGGCTAGCGCCCTTGGTGCTGTTGAGGAATTCTTCCGTCTATACTGGTTTACTGTGGAATTCGGCCTAATGCGGCAAGATGATAAAACCTGTATTTATGGAGCGGGAATTTTATCATCGCCTACGGAATCAGTTTTTTGTCTTGAAAGCGATTCCCCGCATCACATAAAATTCGATGTTAATCGCGTTATGCGTACCCATAATCATGTAGATGATTTTCAGGAAAACTATTTTGTCATCGATAGCTTTCAGGAGTTATTTGATAGCACTGCGAAAGCTGATTTTAAGCCCGCTTATGACGAGATAAAGCAAAAACCGTTGATTATGCCAGGCGAACTGATAGCTGAAGACACTGTTTTAAAAACAGGTAGCCAAAGCTATGCCAAAATTGCCGATGAAAAACGTAAAACAAAAGCGACTATCGCCCACGGTTAAAGATAAGAAAATCTATTTTTACTGCACAGCAAAAACCTCTACGGTTTTTCTTCTACCGACAGACTATTCCACATTGTTTGATACGGCATATCCAGAATAGCCGGTGTGAATGTACGAATCTGCCAGTCACCGGCTTCTATTTCTTTTTCCAACTGCCCTATTCCCCAACTGGCATAACCGGTAAAAAACAAATCGGTTTCAGATCGCTCATAATCCGAATCTGGCTCTGCTATGCTTAATCCTGTATTTGCGATAGGACTTGAATTTACCGGACTGTTACGGGTCAAAATCCGTTGTTCATTGAACTTCAATGGACCGCCCCAGCGCCGATTATCTCCATAATCAGGATCGGACAAGAACCGGTTCAGGACGTATCCTCTTGCCATCAACGGGTTATGCGCAGTCACCAGAACAACGGTCCTTTGAAAATTAGGATCCTCCAATTGCGGTGATGCAATCAAGAGCTGTCCGGCAAAACCATCGTAATTTCTAAGCCAGCCGGGTATAGACAACAGAAACCCGGCAAGAACAATCATTACAATTCCAGCAATCGGAATATTACACTTTTTCATTTAAAACAACACCTTAAACAGACAGCACCATAAATTTTTCATATATTATTAAGCATTATCCGTTATCCTATAAAAGAAGGAAAAGGTTTAAAAACAACAAATGGTACGTGCAAAAAAAGAAAGATCAATTACAGCCTATTATAGTCCGAGATCCTATTTCAGACAAGCTGGGACCTTATTTTTCCTCGTCATGCTATCTTTTGCGCTAATTTCCTGCATGCCGATGAAAGACGAAGAAGTCAATGTCGAGCTTTTTGAAAACAAAGAAGACATGAAAACAAGAACAGCCAACCTAAAGCGTGGCATGTCTAAGCTAGAGGTTCTTGAAGAACTGGACGTGCCCTATGCAAAGTTTGATGCCATGGACACACAGGAAATCCAGGCCGCTGTCTACGGCAACTCACAAGTGCAAGGCAGCCCTGACCAGCTTGAAAAATTCAGCCGACGTCTTTTGGCCTATGAGGGTCTGACCCTTCCCTACCGGCATATAGAAAGCGCCGGTTCTATTGGCTTTGGCAAAATGAAAATAGACAAAACCGGCCACGACCTTCAACTGGTACTTATTTTCGAACAGAACAAATTACTCAAAGCCTCAATTGTTGGCAATGAAGAGCTTGAGTTCTCCGAAGATCAGTATATCTGGAACGCTCTGATCAAATCCGGCGTCGGTCGTATACTTTAATACCTCTAGTTTTCCCACTGTTATTGACTTCACCTGTATAACTTTCTAAGTTTATTGCTTATTCTTTGAACGTCCAAAGGTCATTCCACATGAGCGATTCAGAAAAAAGCCTAAAAGAACGCATTGCAGCGGCAAAAGCGCGCCATGATGACGATCCGACAAACGATCCGGGCTATGACCCTGATGCCGAAAACAACAGCTCTGCCATGGGCAAGGCTATGCGCGTGGGCATAGAACTGGTCGCGGCTATCGGGGTCGGGACATTTATGGGCTATTGGATCGATCAATGGCTTGATACCGCGCCATTTGCCATGATTATAATGTTTTTCTTTGGATTCGCTGCCGGATTTCTAAACATCTGGCGCGCCCAGACCGGCACCTATCATAAGACCGGAGCACCAGGGTGGGTGGACCCCGCCAGCACAACATCAAAAGACCCGTTAAATGACCCTGCAAAAGGGTTGACAACACTCCCGAAAGATGGTCAAAAAGACCCGAATAAGAATCAAAATGACTAGCCTTTGAGAGGGAATCGTGGCCGGACCTTTAGAGCAATTTGAAATCATCAAATATATTCCTATTGAAATTGCAGGCTATGACCTGTCCTTCACCAATTCCGCGCTTTGGATGGGATTGGCGGTTGTGACGACAACTCTGCTGCTTGTCTCTACCATGCGTAATAGACAACTGGTTCCCAGTCGCTGGCAAAATGTCGGGGAGATTCTTTATGAATTCATCTCGCGCATGGTCTCTGACACGATTGGCAATGAAGGCCGCAAATATTTTCCTTTCGTCTTTTCGATCTTTATGATTGTTCTAATGGGTAACCTTTTAGGACTGGTACCCTATTCCTTTACCTATACCAGCCATATTGTTGTGACCGGTGTTCTGGCGCTAATTGTCTTTATCGGTGCCACCGCCATTGGCTTTATCAAACACGGCTTCCACTTTATCAGCCTGTTTGTACCTAAAGGCTTGCCTATATTCATTTTGCCGCTGATCTTTATAATCGAGCTTATCTCGTATCTATCACGGCCTCTCAGCCTGTCCGTCAGGTTGTTTGCAAATATGATGGCCGGTCATACGATGATTAAGATCTTTGCCGGTTTCTGTGTGTCTTTAGGCGCGGTTGCCGGTGTATTACCTATGCTTATGAATGTCGCTCTGATCGGCTTTGAAGTTCTGGTGGCTTTTATTCAGGCTTATGTTTTTGCCATTTTGACCTGCGTTTATCTAAAAGACGGGATCAAACTACACTAAAAAATCAAAATTAGGGCTATACGTGAAGCGTCAGTTTCGCTATAAGGCAGCTAGGGTTTAAGTTTAACGTTTAACTAAGTAAAAAAGGAAGAGAAAATGGAAGTTGAGTCTATGAAATTGCTGGCAGCCGCCGTTGCTGTACTCCCGCTTTTAGGGGTTGGTCTTGGTTTGGGACACCTTTTTGGCAGCATTGTTTCTGCTATCGGACGTAACCCGTCTGTTGCTGGTGAAGTTAAAGGTGTTGGTCTTCTATACTTCGCTCTTATCGAAGCGGTTGGTCTATTCGCGCTTTTGATCTCCTTCATTATCCTGTTCAACTTCTAATCAGAAGAAAACAGAAAAATGGCTAAAGCACTTCGACATAAAATGTATCAGGTCATGGGAAGCCTCGGCTTAATAACGGCTGGCTTCCCGGCCTTGGCAGCAACGGATCTGGATGTTCCAGAGGCGCAAACTGGTTTGCCGCAGCTGGATATCTCGACCTATTCAAGCCAGACTTTCTGGCTGATTATCTTCTTCCTGCTATTGTATGTATTAATGTCAAAGCTGGCTCTACCACGTGTCAGCGAAATTCTCGAGCTACGGGAATCAGATATCAACAATAATCTGTCCCGTGCCGAGACTTTGCAAAAAGAGATGGAAGAGGTTAAAGCCTCCTACGAAGAGGCTCTGGCCAAGGCACATGCCGATGCACAGGATGTAACAGCTAAAATTGCTGCCCATACCTCTGAAAAGGTAACTAAAAAGCATACAGCGTTTAGTGAAGATGCCCGTAAGCGTCTCATAAAATCAGAAGAAAACATCAATCAGGCCAAGAACGAAGTTCTGAAATCCATGGAAGATATCGCCGCAGATATTACCCGCGAGGGCCTGAAAAAAGTTGCAGGCATCACGGTCAAGCAAGATGATGCATTGAAAGCTGTTCAGACACAGCTTAAGGAGGTCTCCTGATGGAATTTCTACAGCACACACCGTTCTGGATTCTTATTTCAACCATACTTTTTGTCGTATTTGCCTTAAAAAAGGGCCGCGCCCCTATTGTAAAAATTCTTGATGAACGGACCGAACGTATCCGCAAAGAACTGGATGATGCTGAACGCCTGCGTGTCGAGGCACAAGAAGTTCTGGCCGAATATCAGAAAAAACATCGCGATGCCATGAAGACCGCCGATGAAATTATCGAAGCCGCCTCGGAACGGGCCGCCCAGATAGAAAAAGATGCCATGGCTAAAATGGAAGAAGATATGGCCCGCAAGGAAAACCAATTGATCGAACGTATCAGCCGCGCCGAAACCGCCGCTGTTCAGGAAATCAGAAATAAAGCGGCAGATATTGCAACATCTACAATCGTCTCTATCTTATCCAAAGAACTGGATAAAAAAGATGAAAGTCTGATTGATGATGCTATTAAAGCCCTCCCAGAAAAACTCCGTGCCTAAACCGGCATTACTATCGATTATAATAATAGTAATGTTTATGCTGCCGCTTTCCGGCTGCACCTCTCTTGTATCCGCACCCGAACTTGAACGCGACTGCCGGACACGGACTAATAATTTTGTTAGCCGCGTTGATTGTATGGTTAATGGTTATAACGGTCTTCCTGCCAATCAACGCAGTAGTTACGAAGATCTGGATAAACTTTTCCTTGATCAAGCTGTCCTGCTGGCCGATCAGGTCGCCAGCGGTAAAATAACAGTGCGGGAGGCCGAAGTTGAACTCAGCAAGACCAGAAGCTCTATAGAAACGCAACGCCGTGCCCGTAATTCCTATTATGATCGTGGCCGGTTTGGTATGGGCGTTGGTATCGGTAGCAGTCATTCGGGCTATTGGGGCGGTTACGGCTGGTGATATAGGCCTATTTTGCGCTAAAATGCTGTTTGCCCTTACTCTTTATTTATCCTAAAATCATACCATAATCATTTTTAAGGAGTCTCCCATGCAGACCGATGCTGTGACTGACCAATCCGAGACAACGCTTGATCAAACGCGGCATGACATTGCCCGAGACTACCATGTTAATGAAACCACGCATCTCGATGCTTTGCTGGCACATCTGTCTATAGATAGCCATAAACGCCACGCGATTGAAGATCAAGCGACCACACTGGTTCACAGTGTTCGCGCCAATCGCAAGCGCTTTGGCGGGCTTGATAGCTTTCTTAATGAATATGGCCTAACCACGGATGAAGGCATCGCCCTGATGTGCCTTGCCGAAGCTTTGCTGCGTATCCCTGACAAGGAAACCGCGGATCTTTTAATCAAAGATAAAATCGGTACCGCTGACTGGGACGAGCATATTGGTAAAGGCAGCGATCTGTTTGTTAATGCTTCGACCTGGGCTTTGATGCTAACCGGTAAGGTCATTGGACCGGCTGAAAAAGATAAAGATAATTTCAGTCCGTCCAACCTGCTTCAGAAAATGGTTAAAACCGCAGGCGAGCCTGTGGTCCGCAGCGCCATGCACCATGCCATGCGTATTCTGGGTCATCAGTTTGTCATTGGCCGTACAATCAAGGAAGCCATGAAAACCGCCCGCCCGCAGGAAAAGCTGGGCTATCGTTATTCCTATGACATGCTGGGCGAAGCGGCGCGGACAATGGCGGATGCTGACCGCTATTATCAGGCTTATCATGATGCCATCGACAGCATCGGCAAAACCGTACAATCCTATGATGAAAAACCGTCACCGATCACATCAGCGGGCATATCCGTTAAAATCTCCGCCCTTCACCCCCGTTATTTTGCCACCCAGCAAGAAAACTGTATGCCGGTTCTGGTCGAACGACTGACCGCTCTTGCCCGAAAGTGTAAAAAATACAATATCAGCATGTGCATTGATGCCGAAGAAGCCCATCGTCTTGATCTGTCTTTGCAGATTATCGAACAGGTCCGGATGAACCCGCAATTAAAAGGCTGGGAAGGTTTTGGACTTGCCCTTCAGGCCTACCAGAAACGGGCGTGGAAAACCATTGACTGGCTGGCAGAACTATCACGACAATCCGGTGAAAGGCTTATGATCCGTCTGGTCAAAGGCGCCTATTGGGATACGGAGATCAAATATGCACAGGAACGTGGCCTGCCGGGTTACCCGGTCTTTACGCGCAAGCATTCAACCGATGTTTCGTATCTGGCCTGCGCCCGTAAAATGCTTGATATGCGTGATCTTTTCTATCCACAATTCGCCACCCATAACGCCCATACAGTCGCCGCTGTCATGACCATGGCCGGCGATAACCAGACCGGATTTGAATTTCAACGCCTGCACGGTATGGGTGAGCCATTGTACCACCAGATGATTGGTGCGGAAGGTACACCGGGTAAATTTCCTGTCCGCGTTTATGCGCCGGTTGGCAGCCATGAAGATCTGTTGCCTTATCTTGTCCGCCGCTTGCTTGAAAACGGGGCAAATAGCTCGTTCGTTAATCGCATACAGGATGACCGCGTACCGGTCAGCGATATGGTGATTGATCCAATCCGTTATATAGAACGGCTTAAAAACAAAGAACATCCGAAAATTCCGTTGCCTCGTGACTTGTACGGCAAGACCCGCAAAAATGCGAAAGGTATCGAGCTATTTAACAATGCTGTTGCCGCACCACTGCAGCAAGACCTGCTGTCTTATCGTGATACAAACTGGCATGCTGGTCCTGAAAATAGCGCAGATACAGAAACGATTATCAGTCCTGCCATCAATAGCGAACAGGTTGGCACTGTGGGTGTGCCAACCCCCGCAGATATCGAAACTGCGCTTGCAACGGCGCATGACTCTTTTTACGACTGGACCAGAACACCGGCTCAGGATCGTGCGGCATGCCTTTTAAAGCTGGCTGATCTGATGGAGGATCAGTTAACAGAACTTATGGCCTTATGCATCCGCGAGGCTGGTAAAACCATTGCAGATGCCTTGGCTGATGTCAGAGAAGCCATTGATTTTTGCCGCTATTACGCCCTCCAAGGTCAAAAAGACTTCGGCAGTGATATCGTTTTACCCGGCCCGACCGGAGAGATGAATACGCTTGGCCTGACCGGCCGCGGAACATTCCTGTGTATCAGTCCGTGGAATTTTCCAATTGCCATCTTCACAGGTCAGGTTGTGGCCGCCTTGATGGCCGGTAACTGCGTCATTGCCAAACCGGCTGAACAGACGCCATTGATCGCACAAAAAGTTATTAATCTGCTTTATAAAGCGGGTATACCGGAAAATGTCCTTCATATGCTACCGCTTTCAGGCGAAATGACAGGCAAATATCTGGTATCCGATCCACGGATTACTGGCGTTACCTTTACCGGTTCTACCGAAACGGCGCGGATCATCAATACCGCCCTCGCCGCGCGTCCAGGCCCCATAGCCCCATTAATTGCCGAAACCGGTGGACAGAACGCCATGATTGTCGATAACAGCGCCCTTGCCGAACAGGTGATTGACGATATGATCATCAGCGGCTTTCAATCTGCAGGACAGCGCTGCTCGGCCTTACGGATTTTATACGCACAGGAAGGCATTGCCGATAAAATTGTTGAAATGCTGGCTGGCGCCGCTGAAGACGTTGTTGTCGGCGATCCTATGTATCTCTCTACCGATATCGGCCCCGTCATTGATCGTAAAGCGCAACAAATGCTGCAGGATCACGCTGATAAAATGGATCAGGCCGCAAAACTGGTGGCTAGGACGCCTCTTGATGCCGATATTGCAGAACGCGGCACTTATTTTGCCCCGCGCGCCTATCTGATGGACAATACCGATATGCTGGAACGCGAAGTTTTCGGACCGATCATACATATTGTCCCCTATCAGACCGGCCATCTTGATAAGGTTATGGATGATATAAACACCAAAGGTTATGGCCTGACATTGGGTATTCACAGCCGTATTGATCATACCGTTGATTATATCCTGACCCGCGCCCGTGTCGGTAACTGTTACGTGAACCGGTCGATGATCGGCGCTGTTGTCGGCGTACAACCCTTTGGCGGTATGGGATTATCCGGCACCGGCCCTAAAGCCGGCGGACCGCATTATCTGCACCGTTTTGCGACAGAAAAGACAACTACGGTAAATACGACGGCCTCTGGCGGTAACACAACGCTGGTTTCATTGACGGAGGACGACCTGTAAAATCCTTTACATACATGTTTAAATTTCACAAAAGTTAAAGAATCACGTATAATAAGGGTATGAGACTTATAGCAATACCGGCAAACGGCGCTCTTTTTCATGACATCATTCAGATGGAACTGTGCTATCCTGCGCTTTTCAGCAGGATAAAACGATTTATATCATGTTTAAAGCGTCATAATGATGGAGGAAAATCATAGCTAGTCGCAAAGAACCGGATCTTACGCCGGAAGAGTTAAAAAAGTTGGTGATAACCACACTTGATAACAGTAAGGCCGAAGACATCGTTTGTATTGATCTTGAAGGTAAAACATCAATCGCAGACTTTATGGTCGTTTGTTCGGGGCGTTCATCCCGTCAGGTTGCCGGTCTTGCAGATAAACTATCTCAGGAATTGTCCGAACACGGATATAAATCACGTATCGAAGGCAAAGGATCTGCTGATTGGGTTCTTTTAGATGGCGGTGACTTTATCGTTCATCTGTTCCGTCCCGAAGTGCGTGATTTCTACCAGATTGAAAAAATCTGGGGTGCGGACTTTAATACGACAGACCATACGCTGTATCTTTCGGCCTAATCTGCTGAAAGGCCGCTTATGCGTATTAAACTCCTCTCGGTGGGAAGCGTTAAAAAGGCTTCCCCCTTTCACGATCTTTTTGAAACTTATGCCAAACGGATGAACTGGGCACTGGAAACAGTCGAGGTTGATGCCCGTAAAAACCAGACATCCGAACAACAAGAAGCACGGCTGTTACCCCTAATCCCTGATGATGCCTATATTTTTGCCCTTGATGAACGTGGTAAAACGCTCTCCAGCATTGAATTTACCCGGCACATCCAGCAATTGGAATCCGACAATCGAACACAATTATGCTTTATCATTGGTGGCGCTGACGGGTTGACAGAAAATATCCGTAAAAAAGCCGATTTTTTGCTCTCTTTTGGTAAACAAACATGGCCTCATCAGCTTGTTCGGGTTATGCTGATAGAACAAATTTACAGGGCACAACAAATTTCCGCAGGACATCCTTACCACCGTGAATAAACAGGTTAAAAATATACTGGGTCTTTTGGCTGTTATCCTTTTGATAACAGCGACACCGGCTATGGCGCAGGACCTGTCTAAAACCAAAGCGCAGCTGGAAAAAACGAAGGCTGAGGCCAAAGCCGAACAAAACCGCAAAGCCAAGGCCGAAAAAAAACTGAAAACCGTACAAACGGAACTGGTGTCAACTGCCCGTAAAATGCAGAATATCGAGAAAGCCTTATCAACCCTGCAGGATAAGCAACAAGATCTGGAAAACCGTCAGGCACAACTGGCGGCAGGATTAATCCGCGACAAAGGCCTGTCAACTTCGCTCGTTCTTGCGGTCTATCGATCCGCAAAACTGCCAGCCTATGGTCTTTACTTTTCCAATGCGCCGAAATCTGAAATATTGCACCGCATGATCGCGCTAAACAGTACTTTGCCGGCGCTGCACCAAAGAATGCAGGGCATTGAATCCGAAATTGAAAAGCTGCAAGATCTGCAATCTCAAATTTCTGCTGTCCTTGCGCGCCGTACACAGGAACAAAATAAGCTAAAAACCGAAAACAGCACTTTAAATGCTTTGCTGAAAAACCGTAAAAAGCTTTATAAAACCATTTCTGCCAGTCATCGCCAAAGATTGAATGAGATCGAACGCTTACAAAAAGAAGCAAAGAATCTGACCGAACTGATGGCCAAATTAAAACCGGCGCCGCGCCCCGAATCCATCACCAGAACAGCCTCAGTCAGGGCAGCAGTGCCTGCACCCTCCCTGCCCGCCGGTGCTGATAAGATCCTACCAGTCGTTGGTAAAATCAGAATTTCATTTGGTGATCAAGATGATATTGGCGGTGTCAGCACTGGTATAACCTTTTCAACCCGGCCGCAAGCAACGGTTGTTTCGCCGATGTCAGGAAAGGTTGCCTTTGCTGGCCCTTTCCAAAAATTCAAACGCCTCTTGATTATTGAGCATAACGACGGATATCATAGTCTCATAGCAGGTCTTGATAGTATAGAGACATCCGTTGGTTCAATTCTTCAGGCCGGAGAGCCCGTCGGTAAAATTATACGCCAGACAAATACCAATGGTCGTCTATACTATGAGCTTCGCAAAGGTGGCAAGCCCATTAACCCGAATACTATCTTTAAAACAAACACTGGATAAAACGAGGTTTTATATATGATAAAAAAATCAGCTTACGTAATTAGCGGTATGGTTCTTGGCCTATCTATCGGGATTGGCAGCATAGGATTTGCCCAGACAACACAAGAACAGGAAGTCTCTGCTGATACTTACCAGATGCTAAATCTATTTGGTAATGTGTTTGAGCGTGTCCGCTCTGAATATGTTGAACCCGTTGAAGATCAAGAACTGATTGAAACCGCATTAAACGGTATGTTAACGGCACTTGATCCGCATTCAAGCTACCTGACAGAAGATGATTTTACCTCTATGCAAGTCCAGACCCGCGGTGAATTCGGCGGTCTTGGTATTGAAGTTACAATGGAAAATGGCCTTGTAAAAGTCGTCTCCCCGATTGATGACACTCCCGCTGCCAGAGCTGGCATTGAAGCAAACGACCTGATCGCAGAAATTGACGGTGAACAGGTTATGGGACTTTCATTGTCCGATGCCGTTGATAAAATGCGCGGGAAAGTCGGCAGTAAAATTAAGCTGACCATTATCCGTGAAGGCACGTCAGAACCGCTGAAAGTCGAAATTACCCGTGATATTATTAAAATAAAATCTGTCCGTCATGAGGTTAAAAACGACAATATCGGTTATGTCCGGATTACGACCTTTAACCAGCAGACATTCAGCGGGCTTAAAAAAGCTCTGAAAGATATCCAGAAAGAAACCGGTGATGACCTGATGGGCTATGTGCTTGACCTGCGTAATAACCCGGGCGGGCTTCTTGATCAGGCCATTTCAGTATCTGATGCCTTTTTGGATAAAGGTGAAATTGTATCGACCCGTGGCCGTTCTGCTGATGATATCCGCCGTGATAATGCCACCCCGGGTGATCTTACAAACGGATTACCGATTGTTGTTCTGATTAATGGCGGTTCAGCCTCAGCATCAGAAATTGTTGCCGGCGCCCTTCAGGATCACAAACGCGGCATTGTTCTGGGAACGCAAAGCTTTGGTAAAGGTTCGGTACAAACCGTTATAACGCTTCCGGGTCATGGCGCTATGCGTCTGACAACAGCACGGTATTATACACCGTCGGGTACATCCATTCAGGCCACCGGTATCACGCCGGATATCAAGGTCGAGCGGGTTGCCGTTGTCGGTCATGCTGACGTTTCAGGGCGCATGAGCGAAGCTGACCTTCGTGGATCATTAAAGAATGATAATGGTGATGCTTCTGAAAAGACTGAAGAAGACGAAAAAGAAGATACAGTTGATGTAAAAGCCGGCGAAGAAGATATTGTCGACTATCAACTGACCCGTGCGGTTGATCTGTTACAAGGGATCTACTTGTACAAAAGCGCCGTAAAATAAACAATTAACGGTTGGAGCCATAGATATGCCGTCTCTTCCAGCACTAAGAGAAAACCTGCATGAACGTTGGTCCTCCAGCCGTTATCGGCGTGTTTTTCTAGGCATGTTTGGTTATATTCTGGTGGTGGCTGCTGTTGTTATTTCAATTAACAGCTTGTCATCACCACTTGACCACAAAACCAGTTCACTTAACCTTACGCTAACCGAAGCAGAGCCCACACCAACAGACGATCCTGTAACGAAAACCGCTACGCAACCGGTACAATCTGATCCGCAGAAGAATGTCACAGCAGCGCCGCTTACGGATGTGAAAGAACCTTATATGGCTCCGTTTGATCGTAATGACCGTCGCCCACGGATTTCTTTGATTATCAAAGGCCTTGGCCTGAAGGAAAGCTTGACGCAACAGGCTATTCTCGAGCTGCCACCCGCAATAACGCTGGCCTTTTCCCCTTATAGCAAGACACTGCCCTTCTGGATCGAGCAGAGCCGCGCAAAACGCCATGAAAGCCTGATCGAAATTCCGATGGAGCCCAGAAGTTTTCCTGAGATCGATCCGGGTCCGCAAGGCTTATACATCAGACGGCCATGGATCCAAAACATCAATCAATTGGACCAGATCGCAGCGGCCAGCCCTTATCACCTTGGCTATATTAATGCTTTTGGTAATAACTTCCTTAACAGCAGTAACCGTATAAAACAGTTCTTCGATTGGGTAAAGACCACAGAAAGTATCTTTGTCGAGGATATGATAGACCGCACCAATACACTTTCAGGCCCGATCGCAAAACAGGTCAACCTGAATTATATGGCCAGCCCGCATAATATAACGGACACAGCCACTCCTGACGAAATGATGCGTGCCTTGCAAGCGCTTGAAAAAGAGGCGCTGAAAAACGGCTTTGCACTTGGTACAGCTTCGGCTTATCCTGTTACACTGGAAACGATAAAAAAATGGAGCGCAGAACTTGCCGGGCGTGGTATTGCCCTTGCCCCCCTGAGTGCTGTGCTGGAACGAAAAGAAAATGAAACCAGAATACAAGACTCTACCTTATAGGCCCGGCGTCGGGTTATTGATTTTTAATGCTAATGGAGAAGTCTTCATCGGTGAGCGACTGGATAATCCGGGCGCCTGGCAAATGCCGCAGGGCGGTATCGATGATGAAGACAACACATTTGAAGACGCGGTTTACCGTGAGCTCTATGAAGAAACCGGCATTAAGAATGCTGAAGTTCTAAAAGTCACAGAAGACTGGCTGTATTATGATTTACCAAATTACCTGATCCCTAAAATCTGGGGTGGTCGTTATCGCGGCCAGAAACAGAAATGGGTCGCCTTGCGCTTCACAGGGGCAGAGAATGAAGTTAACCTTCATACCTGCCGTTACCCTGAATTCGGCAAATGGCAATGGATCTGCCCGACCCTTGTCCTTGACCTTATCGTGCCGTTCAAACGCAATACCTATGAAACGGTCTTTGAAGAATTTCAGGACATTCTAGAAAGCCTGTAATGGCTATAGCTATAAAAAAAGGGCCGCATAATACGGCGTTATCTATATAATCTGTAAAGTTAAAAACATATATGACGAAAAGCGAGCTATGAAAACTTTCAGCCTAATTGCAATATTCCTCTTTGTTTATGTGTTAAGCTCCCCCTCTTTCGCTCAAACTGGTCGACCAAGTCTAATAACCGAAAGCTTATTTGCACCGACAAAAGATCAATATTTATATGATAAACGTTCCCCAAGTTATTCTAACGAAGATCATCTTCCAGCTATGACATGGCATAAGATCTTATTGGGTATGAACATTAGTAATCCACCTCCATCATCAAAACGCTATAGTCAGATTTATTGCCATTACGATACCGCTCTATCTGTGCTTGGGGATATACGAAATACAAAAAATGATCCTTACCAAAAAATCTGGTCCGAAAACCAAAATCTTGTATTCTCAGCATGTGATGATCGCAATCGAGCAAACACGCCCCCCGTTGAACCCTTAGGTGAAGATTTGCCGAAGAGAGCAAAGAGCGACTTTGAATACCAACTGGCAAGCTGGCATTTTTATCAAGGAAACTATGATAAAGCCCTGAAAATATATATGACGCTAGAAGAAGACCTGAATGCTCCAATGCGTCCTTTGGCAAACTACATGATCGTGCGAACCTTATCATACATAGGTCAAAAAGAGGATGCCTATAACAAAATCATAGATGTTTTAGCCGACAAAAGCCTCGCTTCGGTGCATGACTTAG
>Ga0136604_1000037_pt1 | contig 75770 bp, 67 predicted proteins | sample AntRauFillE10628_FD_104928 | JGI IMG/M metagenome (GOLD analysis project Ga0136604, IMG submission 104928) | Saline lake microbial communities from Rauer Islands, Antarctica - Metagenome Filla E10 #628 | ecosystem: Environmental > Aquatic > Non-marine Saline and Alkaline > Saline | place...
AGAATTGATCCATTTGAATATTTAAATAATTTATTTGAAAAATTACCATTGGCGAAAAGTAAAGATGAGCTTAGAAAACTGCTGCCGCTTAGGCTAAGCAACACGGGTTAATGGATCGCTTACTTTTGTACTGATCGAAACCTAAATTGATATTTCCTTGATAGAGATAGTCATCCTCAGGGAGCTGCTTATAGTCGGAGTGAGCGTGCAATACACAAACAAATAACAAGCAAGAGAGTACACTGATTTTCTTAAATAGCATTTCTTGAATCCTTTATTTTAAAGACAATTAAAGTCATTATCTAAAGTGTCTTGCTCTTTCAACTTGTCAATTCGTAAACGCAGAACCTTCCAATTATGATATTGATTTGGAAGTGTTTGAAAACGACAAAGGCTTTGGGCCATTTTTGAAAGTTTTTCTTTTTCAACTGAAAACTCTGGAAACCTCTCAAATACAGAAAGAACCGTATTGGGATCCCCTGATTCCAGAGTTGTGGCCAAACTATCTATATATTCTTGATGTTGAGATTTATTTGCAAAAGAGTTGGAAAGCTCTTCATAAAATGAAGCTTTCGCCTCTCCGCTAAAGCTAGCCTCGTGCTTCATTATCGTTTCGAAAGCTTCTTTTTTTCCAAGCTTCACTTTCAAAAGCCCCATCGATTTTTGTTGAATATCTAAATTATTGTTTTCTAGTAAGCGCTCTAGTACACCTGAATCCATTTGTTCTTTAATTAAATCGCCATGCCCTTGCTCAATTAAGATTTCTAATGCACTTAATGAGCGCAAAAGCGTCTTGTGAGCAATGGTACTTGCCTCATCAAAATAAGGCGATTCTGGACTGTCTTTTTCCATCCCACAAAAATTCACTTCAAGACAACTAGAGATCTTTTTAATCGTATTCTCAAGAAAACGTGCGTAACCTTCTGGGTCTACACGATCGAGAATGTCTTTCAAAGGAGTTCTAAAATTATTCAGTTCTTTGAGACGATAGGTTTCATCTTCATTGACCCTGAGTTCTTGCGCTAGCTTTTGAATATCTTTACTTAATACTGAATCTATTATTATCTCTGTTCGTGAAGACTGCTGGACACCAATTTGATCTACTATCGTGGATCGATTTGTATCGTTCTCTCCTAAATTTCGTGGAGATTTTTTCGTCGTATTGATAGACTTATACAAACTTAAGCTGCCAGACTCACTACTCAATGACTCTGATTTTATCTTTGAATTCAAAATAGTCAAAACACCCGCCATCGCGATAAGACAGGAAATTGTGATCATTCTCTTTCTCATACTTTGAGGGCCCTTTGTTACTTAATAAGTATTTTCTCAATAGCCTTTCTGCTATTTTTTTCATTCTTAAAATTCTCGATTACTTCAGTCACTGCAGCTTTAACATCACCCTTGAGACTTACATCGAATCCTACAAAGACAGGAATCTCTCCTGTTTCAGGAAAACCTAAGACTTTTTCAAGGTTTTGTTCAAAATGTTCATCTGCTCCGCGGTAGGCCGAGCCTCTATCTTCAAAGCGGCATGTTTTCTTTACACTTCCCGAGTTGTATTTACCGGCCCATGCACCACGGATAAGGTTTTCATATTGAATATTTCTTCTAAAAAATGATGTTAGGCAACTGTAGTCATTAACATTCCGATAAATGTAGCGATAGCCGTTCATAATAAAGTTAAGACCATACTCGACAGAACTTTTGACGGACTCATATCTTTTATTCGCAAGAAAGTCGTCGTAATGCCAACGTAAACTCACCTGCATAATCCCCATGTCTGATCCATCATGGCCGCGGATGATTTGCTTTAAGGTCGGACTCTCAGAGACCTGATCACAGTTTGCGAGGAAAGGAATCGTGCCAGATTTTAAATATTGATTAAAGCGCATCTTCGCCGTCTTTGCTTCCTCGCCTAAAATGGCCCCTTCATTGGCATCGGGGTTACAAACGCTCCCATCATTACTTGTTTCTCTGAAATGTACGTAAAGACCTTCTTGTAAGGGAACAGTCATACTTAAGACCATAAATGCGTAGTACCCTTGCGAGTCACCTGCTTCCAGATAGGTTTTTGCCTGATTATGTGCCTCATTCAGGATAATCTTCATAACCTCTGAAATATAGTCTTGGCGTTTCGAAGTTTGTGAGTCAACAAATATAGGTCCCTGCGTTTGAATTTCAGGATTGATGGTAAACATCATGTTATCTAAAAACTCGACACGATTCACAGCGCTGAGTGCAGCAGAGCATGTGAGTAAGGGAAAGACCAGAGAAGCGGCAATGAGCCTTCGTGTCTTTAAGCTTAGGAACATAGTTTTCTCCTCATCAAAAAACATATAAGCAACTAATAACGCAGAGTAACAAAAAGGCTTATATCACAAGAAGCAAGAACAACAAGTGTTACGTCACGGCGTGTAATTTTTCTAAGCTCGCGCTTTAATGAGGTTTTGAAATTTGTACACGATGCACTAAAAACGAATTGCCTGAAATTGACCTAGTGCTGTATACCGGCAACTTAAATGAACTACAGATCATCTCGGTATTTAAGGAGTTCTTCAATGTTAAACAAATCTGCTATTTTCACCCTATGCTTGGGCATGACTTTCATGGCATGTGGACCTCTTTCACATGAAGACAATCTCTACCCTCATACGGGAAGTGAAAATCTAGAGCTTGCTATTTCGGCCGCTCTCGACTCACGGGCCGATGTAGTAGAAGGAGAAAAATATTTTATTTCGATAAATGGCCTAAGATTTAGATCAACAGACAATTCCGGGACCAACTCTAATATATTAGGAACATTGTTTAGAAATGATAAAATAAAAGTCATTAAAAATAATGATTCCTTTTCTGGGAACTATATAAAGGTCGAAATACTCTCTAGTAGAAGCAGAGAATTTAGCAATGGCACCGTTGGTTATGTCTCTCTTAAATACTTGTTAGAAAACAAAATTGATCATCAAGACTTTGATGGAACATATTTTATGGTTCAAAATATTGCGACAGAGCGATTAAGAGTCTATGAAAGACTTTGTTCCGACAATAGCTGTGCTCATAAAATGGTACTTCAAACAGAAGTTGCCATGGGGGAAGACACCGAAGGTGAAAGGACAATGGTCGGCAGTTATAGAATTACTGACTGGCGGAAATTTTATGAAGACGGTAAAAGTAATTATCCTTCTTGGTATGACCCAAATTACCCACCAGTTCCCTCTCCTGATGATGGAATTCTGTCTTGGTTCAAAGATAAGCATTTGCCACCAGGTGATAACAGCTCCCGTGGTGCCTTTGGTTGGTGGGCAGCTCTCGTAGGACCGAATCACAAAGGTCAATGGACGCATGGAACTTACGGGTGGGGAGTAAATAAAAAGAAATATATTACGCGGACAAAAAAGTTCTTTGCCAATGTTATCTCAGATACACGAAGCCATGGCTGCACTCGGGCAGACAACGAGTCAATCGCTTATCTTCGTCAAATTCTTCCTGTGGGAACACCTATCATTAAGGTTTATGCGAAAGAAAAACTCCTTGATCCACAAAGAAAAGGATATTCCAAGGAAATGCCTGAATGGGAATATATTTTAACAAAAAGAGGAGTAAGACGTGATGGTCAGAAGGCCGACAAAGCTGAAGTCTTGGCCTCAGATATAACGAATGACGAAATACTAGAAGAAGGAAGCTACGCAATCAACCAATGGCCCGAAATAGTAGAGTATCGCGATTACAGCCTTTTTAGTTTTTTGAGAAAAGTTGGCGATAAAGGTAATCTCTACAATGTTGACCCTGAAGATATGCAAGGTACTTTCTATATCGATGCCGGACTTTTAGAAAACTACAAACATCCAAATGACCTTGCAGTTGGCGGCTATCGTGGAGAAGTCACACCAGAGTTTATGGATATTCGAAAAATCCTCAATTAAAATGTATGCACCTGCTCGCAATTAAATGGGCAGGTGCTTCCCCCCCCCACCATTTTTGTTTCCTATTTAGTATAATAATTAAATAAAAAAAAAGACTAAGGACGGTCTCAATGAAATTACGACTCTTCGGTTGGCAGAGTTTTCTGTTACTTTTTGCTCTATCTTTAACAATTAACGCCCAAGATAAAACTATGGAAATAATTGAATTGCCTCTAAAGAAGTTGTCCCAAGATATAAGTGTAGTAGATGATCTTAACTTTGAGGGATTAGAGCTTGCGATCCAAAGACAGTTCGAAGCTTTTAAGAGATTTCCTCCAAAAGGACATTTCCTGATTGAGGGAACAAGGTATCCTAGATCGATTTTAAAGGACTCATTAGAAAAACTACAACAGACTATTGACCAGCACAAGGCTTGCCTAAACATGAATGAACTTAATGCATGCAAGCATCAAACAAGCGAAATATTCAAGCAAAGCTTTAGTTTTTTTCGCCCTCAAAAATCAGAAAAGAATAACAAAAAGGCATTATTTACGGCTTATTACAGTCCTATTATCGAGGCCAATTATAAAAAATCGGAACAATACCCACACGCGATCTATGCTCGTCCAGAAGATGAAAGACTTCGCTTTGATAGTCAGCGAGTTGGAATAGATCTCGATGGGGCCCTCGAAGGTCATGGCCTAGAGTTGTTTTATGCAAACAACTTATATGAGCTCTACATTCTCCATATCGAAGGAGGTGGAAAAGTAGTCGTAAAGAATAGCGAGAAGAATTATTATCTAAGTTTTGATGGAACTAATAAGCAACGCTGGAATTTTTTAAGTCAATATATGATCGAGCAAGGCTATATCAAATCCCATGACATGCGAGAACAAAAACTCTTTTTAGACGCACATCCCGAAAAATGGCGTGAGATTTATTCTCTATGCCCAAGCTATGTGTATTTTAAACTCACAGATACTCCTCCTGAAGGTCTCGATGGAATCCCCCTCACTGATCACAGGTCCATGGCCCAAGACAGAAGTATTTATTCACAAAAAGGCCTCATTGGTCTAGTGGAATCTAAAAGACCTATACAACGGCCTGATGGGAGTATCACTTATATCCCATTCAAAAGAATTTACATTGACCAAGACACAGGTGGAGCAATAAAAGGAGAGGCCCGCGCGGACTTATATTTTGGAGAAAATGAGAAGGCGAAAATAGCAGGACAAAATATGAAACAAGAAGGAGCGATGACATTTCTTCTAAGCTTACCTCAAGAATAGACCTCAAACATTAACTTGCTCTGTCCTATCATAAGTCTCTTGAGGCTTCCTCTTATCAGGACCTTAGACAATGAGCTTTGAGAAAGTAACGAACATTATTGACTAAAAAATAGACACTCTTGTAAAGGGTACAAGGTCGTGACTCTGCCTTTGCGCATCGCGTGGTTAATGGCTATGATGGTTTCAATTCAAAATAAAACTCGCTAAGGAGACCACATATGTTTCGCAAACTAATCCAACCAGTTGTTCTGATGGCCATTATGCTAGCGCCTATGACTGCGATGAGTGCACAAAACGATGACATTCATCGTCAAATTACGGAAGGTAAAATTGCGGCCGCACAAGTTATCTACCTAGAAGCCGAAATTTTCTCGGCTGAGGCGCTACTTGAACGTGAAATTGCAAAAATGCAAACAATGAATATATCTGATCAAGAAGGAAAGATTGTTGCTTCTATGATTAATGTTATTAATCATTCTTTAGACAAGGCACGTACTGATCTTGATAACAGCTCGATCGAAAATGGTACGGACTTGTCCAAAGTTGAAAAAGAAATTGAAGAAATCAATGAACTGATTAGCGAAATTAACAGCTAAGCAGGCGTTAATAAGATCTCGAGGTTGGGTTCTCTCTCCCCTCAACCTCGAGATTTTTTTCCCATAAAAAGTAATTCATAACCTTCTCGCAACCGAACCTCCTCACGATTGAATCCCCTCTTACGATAAAATTCAACATTAGGCTGATCAGGAGATGTAATAATATGCATTCCGTTTACGTCTTTTTGTCCTGGCCTGTTTTCTAATTCCTTCACAAGTTGTGAGCCAACACCTCGCCCTCTGGCTTTGTGATGGCAATTCATATGGAGATGGAGCGAAAACTCATCATACATGTCCATAAAACACTCAACCCCTGGTTGGGCCCAGTCTCCCTTGAGAGGACTTGAGAGAGAGTAAACTAAATAGCCTAAAACCTTTTCGTCTTCTATAGCAAGTAACGGCGATGGGAAGCCTTCTTGCAAATAGACTCCACACCAGCGAAAAAAAAAGCTCTGCCGGTGATTCTTGTCGCGAAACTTCTTTATACTTGAGGCCTCAAAAAAAATATCTCGGATTTCTTGTAATGCTTGCTCTTGTCTTGCAGGCCCAAGTTCAGAAAGTCGACAGATCATCAGCTCTTCCTTAACGATTGAATAAATTGAAGCAACTTTAGGTCCCCACGTTGGGCCCCTTGCTGATCATTAAGGTTTTTATCATATTTTTCTTTCAACGTGCTCACATCCTGAAGCTTTAGCAATGATGCTAAGGCACTCGATGTTTTTTCGGGAATAACTTCACGAAAGGATTCCCACTCAGATGATTCAAAAAACTCGAGAAGTTTTTTAAGCTGTTCATAAAATGGACTTCTTCTGAGCTCCTCAACAGAACTTAGCTCCAAAACTTTTTCAGGCGTTTCTTCTAAAATGAGGTACTGAGTATAAACTCGTTTTGCTAGTTTTTTCTTCCCTCCCCAAAAAAGGTTGAAGGCCAAGAAGTCCGCTTCGTTCCATTCAAGACTATGATGCCAAAGAAGAGATAGTGAAGAGTAGCGATCTGGTACATATAGATTTTTTAAATCGAGTTTTTTTAATTTTCTCACAGCGTTTTGGAGATCCAGCATGGAGTCAGATGAAATTTCGACTCTATAATTATCTACAAGTTCAAAAAAATTATACAAAAACTCTACAGGGGCTTGGTCTTTGAGACATTCGCGTTTAAGGGCCTCTTGAGTCAACAGTTGAAGATTGAAATGGCCCAACATCTCCACAAGCTCTGATCCAAAGGCCAAATGAAGCTTTCTTGAAAAACGTAAACTTCTCACAAAACGAACAGGGTCTTTATGAAAATCTTCACTAACAGGTCGCAGAATGCGAGCTTTTAAATCTTCAACTCCTTGAAATGGATCAAGGAATTCTGTTTTCGATCTTGGGCCACTTAGATCAAATTTTACTCCCATGGCATTGACTGTAAAATCTCTGCGACACCAACGTTGCTCAACAGGAGCATTTGGTAAAAGTTCAATTTTAAAATCACTATGGCCAAAAACCTTTTTACCTTTTGGGTAAGTTTCTTTGCGTGCGGGAGCAAACTCTAGGTCATACTCTTCGTATTCCATTCGATAGACATTAAACTTAAGCTTCTCAATTGAAAGATCACATTCCTTTGCTGCCAGAGGCATCACTTTATCTAAATGATCACGCCACTGCTGCGGGCCCATATCGGATCTCGATTGGACTTCAAAATCCTGATCAAACCCCCATTTTCCTGAGTCCAAAAGATCTCTGATACTTCCTCCAACCAGATATAGTTCTAGGTCATTGTCGTAAAGGAATCTGAGAAGCTGTTTGATCTTTTTGGGATATAAAGAGAAAAGGCGTTCCAAGTTTTCAAGCATTAATCGACACTCTCCAAAAATTGACTAGTACTACTTGTAAGACGCTTTAGTGTTTCTTGTATTCTGATCAAATCACTACTTTCTTTGTGATAGACCACATAGAATTTTCCATTAGAGACCTCAAAGTCAGGGCCCAGGCTTTTAACCTTGTCGCGGAAGAATGAGCGAGTCAGGACATGATTGGGAACAACAGCAATTCCCAGCCCTTGTCGAACGGCCTGTAGCATATTCCCATGAGAGTTCACAACGTAGCGCACGTTAACTTGTTTAGGTGATTTGCCAAAACGCTCTCGGCACCACTTAAAAAATAATGTATCCTCTTTTTGAAAAAGGATCGTCGGGTATGAGAGTAAAGTTTCAAAATCAATATCTTTTGTGATGGGAAACTTCTCGTCATCTGGAAAAACAAGAGTTAAACGCTCTTCACTTAAGAGGATTTTTTCACCAAAGCTTGGTAAAGATTCTTCTGGTAGGACTAAAAAATCTAACCTGTAATTTTCAAAATCTTGTACTAGGTCCTCTTGAAAACCCATCTTAATCGAAACTGTGAGTTCGGGAAATTCTTGACTAAAACCCAAGAATTCAGGCGCCAACCAAGACTTACCTAACCCTGTTAAAGTTCCAATACGGACTTGGCCGGACATGCTGTCTTTGTCTGTTTTAATTTCTTCTAGGGTATCATCGAGTTGGGCGATAAACCCCGAGGCCAATTGAAAAAGCTTCTCTCCTTCAGGACTAAGAACTACTTTTTTGCCGGAGCGCTTGAAAAGCTTAACTCCCACTTTTCTCTCTAAATTTTTAATACTTTGACTGATGGCCGACTGGGTAACCCCCAACTCATCGGCGGCCTTGGAAAAACTTAGCGCTCTGGCCACGGCCACAAGTGTCTGAAGCTGACTAGTTTCAATCATAAAAAAATCCTCTATAAGCGAACCAGTTGTATTAGGTATAACTTATAGAGGATCTTAGGCGAAGTTTCAATTAATTTAAAAAACTCTAATCGTCGTTGGCCAATTTCTCTTTGCGTTCGGCCATGACCTTTTCTGCGATATTGCTTGGGCACTCGCCGTAACGTGAAAATTCCATTGTATAACTGGCCTTCCCTGCAGACATAGAGCGCAGCTCACTAGAGTAGCCAAACATTTCAGAAAGAGGCACTTCAGCGTTAATGATGACCTCTCCACCTGGCTCTGTTTCGGAACCTTGGATTATACCGCGGCGAGAAGAGAGATCTCCAATCACTGAACCTTGATATTCATCAGGAGTTGTTGCTTCGACTTTCATGATGGGCTCGAGAATAACCGGGTTGGCCTTATTAACAGCTTGTCTCATGGCCTGGCGAGAAGCAATTCTAAAGGCCATGTCCGAGGAGTCAACGTCGTGGGCCTTACCATCTTTTAGAAAGACTTCACAGTTGATCAATGGGAAGGCCGCAAGAGGACCCTTATCCATGACATCTCCAAAACCTTTTTCACAGGCACCGATGAATTCAGTAGGAATCGAGCCCCCTTTAATTTCGTTGTGGAATTTAAAGATTTGGTCTTCAGTGTCTTTATTTTCGTCAGTGAGAGGTCTCAATATACCAGCAACTTGACCAAATTGCCCTGAACCACCCGTTTGCTTTTTGTGAGTGTAATCAAATTGAGCTTCGGCATTGATTGTTTCGCGATAGTTCACCTGTGGCGCACCTACGATAACATCACACTTGTATTCACGCTTTAGACGCTCAACATAAATTTCGAGGTGAAGCTCACCCATCCCCGCAATACGAGTTTCACCAGACTCTTCATCTGTAAAAACATGAAAAGTTGGGTCTTCTTTTATAAAGCGTCCAAGACCTTTTGAAAGCTTAGTTTGATCAGCTTTATCTTTAATTGAAAGCGAGAGCTCAATCACAGGAATTGGAATGTGCATTCCCTCACAAGAAAGGTGCATATCATTCTCACTTCCCACAAAAGTATCACCAGAAGCGCAGTCGATCCCCACCATAGCGATAATGTCACCAGCATGCGTTTCATCAATATTATCGCGGTCGTTAGAATTCATACGAACCATGCGCCCAACGCGGACTTTTTTCTTGGTTCTTGTATTCCAGATCGTGTCACCTTTGTTTAGGGTGCCTCGATAAATTCTTGTATAAGTCAGCTGACCAAATTGTTCGTCAGTGATTTTAAAGGCCATACAAACGAGCCCAGCGTCTTTAGTAGGTTCAAGCTCAACACGCTCGCCTTTATCTTCGTTCACGGCCGTTGGTCTTGCCGCTTCTAGCGGAGATGGGAGGTAGCGAGCAACAGCATCAAGAAGTGGCTGAACGCCTTTGTTTTTAAAAGCAGAGCCCATAAAAACGGGAGTCAGGGCCAAAGTGTTCACACCGGCCTTTACACATTTATGAAGTTCTTCCTCTGTTGGCTCTTCACCTTCGAGGTATTTTTCCATGATCTCGTCATCAAACTCACAAACAGCATCAATCATGGCATTTCGGTGCTCTTCGATCTCGTCTGCCATCTCTGCAGGAGCTTCTTCAAATCGCACATCTTGGCCTTCACTTCCGTCAAAGTACATGGCCTTTCTTGTAATGAGGTCAACAACACCAGTGAAGTTCTCTTCTGCGCCGATTGGAAGTTGCATCAAAATTGCATTGTGATTCAGTTTTTCTTTGAGAGCAGCAACACCTTTAAAAGGGTTTGCGCCCATGCGGTCCATCTTGTTCAAGAAACACAAACGAGGCACGTTATATCGCTTCATTTGACGGTCAACAGTAATCGATTGCGACTGGACACCAGATACTGAGCAAAGAACCAGGATAGCACCATCGAGAACACGCAATGAGCGCTCGACTTCAACAGTAAAGTCAACGTGTCCGGGAGTATCGATAATATTAATGCGGATATCTTTATCAAAACCTTCAGCGCAAGAAATATTACCGCCAATGCCTTTCCAAAAAACGGTTGTCGCCGCTGAGGTGATCGTGATCCCTTTTTCTTTCTCTAGCTCCATGTGGTCCATTTTAGCGCCATCGCCACCACCGCGGACATCTTCAATTTTGTGAATCATGTCGCAATAAAAAAGAACACGTTCTGTCAGTGTTGTTTTACCAGAGTCGATGTGGGCGGAAATACCAATATTTCTTGTTTTCGCCATCAATTTCATAAGGGTCTCCAAGTGTCATGAACCTAAAGCTAGGCCAGTGATAGTAGTACAATTTTAAGATTTGTAATGAGATGCATCTTAGAGAAATGCCCCACAGGAGTCAAGAAGATGAGTAATAAATTGGGGCACCAAGAGCAATAAAAAGGTTTTTACAAGAAGGTTTACAACAATAAAAAAATCCCTTATCACTTGATGCGCTGAGAACTTCAACTTACAATGGAATCTATGAATTCAGACCTGTCGAAAAAAGAACTCTATGAAGGTGTCAAAACCCTGGTAGAGCTGCAAGAAGAGGGATCAGAGCCTCATCTTCACCTACATCAACACAAGCTCTTCACACTCTTTAGCGTCGCTTTTCAGTATTTGCTGTTTTGCTCAACAAAAAGTCCTGGCGCCTACATTTTAAGAGTTGAGGACAGCCATTTGGCCGAAAAACTGGCAAAAAAATCAAAAGACCCAACAACCCGAAAGTTTATGCAATCTCTTATATTGCCCCGCAAGTTCAAATACGGGAAATCCACCTTCTTTCTAGACTTTTTTCTCTTGGCCAGCTGGAACCTAACAAACGATCTTCCCAAAGAAAAAGTTAAAGGCGCAATTATCGTCAAGAACACGTCCTATAAACCTATGGACGACACTTTTGATCCGGAAGATGAAGCGGCAAGTGAACAGCTCAAGGCATTGCCTGAAGACTATTACCTCACAACACTCACAGAGTTTGTCCCCAAGACTCTGACTATTGCTTATGAAAAAGAGTTTGATGAGCTTAAGAAAGTCACCTTTCCATTTATCAAAAAGGATCGTGAGCGCACAGTTTCTGGCGTGACGATTTCTAAAGATTTGGATTGGGATAAAATCGAGTAGCTTTTCTAGAGTCTCTTAAGAGTATCTATATAAAGCTCAGACCTTGCGTGCAGCCCCCCAGAAACTCTCAGCTTTTGACGAGTTCTATGTGGATATCCAAATCACATGTGACACATTTTTAAATGGAGAAGATATCCCCGTTAATTGTGCTGAGTTATTGAGCTCTTCTGAGAAAATTGGAGACGAGGTGAATAAACAGGAAAACATAACACCGCTTGAAGACATGATCGAATTCGGAGAGGGTTTAGAAGATCACATGAACGCTCAATTATCTTCTCCCTTAGGTGAACAAGAGACGCTTAAGTCTTATATTGATAATAGTTCTCGTCGTAAGGTAAAGGATCAAACTCTATCAAAGACACAAGAGCTCCAAGAGGCGTGTAACTTTTTAGAGCAGGGTCACTGGCCTCAATTCAATCTCGATGAACTTAAGTCTTGGTCGAATATAGTTCAAAAAATCTATGAATCTAAAATGGGTGAAAAAGAGCAACTTAAAAAACAATCTTTTTGTTTTCTAAAACATTACTACGAAACAATTGGAGACTATGACCGGTTAATGATCTTACTTTTCGATATGCCTGAAGGTGACAACTTCTGCCCTGAACTCCCCTAGGAGAGAGAGGAAGGCCCTGAGAGTTATTTGTGAAAAGGTAGGATAATAAGGTAGGATTTTGACAAGATTCAATTCTGAACCTTTGGGTGAGGTTGGCCGAAGGTGGGATAGAGAACTCACAATTGCTATGCTCTCAGGGCCTAATTCCAAGTGGCCAACCAGTTACCCCTATACATTGCATAGCGGATGCCAACTTTTAAAATCATAAATCCAAGTAGTTAAGATGACCGGTGCCAAAGAGGTCGGGGCCAAAAGGACCAAGATGACGCCTGGCGTGATGCGTAATGAAACTTCAATAAACTTAAATAATCGGATTAGAGGAAGCGCTTGACCACGTTCAAGATCTTATCGAGAAAATCCTCGCAATCTTGCTCTTTGAGATAAGGAGAAAAACTAAGCCGCAACACAGACTTTGCTGTCTGCTCATCGGCGCCCATGGCCATCAAGACACGGCTGGGGTTCACGCTTCCACTGGAGCAAGCCGAACCAGTACTCACATCTATTCCTGCTAGGTCAAAAGCTGTTGCTAGAATATCGGCCCTCGTTTCATGAAGTCCAAAACAGATTGTATTCGCATTACGTGCTCTCGCATTGTGGGCAAAGATTTGCCCTTTTTGGCCCAAATTTTTGGCCAGCGCGTTTTCAATAAATAACTTACTCTCTTCTAATTGTTTATAGTCAAAAGAGTCTTTCATCTCCTCGAGCGCAAGACGAATTGAGACAACCCCCATCGTGTTAATTGTTCCAGCTCGAAGGCCCATTTGCTGGCCTCCGCCGACAACAAAAGGTTCGAAAGGCAGATCTTTATGGATAAAACTAAAGCCTACCCCTTTCAGGGCCCCAAATTTATGACCTGAATATGTGAAAGCATCAGGCCCTTGCAGTGAAGACTGCCAGTCTGAAATTTTTCCAACTGACTGAACAGCATCGACATGAACGCAAGCAGAAGTCTTCTCTTTCAAGGCCCTAATTTTTTCCAATGGCCAGACCACACCTGTTTCATTATTAACCCAAGTTAGATTAACAAGTGCTGGGCCATCGACAGATTGAATCTGCTTAATGGCGCTCTCCCAATCGAGTTCACCATTTGAATCGACTTTTAACTCATGAGTGCGATGACCAAGGGCCTCAAGTTGACTGACTTGATTGACAATACAAGAGTGATCCGTGAGGGAGTAAAAAAAATCAATCGTCCTCCCCGAGTACCTATGCTTCTCAGCAAAACCCTTCACGATTTGGTTGATCGCTTCACTCGCACCAGAGTGATAAAAAAGATGATAGTGGTTTTCCGACAACTCAAAAACATCATAAAGAAACTCACTTGTTTTCTTTATCTCTCGCTTAGCTGCTTTACCTGAAGAGTGTACTGAAGAGGGATTAGCAAAAGCAAAATCCCCTCTGCTTAGCCAGTCTTTAACTGAGTAAGCGAGAGGGGATGTTGCATTAAAGTCGAAATAATATCGATTATTGGTTAACTTCACCGATTGGATTCCTGATGGACGAGTTCAGTCCATTTTGCTCCTGCTGAGTTGACTCAGTATTTGAAGCTTCAGAACTAGTTCCAGTCGCACCAGAAGGCTGAGCATTTTGAGCAGCTTGACGAGTGATTTCTTCTTGAACATCACTAGATTTTCTCATCAAGTCACCAAGAGTTGTTGTCGTCAAGTACTCTCTCATAATAATCCCAAGGTTTTGGAAGTAATTTTTTGAGAGGTGAAATTCTACGGTATTAGAGGTTTCGGCCTCTGTTCCTAGAATGTCCTTGGCGGGGTTAATATTTTCCCCGACACAGTCGAGGATATCTTTAATTGTAATTTGGTCCATGGATCGCGCTAAAACATAACCACCACCTGGTCCACGTACTGATTTAACGGATTGTCCGTTTCTCAGCTTGCGAAACAGTTGCTCTAGATAGTGCAAACTGATGTTTTGTCTTGTTGAAATCTCCTGCAGTCTTACTGGGTTCCCGTTTGAGTGGGTAGTAAGATCTAGCATGGCCCTAACTGCGTAACGTCCTTTAGATGTAAGTCTCATTGGTCTTCCTCCATAAATCCAAATAGCAATAAGCTTGGTTGACTGTAAAAAATCGTGTGCCGTCCTGGGTTCGCTTCCGGCTCCCCCTAAATTTTTTGTGCGATATCCCTGCACTAAAAACTCAACCATAGTATGACAAGATTCTAAGATCGCCGTCAACATGAAACGGCTCATTTTTATCCAGTTTTTTAATTAAATTTGTTTATTTAGGTTATTCATTTGCTCAAGCTTTAGTAAAAACGTTTAATATCAGAAGGTTAAACTATGGCCAACAAAGACTCACATCTATAAAAAAGTAAAAAATAAAGTGAGTAAAACTTTTTAGTCGGAAATTTTAGCCCTCTTCCAGGCCATTGAGTTCAAAGTTCCTAGAAGCTTCAATTCCTGGACGAAGCTTTGCCTCATTTAAACTAATCTCTAGTTCATAAAACATAAAATCTTCACTTACTAATCTTTGCAGAGGCTTTAAAAAGGGTTTCCCCCACTCTACTAAGAAAAAATCTTTGTCCTCTAGATAGAGATCAAGCTCTAGATGAATGAGATCTTCATTGCTTTCAATTCGATAAAAGTCGGCATGCGCCGTCTTACCTGACTCATTTACAATAGAGTAAGTGGGGCTTGTAACTTCGTCACTTTCTCCTACAAATTTTTTCGTAAATGTCGTCTTACCAGCACCGACTGGTCCAGTTAAAACGATGACTGCAGGTAGTGAAACAAGATCTTTAAGTTCAGTGATAATACTTGGTAGGTCATTCTCATAAACTTTTTTCCAATTTCGAAGTACTTTCAATTCAGCCTCTCCTTTGTTCGATCTCCTTGAAAGCTTCGCTTAAGAACTCGATCAAGTCTCCTGCACTCATGGCGCGCTCCCCGAGCTCCCGGGCCGTAATTTTTCCTGTAAGGCTATGTACTGCGACACCGAGCCTTAAAGCTTGATAGAAATATTTTTTATCATCAAAAATACTACTTCGGGTCCGATCAACGGGAATTTGCGCTAAGAGGCCTCCTAAAATTCCGGCCAAGACATCTCCACTACCACCTGTGGCCATGCCATCGTTTGGAGAATAGTTGATATGCACCTCACCGTTTGGAAAGCCTAGAAAAGAACAGGGTCCTTTTAAAATGACTGAGCTATTTGTCTGATCAACTAAACTTTTTAGATGCCCAATCGGATCTTCTAAAACATTTTCAACACTAGTTCCAAAGAACTGCGCAAACTCACCCATGTGAGGAGTTAAGATTGTTGGAAACTTTCGATGCTGGATAATATGGCCATCATCTTTAAGACTTAGAACTTTAATCGCATCGGCATCCAAGACAACAGGTCCTGAAAAGTTATTAAGAATTTCAAGTACTGTTTCCCGTGCTTTTACTGTGCGCCCCAGACCTGGGCCTATCACAATTGAGTGATAACGAGATAAATCTTTTAAGATCGTGGCGATCTCATCTTCTTCTATAGGAATAAGCCCCGTCATAATCTCGGGTATAATACGAGAGGCCAACTCACCATAGTTATCAGACCATGTACAAGATGTAACGAGACCGGTTCCGACTTTTAAAGCGGCTTTTGAGGCCATAATGAGCGCACCAGTAAGACCTTTTGAGCCTCCTATCAATAATGCGTGACCAAAAGAATTTTTATGCGCAAATTTGTTTCTCGGCGTATAGATGCTGACCACGCTCTCAAGAGAAAGAAGGGACTTATCGCCTCCATCTAAAAGCTCTCTTGGAAATCCCGCATCCAATGTGTGCATGTATCCCGTATAGATCGCCCCATGAGAAACATAATGACCTAATTTTGGAAGTCCGATGGCCAAGGTATAATCGGCCCTAATAGCAGTAGAGCTCATCTTGCCTGTATCCCCCGTAATTCCCGAAGGAATGTCCAAGGCCACCATTAAAGAAGCATAATCATTAACAGCATTAATAATATCAAAAAGATAATTTGAGAGTGGTAAGCGAAAGCCTGTCCCTAATATGGCGTCAACAATACAAAAAGGTCCAGCAGTTTCCGAAAAGTAAGAATCAAGTTGATCAAAACTTCTTATTTCACTAATACGTACCCCAAACTTTTTCGCTAACTCCATCTGCTTTAATAAATAAGGCTTAACCATGTCATCGGGAAAAAGTAAAAAAGCGCGCACGGAATGCCCAAGGTTTTTCAGATGCCTAGATATGGCCAGCCCATCAGCACCATTATTACCCGGGCCAACTAAAATAATAAGCTCTTCATAGTTATGTTCTTGAAGAAAGCTTTCATCTAGAAAATGAGCACCTTGTATGCCAACGTTTTCAATAATCAGATCTTCAGTAAAACCGTAATCATCAATAGCTTGACGTTCAATTTCTTTCATTTCGTTGAGATCGACAATTCTCATGAGCTCTCGCCCCCTCTTTGCTTAGCTAAAATAGGATGTTTCTCAAACTTATCAACAAATTGTCCAACGACCTTACCCAGTCCATCAAAAACCGCCTGGCAAATGATCCAATGACCGATGTTGTATTCTTCAAAAACCTTGGCCTCAAGTAGAGGATCAACACTTTGAAGGGTCAATCCGTGCCCAGCGTGGCAGGCCACTTTCATACTTTCAAGTTGCCTTTGAGCTGACTGGAATTCTCTAACTTCTACTTCTGTGGATTCACCATTCAAAAATTTCCTGGCAAATTCTCCTGTATGGATTTCAACAGCGTCGGCTTGAATATCATTCACTTTTTCGAGCACTGAAGATTTGGCCTCTAAAAAAAGAGAAATTTTAAGCTCTGGTAATTTTTGTTTAAGCTCTTCACATGTTTTTTTTACTTTCTCAAATATACTATGGTCCTCAAGGTTAAGCCCACCTTCGGTTGTTTTCTCTTCACGGCTCTCAGGAACGAGGCAAACCCAATCAGGAGAAGTGGCCTTAGCAATCTCGATGATCTCGGGGTGGCAACCCATTTCTAAGTTCAAAGGTTTTCCAAACTTTTTTGTTACTAAGCGTACGGCCTCAACGTCAGTGTCCTGAATATGTCGGCGGTCCTCTCTAAGATGAATTGTTATTTGATCGGCCCCGTTTTCAAAAGCGAGTTGAGCGGCCCTGACGACAGAAGGGTAATCTTCACCACGCGCCTGGCGCAAGGTCGCGACATGATCAATATTGATCCCTAAACGTGCTCTCATCAGTTGAGCTCCTTATTTAAAATATCTACCATTTCGCCACAAAGGGCCTTAACAACTTCTAAGTCCTCTCCTTCGACCATAACTCTTGCCAAGGGTTCGGTTCCTGAGTATCGCACAAGAACACGTCCTTTTTCGCCTAATTCTTTCTGGGTTTTTTGGAGACACTTTTGTAAAGGTTCAATGTCTTCGAGCAACTTTTTGTTATTTGCTTTGACACTCTTTACAACATGGGGAAAAAGAACAATTTCGTCGACTAACTGAGAGACAGACTTTTTATAAAAATGTGCCGCTTCAATTAACTTTAATGCGGCCAATGCCCCATCTCCCGTAGTTGCATAATGTCCAAAAATGATGTGCCCTGAAGGTTCTCCCCCGAGCACGGCCCCAGTCTGTTGCATCCTTTCCATAATATATCGGTCACCGACCTGGGTTCTTTCGAAATTTAAACCTAGGGACTTCACATAAATTTCCAGCCCTAAGTTAGACATAACTGTTCCGACGACAGTATCTCCTTTTTTCAAACGTCCTTGATCAACAAGAAGCTTAGCAAAAAGACCGATCAGTTTATCGCCATCAATTTTTTTACCTGTCTCGTCTATAACCACTAAGCGATCGGCGTCACCATCAAGACAAACACCGAGATCAGCGCGGTATTTCTGTACCCACAGGGTTGCTTTTTCGGGGTGAAGAGAGCCACATTCTAAATTAATATTAGTGCCATTAGGCTCATTTCCGAGACCAAAGACCTCGGCACCCAGCTCTTGGAACATCATCGGCGCTACTCGGTATCCCGCACCGTTGGCACAGTCTAAAACCACTCGCATTCCAGCAAGATCGACATCTGGAGACAACGCCGATTTCACGTGAACAACATAACGTCCATGGACTTCACGTAAACGCTTGGCGTTTCCAAGCTCGGATCCATCGCGTTTAGGCATAGAGTCGGGGTTTAAAACCATCCTTTCGAGCTCAAGTTCTACTTCATCGGGAAGTTTAAAACCCTTGGCATCAAAAATTTTGATTCCATTGTCTTCAAAGCTATTATGAGAAGCAGAGATCATCACCCCTGCGTCTGCCCGCATTGAATGCGTACAAAAGGCGATACCAGGAGTTGGTAATGGCCCAGTTAAAATCACGGAGCCACCTTGAGAACAAACCCCTGCTGCAAATGCCTGCTCGAGCATATAACAACTGAGGCGGGTATCTTTACCCACGATAATAAGAGGTCTCTTTCCTGCTTGCGTATTTTGGAAATGATGAGTGACAGCACGGCCAAGCGCTGTCGCAACCTCACAAGTCATTGGGTAAGTATTTGCCTTTCCACGAATACCATCCGTTCCAAAGAGTTTTCTTTCACTCACGATTCAATCCTCGACGATCTTAGAATAAGTCTAAATACTAGATTATTGGAGCTTTACATTAATCTCTTCGGGGTGAATTTGCAAAAGGTGCACCCCTTCTGGAAGCTCGGCCCGAAGCTTGACACTCACCTTTGTACCGGCCGTCTTTTCAGGGATATCGGCTATCACTTGTACTTCAGAAGCGCGCAATTTTCTGCCCTCAGGGGCCAAAACGTCGATAGCAGCTTCTTTTATTTCTGAACTAAAGTTTTGTCGCGTGGCCAAGAAACGTATCTTTACATTTTTTACCGTCAAATTTGCCGTCTGTGCCTTAACTGAATAGCTAAACTGAAAGCCATCTTCTTCTAGCCCTTCAATCGAGACACGAGAGTCAAGATCGTTAATTCCAACAGGGATGGAGCCGCTTCCTTCGAGAGTCGCACGGTTTATCGGTTCGGTCCGCAGAACGCCAATCCTTCTCATCACCTCTACAGGTCCCTTTATCATAACAGGCGACGGACTCACCTCTTGCTCAACGAGTCTAAGGTCAGTCGGCAAGTCACCAGAAAGCTGGGCCCGAACTTCAACTTCTTTGCGAATTTCTCTATCAAGTCGTATAGGGATAATCTTAGGTTCAAGCTCTAACACTTCGACGCCAAACGGCAAAGGGACGTCTGTATTTTGAACTAAGGCCTCAAATTCCGACAGCCCTTGATATTGAGACTCCCTCAAGTTCAAAACGACCCTTTCTGAGCTAGAAAAAATGTTTTGCATAAAGACCCGAGATCCCTTCAATCGAACTTTTAAAGTGCGGGGGGTTAGATTGGCAACCGCCTGCCCAGGAGTAGTGATAAAGCTGATAGGTATTTCTTTTTCAACCTCATAAGGCTCAGAGTTCAGAACGTAGAACCAAATAGTGGAAGCAAATATCAAGGCCACAATCTTCAGGATTCTTTTTTGTCCTCGAAGATGGGCCTTTTGACCTTTTTTAGATCCTCTTTTTTTTTTGCTGATATTTGATTTCACGAAGGAAGATCCTCGAGCTTTACAGGAGATAGGGACCCCTCTAACTTAGCATGGGTCCACAGGTGCTTAAGGTATTGTCGCAAATGTTTTTCGTTTTGACAGGGATAAAAATCCCCTCCAAAAGCAATACTTATCTTTCCGGTTTCCTCAGAGACTGTCACAACGACGGCATCTGTAAGCTCTGTCAGACCTAAAGCTGCTCTGTGTCGTGTCCCTAAATGCCTATCTATTTCAATATTTTTGGAAAGAGGTAAGAAACAGCCTGCCGCAGCAATTTTCCCTCGACGCAAAATAACAGCGCCATCATGAAGAGGAGAGCGAGACTGAAAAATCGCATAGAGTAAATCAGAGTGAATCTCGGAGCTCATCTTAGTGCCAGTAGAAATATAATTTGAAAGCCCATTCGTTCTCTCAAAGACGACCAGGGCCCCAACTTTTTCTTTGGATAGAACACCACAGGTCTCAACGACTTCTTCAATTTCAATTTCTTTAGATTCAATTGAGTTAAAACTAAAGAAGTTTCTTCCCCCAACATTGGCCAAGGCCGAGCGAATCTGATCTTGAAATAAAATAATTGCGATTATAAAAAAAGAATCGAAGAAATGTTGCAGAATCCAGTTAAGTGAATAGAGCTTGAATGAAACGGAAACCCAAAAAAGAATAACAGTAAAACCTAGCCCAAATAAGATCTGTACGGCCCTTGTTCCATGAACGATGAGTAGCACCTGATAAATTAAAATGCTCACGACAAGAATATCGATGACATCCTTTAAGCCGATTTGCTGCCACAATGTCGACAATAAGTTCACGTGCTCTCACCTTCCCTTGCGATAACACGACAAGGAATTTTTAAGCCGCTTGCTTATCCTCGCCAGGTTTTTCTTGTTTAAGTTTATCTTCGAAAGAAGCCTTTTTCTTGACTTCACTTTTAGTTTCGGCTTGCTCCATCACTTCTTGACTCATGAGTAGTTTCTTTCTTAGGGCCTCACGGCTAATCCCCATTGTTTTAGCTGCTTGAGATTTATTGCCGTTATGTCGTTTAATTTCTGCATGAATCATCTCACGCTCAACCAACGCCAAACGATCTTTTAAGTGAAGCTCATGGTCTGTCACATGAGGCACGTCACCAAACATACGCCTTTTTGCACTGACATCTAGAAGCGGGGCCACATCATTTTCGAAGGCCACATCAGAAATAACATGTGCTTTAGGATTATATAAAACAGCGCGTTCAACACATAGTTTTAACTCCTCAACGTTGCCAGGCCAGTCGTAATTAGTCATTCTCTCTTTAGCTTTTTCTGAAAATTCTTTCATTAGAAGGCCATGTTTTTTGCACTCCATCTTCAAGAAATAATCTAATAAAAGATTAATATCTTCTTGACGTCGCCTCAGTGGTTCTATGAAAACATGAGATTTTGATAAGTGAGAATAGAAATCGGGTTCAAACTCGCCATCATCCACGAGCTGACCAATATCAGAGGTCGTTGATGCAATGATTCTTGCATCAATGCTTACACGCCCTTCAGGTAGTCCATGATTTATAAGGACTTTATGTAACCGTTTTTGGTGAGAAACGCTTAGCCTATCAACATCGGATAAGACGACCGTACCACCTTGGCAAGTTGTTAACTTACATTCTGCTTCATTAGGACCGAAAAGATCTTTCTCTAACATTTCCTTGTCTGGATTATTACAATTAATATACTCAATATTTTTTAGGCCACGTTTTCCTTCATGATGAAGAATTGTTGCGTAAAGTCTTTTTCCTACGCCAGGTTCTCCATTTATTAATAAAGGAGAATCGATATCTTTTGTTTTAATAATCGAATTTCTGAGTTGAGTGATATGTGTAGTCTTGCCAATTAAAGCATGCGCTCGGTCGAATGGCGTTGAGAAGCGCCGTATTTGAGAACTCTCCGACATAGGATTATATTTATGAAAGACTGAAGAAAAAACCAGAGTAAGGACTTTCATTGTTTTTTCGTCTTCAACAGTAAAGCGATCTTGGTTTCTTTTATTAATCACCTCGATCACGCCAATAATTTTGTCTTCATGATTGTGAATAGGATGACAGATAATTGAATTTGTTTCGAAGTGAAATTTTTTATCAAAATCACCGTTGAAGCGAGTCCGGTCATTATGAGTATCAATGTTGAGCGCGACACCCGTCGTAAAGACGGAGCCTGCAATCCCAAGTCGATAATCAAATTTAAGATTCTCTTTATCTACGCCCAAAGCATTAACAGCTTCAAGTTCATTTGTTTCAGGATTAATTAAAAAGATAGAAGAGCGCTGTGCATTCATGACACGAACAACTTCTTCGAGCATATTATCGAGAAAGCCCTCTTTGTCTCCAAAGTGAGTGATATCTTTAAAAAGAGAGAGGAGCAAAGAGAACATTTCAAAGCCATCACTGGACTTTGTGTAGCGCTCTTTAATGGCCGAATCGACCAAACATTCTTTGAGTCTCTCCGAAGAAAAACTCATAATATATTGCTCTAGAAATTTATTTAATTTTCTCTCTTCATCAATTTCGACACCATAAATAATTTCTTCATCTTCAATAGTGTCAGAAAAAGCACGAACGACGTTACCCGTAAGGTCTAGATGCTGTTTTTTGAACTGTAGTGAAATAGAAACTTCTGTCCCAACACTCAGGCGCTCTTTTGTTTTAAAACCAAGCCCTGTTACTGAAATATCAACAAGTTTCGCGTCATCTATATAACTCATTTTACCAATGCTATCTTCTTGTTCGATCATAAAGCGCAATTCGTCAGCCTCTTCAACCGGAACGCGAAAGGATTGGTAGAACTTAAATTCTGAAAAGCTAGCAAGCATGAGAGTCTCCTCAAAAGCATTATTTAACACCGACAAAGCGGAATCAATCGTTTCTAGGTGACTTATCGGAGAGATTATGAAGAACTTAAGCCGAGTGCCAAATATTTACGGCAGTGGAGTCATGGCCGACTCAACCGTAGGATCTTTCTCGGAGAGGTCGTGGGTAATGGCCAAATGAATGGCCTTTTTAAAGCGCTCCCAATATTCTTTATGTTTGCGGTTATCAGAACTTGGGAGCTCTAGCGTATAAGTTGGAATTCCCCTTTCATTGCCAGCGTAGTTGCCTAGGCTACCAGGGAAAAAAGGATAGTTGCGAATTTCATAGTCCGAGGCTTTTTGACTCATTTGGACTAAAAGATCCCCTGCACTGGCCCCAACATCTCCGTGAATATTATGCATCTCAACAGGACCATCATAATCTAAAATTGTTAAAGGTGCGTGAACACTCACAATTTTATCCGGGTTATAACGATGAATCATATTAACCTGAGTAAGGCTTTCGGGCTCACTCAAGGCCTTAGGCCCCGGGTAGCGCCTTGGGTCTGAGCGATAGCGGTTTTTCCAAACAGAAATGGCCTTTGAGTTCCAATCCTTGGTTGGCAAGTTGCGGTTGATATCAACTCCCCGAGAGTTTGTTCGGCTGGGTCTAGAAATAAAAAAAGAGTCTGGGTTGGCGATTGGAAAAACAACGACAAGACTATCTTTGAACTCTGAGTGCGCATAATTTTTATTCAGGTAGTGTAAAATATCAAAACAAAACTTAATCGGCGTGATCTCATCTCCGTGAACACCACACATAATGAATGTCATGTTTTGATGATCAACTCGATGTGCACTCTCATCTCCAAAAACGCTCCACATCAAGGGGTCACCTTTAACAGAGTCTCTAACGTGATGCCAGGCAAAGTCACGACAGCCACTTAAACCCCAACCCCAATGAAGAAATTTTTCATCTATCTTTTGGCAATACTCGATCATGTCCTGCGTATGGTGTCGACGGATGGCCTTCTCTGGAAAATAAGGACCCGAAGGGCCGGGATCTTTCACGACGATGACTTCTTTTACTTTCTTTTCTTGATTTTCCCCTAGATTTTTCTCTGTGAGCTTTTCAGGTGCGTCTTGTGTCTCCAAAGGAGAAAAAAGATGAATCCCTGAGCACGAAGCAAGACTCGTGAGAGTTAGAAGAATCAAATAGAGATTGAGAACTCGCTTCAAAAATTTGCCCTGTTTACCTATGGTGTACTCTTTGCTTATTATGCCTAAATCTCTGAGCATAAAAAAGGAAAATCGTGAAAATCGACCTTCATCTCTGGACTCAAGCCCCTCAAGCCTACACAAACAAAAGGCTCGCTGAGGAAGCTCATAAAATGGGGCTGAATGTCTATCTAGAATCAACTCGGTCAACTCCAACACGCCCGAACAGCGGCTCACTTCTGATATTGAGAAGCACTGGGTTAGACTACATTGATTACGATATCCGACTCGCAGAGCTTTGGGGTAAAGACAATCGGCTCTTTAGCGCAAACCGTCTAGATTGGACCTTGCTTCTTCGTGACAAGCTACAAGGGAGCAAGCTCTTATCGCAACTTCATCTTCCTGCCTTACCAACCTACTCTCTCAGTGACCCCGATCTCATAACATCTCTTGAAAGTATAAAAGAGGGGCTCATTGTTAAGCCTATGCGCTCAAACCAAGGGAAAGGTCTTTTTATCATAGACTCTCTCAGTTCACTAAAAACTGTCGCGCGAGCGTGGAAAGACCTTGGTGATACGAGGTTTGTTGTTCAACCGCGCCTAAAGAAAAAGAGAGAATGGCGTGTTTTAGGACTCCCAGATAAAGATCCACTTTGGATATTAAGGTCTCCAAGACACGAAGATGAAGTTTTAGGTAATAGGGCCTACTCACTAGAGGCCCTTTTCGACTCAAATAAAGAGCAGGGAACTTGGGAACTTGAGAAACTCCTCAAAGAAAAATTGCGATCTTTGAATTACTGGGGCGCAGATATTATAGAAACGATCACAAATCAGTTTTTTGTCCTGGAAGTCAACGCGTCTCCAGGTTTACAAGGAGCAGAAGAGCTCACTCATGAGAACCTCAGCTGCCAGCTTTTAAACTCACTCATTGATACATTGCCGGATAAGCTCTAGAAGTTCAGGGTCATACTGCTCAACTCGAGATTTTATGACATCGACCATTGGAGCTGAGCGTCGAACAATGTCAACTAAACGGCAAAGACCGTCTGAGACATTATGATTACCCAGTTCAAGTTCAAGCTCTTGGACTCCTCGGACACTGTGAGCATGAGAATTCCAAAGAGAGAGAAAGTGATCCTCTGTCAGTAAGACGAGCTCTTGACCCACAGAGTCTTCTAGCTGTGCACGGGCAATAGGATCATGAACGCTGAACTCTTGCTTTTCTCCGGTCAATAAATTTGTGTAGATCCCAACGTAGCGAACTGGCCAAGACCCTGTAGAGGCAAACTCCTCAAGTCTAGCGGCCGTTTCCCCTTTATGAAGGCTCCAATTCGTAAGACCGTAAAATAGCCCATAGATGGCAGAAACGATCAATAAGAGAGTGAAAATAAATTTAAACTTCATACATAAGCCCCGTAAAACATCCGTGTAGGTAAGCATAAACATGGAATCGGGCGCTGGCAAGGCCATAAATGCCCGATTGTTCGACAGTCAAGAATTTTGTGGCGCTTACCGATAAATAGTTTGACCGGCAAAACTTCTGGTGTATAATCAAAACACTGAGTCTCCGCCGACAACCTGTGGATTTTCGAGGTCAAATATGTATGTCTGTATCTGCCAAGGAATAACTGAAGAAGATCTTACACGAGTAAGCCAAACTTCTTCATCTCCAAAAGAAATCATCAAAAAGCTTGGCGTCGGTGACGGTTGTGGAATTTGTCTTCTCGAGGCCATTGAAAAGCTTAACGTTCAGACTAATACGAAAGCCCCTCCTACCAAAAGTCTAACCCGACAAAAATCCGTTTAGGCCTTCAACTGAAGGTATTTCTTGCCTGTTTATTCTATGTATCTATAATGGGGCCGTGTAACCCTATTAAAGAACGAGGCATATTTTATGAAAGGCGATTCAGAAGTCATTGATGCACTCAATGCAGTCCTAACAAGCGAACTCACAGCGATCAATCAATATTTCCTACACTCACGTATGCTGCAAGACTGGGGTTTAGAAAAACTTGGTAAACTAGAATACGAAGCTTCTATAGATGAAATGAAACATGCTGATCAACTCATCAAAAGAATTTTATTCTTAGAAGGCCTTCCTAATCTTCAAAAACTTAACCGCCTTCGTATTGGTCAAAATACTCAAGAAATAATTGAGTGCGACTTACAAGTCGAATATGAAGCAATCCCGCGTTTAAAAGACTGCGTTGATCTTTGTGAAAAGAAAAGAGACTACGCTTCACGTGAGTTGTTCAAGAGTATTCTTGAAAGTGAAGAGCATCACGTTGATTGGCTAGAGACTCAGCAAGGCCTCATTCAAAAAGTTGGTCTTCAAAACTATATGCAAAGCCAAATTGATATGGAGGCCAGCGCTCCTGAGTAAGGACGTTGACCTACTTGTCGGTTCCATTGCATTAACTTCTCTGGGTTCAGGTAATTGAGCTAGCTGGGATCAATAATCTTAAGCGGGAGAATAGGCGAATCTAGTCTATTGCCGAAATACCTTGAGGGATATAGGGAAACCCATACATAAAATAGTGCGTATCCCCAAGCTCCTTCAAAGCGATTGCTCCAGTAAAAATAGTACCTGCTCCAAAATGATACTTCATCATCTCTTCACCAAACTTTACTTGTTCCTTTTTTGAAAGGCCCTTGAGGTATTGCCCGAATTGCCCCGGAGTTTCGATACCTTTTTTACTTAGCTTTTTCATAAGACTTTTGTGTCTAGTAGCAGTGGATAGCAGTATTTCAACTTCTGAGCTTTTTGTAAGAAACTTTCGAACTTGACCTTTAGCAAGTATTTTTGCAATTCTTCCTATAGCAACGAGAGAGAGAGCTTCATAGCCTGCAACTATCATCATTCCTTTTTTGTCTTTAAAATGTTGTCGTTTAAGCCGCTCCAGTTCTGCAAAAGAAAACTTATCAGCATTTCCACCAAGAAGTTGATTTTCATGAGACGTTATTTCGTCAGATAACTCCACGACGTTTTTCCCACGCCAAATTAAATCTAGAGCAGTAATTCCCATAATCCCCTTCATCGCAACTTTATGCCCAGCAAAATGACTTTTTTTTGTCATAAACGGCATGATCCCTGCTGATAAAGTCCACATCGCGGCCGGACCGATAAATTCGATACCATTTCCAATTTTTTGTCTTAGAAATTCATCACCTTCTCGCTCAAATGCATACTCAAAGCTCGTACAAATATGCTTCATATGCTCAGGATTTCGAGAAAGCACCTGTTGGTAGGTTCTTGGTGAATAGACCAACATGTCTGCAATATATTCATTAAGTTTTTGTTCTAATGAGGGAATCTCCTCTTCCGATGCATACTTGAGGCGTTGATTGATTTCCATCGGCATATTTGCACCCTTTCTCTCATGCCAAAAGCGATCTCTAAGCTCGTAAATACTTGCAACAACATCTTTAGCTCTTATATTGCTCTCGTGTTCTCTAAAAAAACACTTATTCCTACCTTGTCCTCTCCATTGGTAACCTCTATTTATCCTTGGATTTACAGAACAAATAGCATCTTTTTTCATTTTTACTTCACCGAAGCGATCTTTTAATTTATCTGTAATGAGAAGAAGTCCAACATCATCGGCAAGATCATGATGGTATTGTTTTTTATATTCTATGAAATGGCTTAAAAGATGAAATTTTTCTTCATAGCTTTCATCACTACCTAAGAGAGTATTCCATTTATTGATTTGCTTATTTAGCTTTTTTGCATGAAATCCTGGTGTCTCTCGGCTTATATTAGATTTTCTCAAGGTTTCAATAAATTGTTGTACTTTTTTTTCTATTCTCGCTCTTATTTCTCGATCAAAACCATTGTAGACAGTACTCGTTGCAACGCTTGAAATTCTTTTAAGTGGAACATTTTCCGGATTTCCCAACTTGCTTGGATCATAGATTCGATAATAAAAATAGGCCATTTGTGTAGCAGCGTTAACTCGCGATTGAATCGCAAGCTCTTTTCCAAAGACTAGTTTGCTGCTTAAAGGTAAAGGGATATTTTTATTTACATCTTTAAAATAATCTATTTCGTTATTTAAACATCCATCATCTTTTCCTGGAGGTCCCATCTCGAGAGATGCGGCCAATGAAAATAAGCGATAAAACTTTCTTGTGACAGAAAATTTTGGATCATCAAAACAGGCAAAATCTCTAAGCTTCAACCATTCTTCGCTATAAAATGAAGCTTGCTTCTCATTGGCCCCTATATTGGTTGAGAGTAGCAAGAAAATAAGATATATGAATCGTTTCATATAAGACTTATCGACAATTCCATCGATTTATAAACGAAAAACAAGGCCCTTAATCAGGCTTTTTCTTGATTGGCCGGCTTTGGTAAGGTGGCCACTAAAAGAATCGGTATAATTAAAAAGATACTGCCTAAAAGGTAGGGAGAACTGGAACCATAGCGCCAATAAATAACAGAAGCTATGATCGGTCCAAAAACCCTACCTAAGGCCCCCAAGGACCTAAAGATACCTAAGCTTTGTCCTTGATTTTGCGATGGTGTGTAGAGTGAAACCAACGCCGTTAAGCAAGGAACAATCATGGCCGAGCCAACGGAGAGGAAGAACAGGCCGGCATAAAGTAGCCAGCTGTTGTAGGCCGAGGAAATCAGCAAAAGGCCAGGAATCAAACAAATCAGTCCAATGAGAACCATATTCTTCTCACCTATCTGAGAAGCTTTACGTCGGACAAGTCCACCTTGTACTAAAGCGATCATAAAACCAATGAAGATAAACATGTAGGCGTTATCCATAGGTGTATAACTTAAGCGCTCAACGGCCAAAAATGTAAGTGTAAACTCCATTCCTGAAAAGGCCGTAATAAAAAGAAAGTTTCCAAAGTTGGTTTTATTCACACCCAAAAAAGGTAATGGTTTAAAAAGTTTAAGTGGGTTATTAGAACGAGTTGTTTCGACCTCGCCTCGCTTCGTTTCAGGAAGTGTTTCTTTAAACCTTTTGACGATCCAAAGCAGATTAAGCGCAGAAAGGATGAAGGCCACCAAGGCCGGCATTGAAAAAGGGTTAACTCCGTAAGCGACAAGAGAAGGATAACTTTGTGTTAAGTCTATTTGGGCAAAAAGTCCCCCAAGCGCAGGTCCGATGATAAAGCCCAAAGCAAAAGCAATTCCGACAAAGGCCATCCCTTTTGAACGATTTTTTTGTGAGGTGACATCGGCAATCACGGCAGTGGCCGTAGAAATATTTCCACCCATAATGCCGCCAAAGAAACGGGCAAGGATTAGAAGAGTAAAGCTTCCGGAAAAAAACCAGATTAAATAACTGAAGGCCAGGCCGGCGACGGAAATTAAAAGAACGGGTCGGCGTCCAATGCGATCAGACAATCCGCCCCAAAGCGGAGCTGCAATAAATTGTAAAAAGGAGTAAATCGCACCAAGAGCGCCACCAAAAAGCACGACAGAACTGAAAGCGCCTGCTCCTTCACTCGTTGCCATCAAGGCCCTAACAGCGTCAAAAATCATCACGAGAAAGAAGTTGTCACCATCTGTGGCCAAGTAATGTTCGGCCATAGCAGGAAAGAGAGGAAAGATAATCGAAAAGCCCACAAGGTCTAAAAACAATGTGAGAAAAATTATCTTAATGGTTGATTTCGCCTCAGGGGCAAGTGGTTCACTTTCTATAAATTCAGGTTTACTCATATGCTTATAATCCTCATCGTTTAATGTGTGATAATCTTGCGCTTTTGTCTCGGCATCTGCTTCCACATGATTTTCCACAAATTTTGCAAAATCGTGACACCACTTATCTTGGTCATTTAAACATGGAACGAAAAGGATTTCCCCCCCCCACTCTCTTGCCTCTTCATTCAACTCAGTACCGATCTCATCGAGAGTCTCCAAGCAATCGGCAACAAAGCTAGGACAATAAACGGCAATTCTCTTTTTCCCATCACTAATCAAATTTTCCACAATATCTTCAGTGTAGGGAGTCAGCCACTCCTCAGAACCAAAACGCGACTGGAAACTCATCCTCATATTTTCTTGAGGAACTCCTTTCACTTCACGTGTGATCAAATGATAGGTTTCAAAACAGTGTTGGTAATAAGCATCGTTTTTAACCAAAACCCGCCGCTTAGGAATACCGTGAAACGAAATCAAGAGAGCGTCAGCCGGGCCTTGCTCTTTTTCGAACTTGGCCAAAAACTCTTCAATTTGCAAAACACTGTTATCAATAAAGCATTTGGCCCGATGAAAATTTGTCATGAACTCAAAAGGAGGGAGTTGGACGCGATCTTTCAAGACACTAAAAAAACCGTCCGCCCCACTAGCAACAGTACTTTCAGAGTATTGCGGAAACATCGGGATCACTAAAAGTGAAGTCGCTGGCTCGTTTCCGGACTTAATATCTTCTTCCCAGCTGTCCCAGATATCACTGACTTTCGGAGGAGAGACCAGAAAAGCATGATTAATTTCGATAAGCTTTGGATTGAGGTTTGTTTGGACTTTCTGAGCAAAATCTCGGGTGATAGTAATGAGGGGAAAGCTCTGTCCGTCCCATATCCTGGCATAAAGACGACCTGAGCGCGCAGGGCGGAATGGGAGAACAAAAAGGTAGAGAATCATTTTCCAGAGCAGTGGAGGCAAATCAACCACTCTCGGGTCCCCTAGGAAGTCTTTAAGGAACTTTCTTACGTCACTTGTCTTAGGAGATGCGGGAGAGCCTAGCTGGACCAGCACAACCTTAGTTTTTCTTCGCCCATCGGCTTTGATCATCAGCACAGCATACCGCCTCAAGCTTTGCATATTTATGTCTTTGAATTATGATATAATAACTAACATAGCTCATTTCAAAAAGCACGGCCTAAAGGACACCGACATGAACGCAAAAGCCCAAAAAAAGGTCCCTACAACCCTGACAAAGGCTAAACAACCTTCAAGGTCACAGGAATTAGAAGGCTTTAAGCTAGGAGAGGACAAAACCAAATATCCTCAAACTTACACCCCTGGTGTTCTCGAAGCCTTTGAAAATAAAAACCCGGCCAATGAGGCCTGGACTACTTTTATATGCACAGAGTTTACCTCTTTATGCCCTAAAACAGGTCAGCCCGACTTTGCAAAGATCTTTATCAATTATGTGGCCGACAAGAAGATGGTTGAGTCTAAATCTCTTAAGCTCTACCTTTTCAGCTTCAGGAATCACGGCGATTTTCACGAAGACTGCGTTCAAAAAATCTGTAACGAGCTCGTCAAACTTATGAAACCCAAATTCATCGAAGTCATAGGCGAGTTCACTCCAAGAGGAGGAGTTTCGATCTTCCCTTACGTCAGCGCCAGTAATACTCAATCAAGATTCAAGCGTCTCAAAGATGAGCGCTTCACACATTACTCTCCCGGAAAATACAGCGTTGAGCTGGCCCGGGTCTACTCCTAAGAGGTCACTATGTTTGGACTTGGACTCACAGAACTCATGATTATTCTCGCTGTCGTTCTCTTATTTTTTGGAGGCAAAAAACTTCCTGAGCTTGGCAGTGCTTTAGGCCGATCCATGCAAAACTTTAAGAAAGGTCTCAAAGAGGAGGATAAGGAAGAAGAAGATGAAAAGCTCGATGACCCTAACAAGCCTAGCTAAGTCCTTTTGGCCGCTCTTTTTACTTGTAGGCTGTGCCACTGATATTGACTACAAAATTCCCTCCCATCGCTTTGTCGATCCTGAAACCCGAGGGACTTCAGTATTGAAAGGAGAATATAGCGGTTTTGGCCAATTCTCTTATCAATCAAACACTAAACACATTATGACCGAAGTCTATGACTTAGGTGTATTTGGTACGTCCATCAACGAAGATCAAGCATTCGAGAAAACAGGAAATATGGGTCTGCAAGCAGGTCTTGGGATAATCCCTGAGGTCGATTTTATATACAGAGACAATGGTGACTCACCACGTATGGGACTGCTTAAGGTTCAGATTCTTGGCAGTGGATTTAATAAACTTCAAGAAGAATTTAAGTTAGCATTTTGGGCAGGACTGGGCTCAATGAATGAAGATGAAGGTGTCATGAGAATAACCAATGAAAATCAAAGTGAATTATTTAATGGGAGAATCGAGGTTAGCCCTTGGGAGCTAGGATTTTCATTTGGTCAGCGGTTAAGTTCTAGGTCCTTGGCCTACATGAATATAGTCTATGCTAAATATGCAAGCGAGTCGAAACTCACCAGCACGAGTAGAGCTGACACCACGATCACGGGCGACATTAAGCAGCAGGCCATTGCTCTAGGACTCAAGTTACACCAACAGCATATCAGCTGCCATATTGAAGCTGGCTACACCCAAATAGAATGGGACGACAGTTTAGAACATAAGATGGCAAGCCTAGGCGTCGGCGTATCAGTTGAGTTTTAATACCCATACAAAACTGGGTAAATAGTTTTTACCGCCCATTAGGACATCAAGTTCTGAGAGTGCTAAATTCTCTTGATGCAAATAATAAGACTCTCACTACTTTCTTTTCTATTTTCCAGCTTCATCTCTAACTGCTTCGCCACTATTTACCCGTACACTCGAGGCAACCAACTCGATCTACTGGAAGACGTTCATCAATCTGCTTCAAAAAAAATTGAGCTCGTACAAAATGCAAAGCATCACATTCACATCATCACCTTTTATTGGGACGATACACCATTTGTTCAAAAACTGAGTGAAGAGCTCATTAAGGCCCACCAAAGAGGTGTCGAAGTTAGAATTCTCACAACCTACTTGCCTAGTCTCTTAACCGACTTTAATGGAGATTCTCGAAATAAGCTTATAGACCACAGTGATGAGCACGAAGACTTTTCATTTATCTCCTTAAAAACTTTCGACAATCTCATCCTCACAAACAACCTCCATGAGAAAATTTTTTTGGTGGATGCCCAAGTTGTCATTTTAGGCGGACGCAATATTTCAGACTCACAGTTTAACGGAATGGACATGGAGGTGATTTTTAAGGGAGAGGTCGTCAACCAAGTACAAGATCATTTCCAAAAAACGATGAATTTTGTCGTAGATATATTTCTTGAAGATCAATGTAAAAACACTCAAAGTCGAAGATGCAAAAAAACTTCGAATAAGTATGTCCCTGGTCTTTTTTTAAGAGCTTCAAATTATTTCCCCAAACAGCCCTTCTATACAGAAGATGTTGAGGCACGCATCCTCTCTCACAATGTTTTAATAGAGCAATGGAAAAATGATTACAAAGAATCGGAAGATAGAATTCTCATAAGAGATGATATTATAGAGGCCATGGTAGACACTCCTTTTGAAAGAATAAGGGGTTACAACTATTTTATTGTTCCAACTCCACGTTATAAAGAATTCTTAATTCAAAGCTTAGCGGACGGAAAGAAAATTGAAATAATGACCAATTCGAAGGGTTCCGCTTCGGCCGTAAGTGACAAAGCTTACATCTACGCCTTACGTCCAATGATTGAGCTTGCTGACCTGGGACTTGAAATCATCGAATGGCATGGCCTAGCGCCAGAGTATTACTTACATGCAAAAGTTATGATTTTTGACGAGGATGAGGCCATTGTTGGCTCACATAACTTTGGCATCGGAAGCACAAGTGTAAGTAATGAAATCGCTATTCAATTTCATTCCCTCAGAGTTGTATCTGAATTGGTTCAAATCTTTGAGTCTGACAAAAATGACCCAAGTATCACAAAAAAGGTTGATCCACCCTTTTTAAGGCATATGCTGGAAGAAAATAGCTTTATGTCATTCTTATTAAACCTCTCGCCTATTAAAAAAACCCTCCGAGAGTTTATTTAACAAAACAACTTGTAGTCACGGTTAGGGCCATTTAAAGCCCTATCTTTTTTACAATGCATCATGTCAAAAGCGCTGAAAGTGCTAGATTGAGCATGTGGATATATTAAAAATTGCCCTTATTCTTCTGCTATATGTCTCTACTCCTACGAATAGCTATGCTGAGATCTATCCCTACACGAGGGGCAACCAGGTAGAACTCCTCGAAGACCCACACGAGTCGGCACAACAAAAAATTGAATTTATCCGCCAGGCCCAGGATCATATCCATATCATTTCCTTTTTTTGGGATGACTCGAATTTTGCTAAACAGCTTGCTGACGAACTTATTAAGGCCCATAAAAGAGGGGTCGAAGTCAGACTACTGACAAGTTACCTACCGAGTTTTTTAACTGATCTGCAAGGTGACTCACGTAATAGATTAATGAATTACAGCGATCTTCATGAAGACTTTCTTTTCATTGCTTTAAAAACGTTTAAGCAGTTAATTACAACCAATAATCTTCATGAAAAGATTTTTTTAATTGACGCTGAATTCGCTATCTTGGGCGGTCGAAATATTTCAGATAGTCAGTTTAAAGGCAAGGATATGGAAGTCCTACTCAGAGGACAAGTGGTCAACCAAGTCCAGCATCATTTTCATAAAATGATGAATTTCGTTGTCGATCTTTTTATTGAAAAACGTTGCAACGGAGTCCTAAGCCTTAGATGTGAAAAAACTAAAAAAAGGTATATCCCAGGGCTTTTTAAAAGCTCTCAGAAATACTTACCTCGGCAACCTTTTTATGAGAGTGATGTTGAAGCGCGAATCCTGACTCACAATGTTCTCATCGAGCAATGGAAAAATGATTACAAAGAAAATGAAGACCGAGTTGAGATTGTGGATGATATCGTTGAAACCATCATCTCTACTCCTTTCAAAAAGCTTCGAGGTTACAACTACTTCATCATACCCACTCCTCGCTACAAGAATTTTCTTATTCAAAGCCTCGAGGAAGGTAAACAAATCGAAATTGTTACGAATTCACAAACCTCCGCTTCCTCCGTCAGTGACTCGGGCTATATCTATGCACTCAAGCCCATGATAGAACTTTCAAAAAAAGGCCTAGATATAATAGAATGGCGAGGTAAAGCTCCTCACACTTACTTGCATACGAAAGTCATGATCTTTGATGAAGACCGTGCCATTATAGGTTCTCACAATTTGGGTGTCGGGAGCACAAGTGTGAGTAATGAAATCGCTGTGGAGATCAATTCCCCATCACACGTTGCACGTTTAATTGAAATTTTCGAGAACGATAAAAAAGATACTGAACTTACCAACCAGGTCGACACAGAATTTCTCAAGAAAAAGCTGCAAGAAAACAAGTTCATGTCTTTTCTTCTCAATTTTTCACCAATTGCAAAAACGCTAAGCGAGTTTTACTAAACACAAAGAATCTACTCTCTTAAATGATCAAGATAGACCCTTACTAGATTTAGTACTACAGGTCCCGGACTTCCTCCAATTTCAAAACAAAGCTTGACCAGCTTTTCTTCATCAATTTTTTGGACACCACGCTTTTGTAGTAAGATTTTAGCGTAACGACAGGCCCTATCGATGAGCTTATAATTGCTAGGTCTTACAAAAGTCATTAAGTTGCCCTCGTAACGACCAAGCCTCCCCATCAACAAGGTCGAGTGGGCATTGAGGCAAAGCTTAATAACAAGTTGCTCAAGCAAAAGATCATAAAACTTCTGTCCAGATTTCGAAACGGGGAATGTGATTTCTCGCTGATGAAATGCAAAGCAAAGCTTATCTTCTCTTTTTAAAACTTGAATCACCTCGTGAGAATTAAAATAGGGTTTTCTTTTCTCAATAACTTGAGAAGAAAAATCGTACCCTCTAAGCCGCTCTTCTCCGGCCACATTGGTTACTTCTGGCCAAAACAAAACTCTTGGAGTTCGGCCAAGTATTTGCCGCCAAACACTCTCAGGAGAAGAATCTTTTAGAAACAAGTAGTTTGCCGAATGAAAATCTTTTGAGCGTTCTTCATCATGCTCAAAAGGAGTGAGGCTGAACGTCGGTGAGCGCTCTGTAGTGTCTGTAAAAATGGAGATTAAATGCTCAGGCCTTCCCGTGTAATAAACTGACTGATGAGACTCCAAGCATTGTTCTTCGAAGAGAGTTAATTCACTAAGTTTTGTCATATCTAGCGAAGAGACCTGATCGATCATCAAATTGAACAGCGTGTTTTGAGACGATGAATCGTTTAAGGTACAAGACAAGGCCTGACCAATGGCCATCATCAGGACAGAACTGGCCTGAAGCCGCGTGCTACCAGATAGGGCCTGAGGAGAATGGGTTAAGTTGATTTTTTTTATCTGGGAGTTACTCAAAACTCGTTTTGATCGCGTGGCCACTTTTTTAAGAGTTTCATCCGGATTGGCGTATAGAAAAAAGGGAGATTGTTTAGAATATTTAAGAGAGGCCTCACAAGCACCAATAACAAAAGGAGTCTCTCCACCTTCCGTAATGGCCAAAAGTAGGTCACCTTCTTCAAACCCTAAATCTTTGAGTTGTCTGGCCCCAAAATCCTCGCGGTCTTCAAAAGACTCGATCGACTTCACAAGTGCTAGGTCACCTCCGGCCATAAAGGCCGTGAGTTGATCAGCTCTGTACTTAAAACTCTTCTCTTTGGCAGCTTCTTTCCAACAGCGCTCAAGAGTCAGCCCTAAGCGCCCCGTGGCCCCACAACCACAAAGAAAAATACGCACGCCAGAATCGAGAACTTTTTGAATGCTTTGCTCGAGATCAAAAAGTTTGGTTTCCTTGTCATTTAAGACTTTTAGCGCCTTAAGATCAATGTCTTTAAAGATCTGATAAGCCTTAGGAAGGTTGCCCATGGCCAAATAAGATAATTCACTTGTTTGAGGATGGGCCGACTCGGTCAGCAGCTCACCAAGACGGTAATCATCTCTACGTTTTAAAAAATCTTCTAAATCGAGTTGGATGCGGCCCATAAATGTCCACGAAGAAAAGTCCTGTGGTCATTATTCTCATTTAACTGAGATTTTTTACCAAGGACCCTAATAGGAGTTTTATTCGATAATTTCGAGAACTGAACGTTTTTTAAGCTTTGTTGAAGCTGCATTAAGAATCGTTCGAAGGGCCCGTGCTGTACGACCTTGCTTGCCAATCACTTTACCTAGGTCAGATTTATCGACTTTAAGCTCTATAACGGTCGTTTGCTCACCGACAACTTCATTCACATCAACGTCATCGGGCATATCAACGAGAGACTTACTGACGTATTCTATAAGGTCTTTTAGTTCGCTCATAACTTAGGCTCGCCTTGATATCTGTGTTGGACAAAGTCTATAACAATATTAACACAATAAAATTCATTACTGAAAATAAAATCGTGCTAACGATGAGAAATTAAACTGCAACCTTGTGTTTTTTAAAAAGAGTACGGACAGTGTCACTCATTTCAGCACCTTGCTTAAGCCAAGCTGAAACTCTATCTGTTTTTATATTTAACAGATCGTCACCTTTTTCGAGTGGGTTGTATTGACCCAATTTCTCTAAAAATTTCCCATCGCGTGCACGACGAGATTCGATTGCTACAATTGTGTAAACGGGCTTATGAACTCTTCCACCGCGTGCCAGTCTAATTTTAATCATGAAATCTCCTACATCTTTCGCATCATTTCAATTTTACATTTAAAGCTTAATATTAATAGACCGGCCAGGACCTGAAGTCAACTTGATAGACTAAAGGTTTTGCGCAGTAACGCATCTAGCTAAAAAATCCGCCGCCCCAGGGACCGCCTTTCTTAGGCCCTTTTTTCTTCTTTCGTCCCATTCCTGGAAGGCCTTGAGGCATGCCTCCGCCGCCCATACCTGGCATTCCTGGCATGGCCCCACCTTTCATCATCGGCGCCAGGGTACTCATCATCTTCTCCATTTGCTTAAATTTTGAAATAAAATCCTTCACGGCTTGCTCGGTGTGACCGGAGCCACGGGCAATACGGTTTCGCCTGGATTCTTTGATGATTTTATAATTTTCGCGCTCTTCTTTAGTCATTGATTGAATTATGACCTTCATGCGCTTCATTTCATTTTCAGCGGGGCTCAGGTCCCCAATTTGCCGTAGCATGCCTCCCATTCCAGGAATCATCTTAAGCATTGAACTCATCGATCCAAGGTTTTGAAGCATATTCATCTGCTTCATAAAGTCATCAACAGTGAATTTCCCCTTTTCGAGGTTTTTCATCATTTTTTCGGCTTCATCTTTATCAATATTTTCTTCGGCCTTTTCCACCAAAGAGACGACATCCCCCATATCTAAAATACGGCCAGCGAGGCGGTCGGGATGAAAGAGCTCGAGGTCTTTCATCTTTTCACCTGTCGAGATATAGCGAATCGGAACGCCACTCACATACCTAATAGAGAGGGCCGCACCACCCCGAGCATCGGAGTCCATTTTCGAGAGCACAACACCCGTAAGCCCCACAGTTTCGTGGAAAGATTTGGCCACATTCACAGCTTCTTGACCGGTCATGGCATCGGCCACGAGAAGAACTTCAGGAGAGAGACCTTCGAGGGACTCACGCACTTCGCGAATTTGCTCCATCAATTCCGTATCAACGTGTAAACGCCCGGCCGTATCGATAATGACAGCGTCAAAGTCTTTGTCTGAAGCATAGTCTATTGCTTTTTGGGCAATCTCTTTTGGGTGCATGGACAGGTCAGAATCAAAGCACTCAACGCCAACAGAGTTCGCAAGCGTTTGCAATTGATCTTTAGCAGCAGGTCTAAAAGTGTCGGCAGGAACTAAAAGCACATTTTTTGTTTTTTTATTTTTTAAGTGGGCCGAAAGCTTACCAGAAAAGGTTGTTTTCCCTTGACCGTTCAGACCAACCACTAGAACCACATTAAGTTTTTGCTTATCAAAGTCGATCTCTTCGTTGGCCTCGCCCATGACTTTGGCCAATTCATCTTGAACTATTTTGATAAACTGCTGCTCGGGATCAATCCCGCGCATAACCTTTTCGCCGAGGGCCTTTTCTTTAATATTCCCAACAAGTTCTTTAACAACCTTAAAATTGACGTCCGCCTCGAGAAGCGCTTTTTTCACTTCTTTAAGTGTGGACTCAATATTGGCCTCAGTTATCTTGCCTTGACCTTTTAAATTCTTAAATGCGTCGGAAAACTTCTCACTTAGTGTATCAAACATAATTTACTCTCTTCTACTTATCTAAATCGTGACCTTATTAAAGTTTGGCCATCTTATCTAAAAATTCTTCAGGTGTCTGCACCAACTCCTCAGCGCCTGCACCTTTGAGCTCATCTTTTTTGGCGTAGGGATCCCAGAGTGCAGCAAAGGCATGGGCGCCATATTGCAATGCCCCCTGGATATCCGTTGTGCTGTCCCCAATAACAATAATTTCTTTTTTATCTTGAATGTGTGGCGTTAACTCCGCTAAACCTTGCGGATGCGGTTTAGGCGTGCAGTCATCAAAGCAGCGCATATCCAAAACATACTTCATCAAATCTAAGCGAATCAGAGTATCCCTAGTACTTGCCCTATCTCCGCCAGTCCAGACGTAAATCTCAACACCTCTAGCGTTCAGCGTTTGAAGTAACGAAGAGATCCCTTCAAACGCCTGATAACGAGAACGACCTTCTCCAATCAATTCTGCCCAACGCTTTTTGGCCCAAGAGAAAATATCTGAATCTTCTAAGTTCATTCCGAAACGCTCTGCCAAAACCTCCATATTAGCGGAGTATTTTTGCTGCACCTCAGACAAGCTGACATTTCGTTTAAGGTACTCAGTCATGAGTTTTTGTATCGCTTTCAGAATTCCTAGCTGGCTGGATATAAGCGTGCCATCGCAGTCAAAAACCACAGCTGTAATTTTTTGTGGCATATGAAGTTTTCTCCCTTCTTGACGCTCTACGCAGTTGTGGGGTAGCTTCCCCCTCATGCCAACAAGCAACCGCCCATCACTTACCTTTAGCACAGAACTAGAGCACAAAATCCAAGCTCTAAAATCCCGTACACCTAGCGTAAAAATGGGCCAAGTCTCTTTTGATTCGCCTCTTCTTTTAGCACCCATGTCTGCAATCTGCAACGCGCCTTTCCGTTTACTGATGGAAGCTCTCGGTGCCGGAGGAACAGTCAGCGAGCTCATTTCTTGCCACGGCATTAATCATGGAAATGCGCGAACCTTAAAGATGCTAGAGCTCGATCCACGCGAACGCAACATTGGTCTACAACTCTTTGGTGAAGACGAGAAAGCGATGGCCACAGCAGCAGAACGGGCAGAAGACTTTGGGCCCAAATTTATCGATATCAATATGGGATGCCCAGTAAGAAAGGTTGTCACAAAAGGCGGCGGTTCAGCTCTATTAAGAGACACTCAAAAGCTTGGACGCTTTTTTGGGACCATCAAAAGATCCATCGATATCCCCCTAACGATAAAAATACGAACTGGCTGGGATGAAGAAAGTTTAAATGCCGACGAGGTTATCCGAATCGCGCATGAAGAAGGTGTTGAGTTCGTCGCCATACACGGTAGAACTCGCACGCAACAATACAAAGGTTTAGCGCGGTGGGATTATCTTGAGCTCTTAGCCGAAACGTCAGAACTCCCTATTATTGGTAATGGTGACCTCCACACTCCTGAGCTTACTAAAAAAAGATTGAAGCAAACCCGTTGCCAAGGATTGATGCTTGGAAGAGGTCCTTTGCGCAACCCTTTCATTTTTTTAGATAGCTTTCTCAAAGAAGGAGAGCCGTCCCCTTTTACTTCAATTGATTATTGGGAGATTACTCAAAAACTATTTGAGCTCACTGAATATTACGCCTTTAACGAGAAGGCCCTCGTTATTCAGATGCGAAAACATATTATGTGGTTTGCTGCTGGCCTTCCTGGTGCCGCCCAGTTTCGAGGTGTCTTGTTCCAACATCCAACATTGAAAGATACTTTAAAGGCGACTGAAGATTTTTTTACAGAACGTGCCCAGGAAAAAAAGCAACTTGATGTGAATGAGCCGTTTATGACTTCGGGCCACGGTTAAGGTCAGGATTGATAACAAGCGCCAAAAATACTTGGCACTCATGAATGTTGAAGATGAACCCTGAAATAAATATTTCTCCTTTTTTTATTTATTAATTACCAATACTTATCTTAATATTTGAGTCAGCCATTAAGCAATCACCACGAACAACCGAGTAGTTCAGACAGTTAAACCTTAGAATGGTAAATAATGAAACGTTTAATTCTACTCACCTTCATCTTACTTTTCGTTGCGGCACAGACCTCAACAACGCAGAGCTTGGCGGCAGGACCGACAGAAGTACCACGACTAGAAGACCAACAAGCTCCAACAGACTCCACATCAAAAACATCTGCCTCTCAAGATCGTTGTGAGTCTTTTGATCAATTCAAACAGAAGAGATGTTGCTACCGCGCTAAAAAGATCAAAGATCTTCAAAAGGAAGAGTTTTCTTTAGTGGCCAAAGATGGGCAAGATCTCTTTGAGCTGCAACAAAAATATGACCAAACATTGGCCGACTTGAAAATACATGAGGGTATCCTTGAACTTCAAGAAGATTATCTAAAGTTCATGGAGAGGCTCGATAATCCTTCGAGCGAGGATGAAGGACTGAGCAAGCTTAAACGCCTTGAAGCTAATTCACGCGAGGCGATTGATAACGCCTACCGTATGAAATTCCTCCACGATGCAATGGACGAACTAAAAAGTGAGACGGGAGTTTTTTCTGACGATAAAGGAAAAATCGCTACGGCCGAAAATCTTTACCTACGTGCAGGAAAAAAATGCCAGGAATCTAAAAACGTTGATGGTCTATGTACTCTCATAAATCCTCAATCTGAATTTAATCAGAAAAGTAGTACCAAAAAAAAGGTAAGCGCCACTGAAATAAAAAAGATGATGAAAAATTTCTTAATGAGTTATGGGGTCGCTACAGAAAACCTTAGTAAAGAGGAGCTCAAGGAGCGAAATACCAAATACGAGAAAAGTTTGAAACAAATCCCTTTGTCAGTGCTTGAAGGCCAAATTAAAACATATAAGGATTCTCAAAAAAAACTCGAAAAACTTTTTTCTCAAGAAGAAAACAAAGGTTTAAAGCACATTTACAGCTGCATAAAAAAAATTCGCTATGAAGTCCCTAATGATGATTGTAAATCCAATATGACTAACGAAGACCTCGTCGGCCCAATCGAATCTATCACTCAAAAAGTACTGGATCATTCCAGAAAAATTGTGGGAGAAACGGGGCTTAGTAAAACATTAGATACAAGACAAATAAAAGCTCTAAATGAAAGCATCACTCAAAAAGAAAAAGAAACTTTCGAAGAAGTCTTTAACTTAGTAGAGAATAAACTAAAACTTGCGGCCAGTATCTCAAAAAGAAGGGCAAGGGAAGAAATATCACAAGAAGATTTTTTCTCTGACTTTGATAATGACCCTAGACACAAAGAAGTTAGATCTCTTTTCATGAAGCGTCTTTGCGGAGAAAAAGGTCAGACTTTCAACTCTTCAGAAATGCTAAAATGCATAGACGGTACAGAAGACAAAGACAAGCTGAAATCTAAACGTGAAATCGCTGAGAAAAAAAAGAAGATTAAAAATATTCAACAACAAATTGATCAAGTGACATCGGGTGATGAGTATCAGAGGCTAAATAGCTTTAAAAATTATTATGCTCATAAAACAAAAGATATGTGCTCATCTGAAAAGGAAGAAGAAAGCCTAATCAAAACAACAGGGCAATGCTATTTGGCCCATAACGGCTCAGAAGAACCTGTGACCAGATTGCTCGACACTGCAGGAAGAGTGATTGCCGAAGTTCAATTTAAGGACAGAGGGGGATTACAAAGAGGTATCGAGGAACTTACTCGCATCCACGAATTCTGTTACGAGCTCGAAGAAGAGGAGCGTGCCAAATATGATCACGAATGTAAAATGGCCAGCAGCAACTATATTGAAGCAACAACAGACTACTCTGAACTCAACTCTGACACCAAAGAATATATCTCAGAGAACATGGCCTTCATTGATCCCCAAACAGGCGAAATCAGCTATCAGAAAAGAAGAAGTACTTGGAGCATGATAGCTCTTAATGGGGCGGGAGCTTTGGCCAGCTCTGTGCCTACTTTTATGAATTATCATCAACGAAAAATGGGCCTTCCCTTTATGGCAGATCAAGCTAAGTTTCAGAAAACCCTCCAGTACTTCCAGCAACAAAATTTCGACGCCAATTTCTTTCGCCCTGGGGGATTTAACTCCTTTGGAAGACCTGGTGGCCCAAATTATGGGATTGCCCCCTTTAGTAGTTTCCCTAGCTTTGGAGGCCGAGTCCCAATTGGCCCTCCTCAAAGTCTTAATATTCCTTAAAAAACACTGCCTTAAATATTAGGCACTATGATTATTTCTCCCACAAAGACCTACAAATAACTGTCTGTAGAACTCATCTTAATTGAGCACTAAAAGGCTCACTATTCCCATGACTTACACTTGAGTCTTTCCTTCATTGGTATCTTTAACCTTTAAATAACTGAGTTTAAAGCTCTTTTGGCTTAAAATAGAAGAGGTAAACGTTTGAGAATACAGGCAGCAAACTAAGGTCTGCACCCTTAAAAGCCGATAAAAAACATAAGCTCAAGCGTTCAAGGAAGACGTAAGTAATGATTAAATACTATACTTTTATTTTTCTTATCTTTGGAGGACTACTCAGTACTTCATGTGTGCCTGAAAATAAAAGTTCAGGTCGTCGAATTGTGGGCCCAGACGCCCAAGCTGGAAGCGTCGGCGAAGACGAGCCTCCGACACCCAGTTTCACTGGTAATGTGAACTGGTTTAGTACAGGTCAAAGTGTCTCAGGAAATCTACTTATTAACGAGAACACCTCTGACGTAGTTTTTATTCGTGGCGAGGCCATCGATAATTTTTTGAGAAAAAATGGTAACGAAAATGAAAGTTTTTGTTTAATCGCTTCTTATAATAACAATAACCCTTCTGCTCAACGAAACCTCCGGGCCCTCGCCTCTCCAATAACATTCAATAACTTCTCTTCTGGTACAGTTGAGAGATTATTAAAAATCAATATCCCAAATAACGTTGACAACTCTAATATCTGTACGGGAAACGCTTATGCATTCAAGCTAGATGAAAATAACGCAAGTTCTACGACTGACCAGGTTACTGCTGCACAGTCAGCATTCTCTCCCCCTGAGCTATGCCCTGACTGTGGTAGTATTATCAGTTCAACTCGTGTCGATTTATACAAAGTTGATAGCGGTGGCTCAGGGATCGTTCAATTTATTGGTCGGGACCAATTAAACCTTAAATCATTGGGCCTTAGAATTGATGTACAATCTAACGTCTCAGATCCCGGTGGCAGTTGTTCAAATTCAGAATGCAGTGCAAAGGGTTTCGACTGCTGTCTTGATGGCCAATGCGTAAACGATGGAGTTGAAAAACCAAACGCTACTCAAAATTCAGACTATCAAGTGGCCATGAATGATATATTGGAAAACCCTTCTAATTATACAAACTATCCAAACATTTTTTATGTCTGCCCGACTTCAACAAGTCCTGATGACGGTAGTGACGACTCCGATGTCATTATTGATCCAGACGCTCAAGCAGATGAATCTTTAGTTGAGCAAATTGAAGACTTTGAATGCATAGAGGAAGGAAAGAAAAACACTCCCGACTTTCCTTCTTTAGGGATAGATCGCTGCCAAGATATCAACGAGTATATCCAGGTCAGAAACTCTGTCTGGGATCGCTGTGGATGTGAGGCCACCCCTTTCCCCTCCGACCCCGATGAGCCTGCCTGTCCAGACTTTGGGCTCAAATTAAAACTCAATAACGATGGCGATATTTCTCAAGTACAATGCCTTATTCCTGACACAAACGTCGAGCCGATCCCTTTTCAAACACTAGATCTCAGTGTCTCAAATAGAACAGCACCTCATCGATTCTATTCAAAAAGCGGTGTTAATTTTGATGATGTGACTAAAATTAATGACCCTACAGTTGAACCTGAGGGTGAAAGATTTTTTTATCTCGATGAAAGTGGTAAAACTCAACCCAATGATCAGGCCGGCACAGAATTCAGTATGAATTCTATTTTAGGACAATTTAGTATAGATCTCAGTAAAGCTCGTCCAGCAAAAGTAATACCGGTTGAACTTGACCGAGTCTATACAATCGCTGCTCGCTCCGGCTTTTACACTCCATGCCCTTCTTGCTCAACAGACAGCTGGTTCAGCGCTTTTACGGCCCATCCAGCTTCCCAATTAGGAAAAGGCCTTCAGGCCACAGGGCACACAACAAGCCGTGAAACTTACAAAAACAATATCACTAATGGGAACTATGAAGATACCATTTTTGGTCGTGCCTGCTGGGTCCCTCCAACAATGATTCCTTTTACTCATAGACCAAACCCTGATCTCAATGCCCAAAGAAGAAATCGCCTTCAGGCCCAAGCGGCCCTGTATGTAAATGGTTACCAGAGAGACTGGTTTGGCTTTAATAAAGGTGCACTCATTGGTTCATTTGACGGTATTAAATGGTTTGCTATTGGTAAAGGACGCAGAGTCGTCGCCGACAGTGAAAAACTCTTTCTGGCCATCAATGCTCCTTTTGCAGACTTAGCTGAAAACACTGATACTATTGTGGAAGTGGTAGCAGATCAATCACTCGATACTGTTGCTGAGTCTGACTATGATTTTGATTTGCCCCAAAATGATCCTAGGCAAAATTCAGGGGCCACTTGTCAGTCTTATCATTCCTGCGACGTAGACTCCGATTGTATCTCTAAGCTAGGTTGGGAATACGCTTGTGCAGACGTATCAAGATATAAAACGACTTGGCCTAAGTTTGATATCAACGCCAACGAAATTGTTGGAGAAGAGGAATCTCCTGCCAATGTAAGAGATTTTATTCAAAATTTTTCACAAAACCAAGATCAAAAAAGATGTGTTTATAGAGGCGCAGGCTCTATCTGTAAACGAGACTTTAACAACAGTATTGATCCTCTACTTAAAAAACAGTTTTCCTGTGCTCCCAACTTTTACTGCGCAAGTCTCGGTGACAACGTTTTTAATGACAGACTCGTTAGGACACCGGCCATTCTCGAACAAATCCTCTTTGGACAAGACGCGGACGTCCTGGGTCGTCCCGAAAAATATGTCCGTGCTACAAATAATTTAACGAATGAAATCCGAATTAATATCCAACATAACGCTGAATTAATCTCTGGAAATTTATCTGACTTTGGTATCTGCCGACCAGGCCGCAGTATTAGCAATGCAAATTATATAGACCGACATCGAACTCCTGATGGACAAAGTAGGACAGACTATATTTCACAAATTGCAGGTTGCAGCTCTTCAAGTCCTGATGCCTCTCGAATTCAAAGTTGCCCAGTTATTGAAACGAGAGAAAATCGAGAGACACCTGTCGGCGACATTATCAGGACTGATCATCCAGAAAGACTCGTTAGAGTACAGAATATGTGTGGTGCCGAATCACAGAAAATCAATAATACAGGATTTGTAGAGTCTAGTTTCAAAGAGATTGAAGCAGATCCTATTTCCACCATTGTGGACTTACTCACACCAAAAATGGCCAGTGATGCCTGTATGAGAAGGGCCGGCTCAATTTGTCACACAGACCTAGACTGTGGCCCAAATAGACTACATGCAGACCAGGCCACGTTCCTTGGGCGTGAAGGCTTTGGGGGGTCAACGGCCGAGAAGAGATTTTGGGAGGAGGCGTTAGTTTGCTCACAAGGCGAAAAGACACCGCTTTTTGGTGATGAAGACTTTCTCTCCTATGACCTTACTCAAAACCGATGCGTAAGGGAGATTAATCAAGAAATTACCATGTACTCTCAAATATCGGCTTTGGAGTTTGACCCAGGCATAGGGCAAGAGAACGTCGATCTTCAAGTCACACAATTTGCTATTAATAACCCTCGAGGAACCAAAAGATATTCGCGTTATACAACTGTTCCTGCCGATATCTCACAAGTTCACACAGAAAAAGACGTTCTTGGCTTTAATGCTCCCTTAGTCCCTTTTACCAACACCTCTTCTGAGGACTACAAGAAACATTTTTATCAATGGCGCACTATAAATTACACTGGAAAAAATAGTTGTAGTGGTGGTGGGTTTGTCCGCAAATTTGATGATGGCACTAAAGACTGGGGAAAAATCACACGTCTTCAGCTCGACCCAGAGACTTTCGAGTGCTTAAACTACTCAAACCCCCTCGTTTTAAACCGTGATTTGATGGCCGCTGGCGGCGGTAATGTAAACAACTACGACAAAGAGTTCGACCGTCTCTGCCGAGCGCCAGGTGACGGAGGTTGTGTCCAAATTCCTATAGATAGGGCCGAAGCTTTTGAAATTGTTCCCCCAACGGCCGTATCGCCGACAGCTTTTTCGACAATTAACACGACTCCAAGAGAAGGAGTTCCGGCCTGCGGTGGTCCACATATTCAGGACCTCAGTACTGATGTCCCCTATCAACCCGTCGTTGTTCCAGAGCTTTCAATGAGAGGCCCAACAGGAAACTGCCCGGACAACTTCTTATTCAACGATACCTTTAAAAATTTTATTTCAGTATTCCTTCCCCTTTATATCGTTGGTCCAAACGCCCTTATCGACAGTCTTGATTTTAGGGTTGAGTACTTTGATGATCAAGAGAATTCACTTGGTGATTTTCCTCTTTCTCGTTGTGCCCCAGGTGTTCAAAGTAATTTGCAAAGCGAAAGCGATGCTGGCACTCTCAACAATAATTTTATATTTAACACTGTAAACTTCCCAGAGAATACATGGTGTACAATCACTCATGACGGCTTCGATGTTCTGATTGCACGAGGAGAACAAGGCGCTGTAGGTGGAAGCTGGGATTATGCAGGCGTGAAAATCCCTTTTACGTCCGCGTCTAATCACCTCGCTGGCATTGACGGCCTTAATCCTGGGAATGACCTTTATTATCTAACAAAACTTGCTCGACTTGAACTCTTAGGTATCCCTCAAATCGTTCACGAACCGCTTTATTGTAATGATGACAGCAGTAAATTGCTTGAAGGTATTTTTGATTTTCAACCGCAAGTGAAATCAGTTTTTGAAGCCGACGCAAGAGACTTCTCCACTTTTACCTCAGCGATAAGACTACAAGAAATTTATGATAATGAGACTGACAGTGAACCTGATAATGCGAACCCAGATGGAAAGTTTGTCTATCAAGATAAAATATCTCTTCCTAAGGTATTCTCAGGGCATGAGTTCAGGTGCTGTCGCAACCTCGGCAAAGTCGTGAGCACCGCCGGCGAGTGCTGTAGCGGTTTTGCCCTAGAAGATGGAAATAATGACGACCAACTTACTTGTCGGCTCCCTCGTCGCACAAATCTCAATGTTTACTTCAATCGTTTCGTTTCCGCAGAAGGGATAGATCCCGACCTGCCTTTGGGCGGTCTCTCAGATGAGGATTTTATACCAGAGACGGGTGAACCTAAGCTTCGACGCTCAACGTACGATAAAATTCAGGCCCTCGGTATTAGATTTTGTCAGAGCAACGACACGCGACGCGGCTCAACTACTGGTTTTTTCTTTGGTGAGCCCAACAATGGCTTTTTTCAACAAGAAGCCCCTACAGAAGACGGTCGGATGTACAGCATTATCGATTCAGCGAGAGATGGAGACGGTGAGAATGACGTTGGGACAATCCGCTTCCTTGAAGGGTTTCGCTGGTCACACCATATATATTGCCTCTAGTCTCGAGAATTCAGCTTGAAAACCCGCCCCTGCTTGGGCTAAGTTGCCTGCATGTCAAAGATGACCTTTTTCCTGACTTTTCTTCTGATTATCCCGATGAGCACTCACTCAAAGGATAATCATAAAAGATACCTTGCGTGCACCCACGTACAGCTATGTAATGTTATAGAAGAGATTTTAACCCAACTCGGCACAAGTAGCGAAATTAGTGTGACTATGCCATTTCAGGTACAAGGTGACCCACACCATTTCGAACCCGGGCCCAAGGTTGTCAAAGAACTTTTAGGTACGACTTACCTCATCGCTCCATCCTCTTCACTTTCACCTTGGCTTGGAAAGATTATCCAACAACGATCAAAAAACGAAAAGCTTAAGTCTTTTGAACTCCCACTTTGGGCGCCGAAAGACCTGACCCCAAAATTCAATTCCGAAGTGCTGGCGCACTTTTGGTTGCACCCGGAGGCCCTCTGTGAGGCCAAAAAACATACCGCAACAAGGCTTTTAGAGTGGGGCTTCATCAAAGAACCTCTCAAAGTTCAATGCTCGAGTTCTGGCTTAAGAATATTAGGTCAGAAACTTAAGACACTCTCTCAAAAAATACCACTGGTCCTTTATCATGATGCCTTAATGCCTTATCTCACAGAGCTCGGTGTTGAAGTCACCGCGCTAAAAGGCTCCGGTCATGGCGAGCAAGTTTCAACTTCTCAACTTAAAAAGTTCCATCAATATTTGGCCAAAAAGCCTACCGTTTTATGGGTTAGAGAAAGCACTATCCATATCCACTCTCAATTAAAAAGTCTGCAAAGAAGCGCAGACTTAAATCTTGTTGTCGATACTCTTGGTAAGCGCCACCAACCGAGCTCACAAACATTATCAGAGCTTCTTAAAAAGTTGTTAAATGTTCTTTACCAGCATCAAGAGGAGTCAAGATGAGAACACTTCTAAGTGTCCAAGACCTCCACTTTCGCTACGAGGCCAACGAGCGGCTCATCGAAAAGCTTGAGCTCGAGCTCCACGAGGGGGAACTCCTGGGGGTCATTGGACCTAATGGTGGCGGTAAATCAACTCTTTTGAAGCTTATTGTCGGCCAGCTTTCACCCATCCAGGGGCAAGTACACCTCTTAGGCAATAGACCTTTGGCCTACTTACCTCAAAACCAAGAGCTCAATGATCTTTTGCCCGTAAGTGTTTCGGACTTAGTTGAAATGGGACTTTACGCTCAACAAAAAAATGATGACTCCATGACGGCATTAGAGGCGCTTAAACTTGTAGAAATGGATAATAAGGCCAACCATTTTGTCAGCAATCTCTCGGGTGGAGAGCGACAAAGAGTCCTGATTGCAAAGGCCCTCATCCAAAGACCAGAAATTTTAATAATGGATGAGCCCAGCAAAGGTCTAGACAAAAAATCTATGGACCAGTTATTCACCATGCTTAAAGATATCACCCGAGACATTGGAACAGGGATAATTCTTGTGGACCACCATATAGCCCACGTCACAAAAATCTCTGACAAAATTTTATGTCTTGGCCATCAAACCCACTGGCACGATCAACCAGAACTACTCGACAAAAAAGTTCTTGAACACATCTATGACTGCGAACTAGAGCTCGCCCTCTTAAGCAGTGAATCAAAAGAGTGTGCTCATGATTGAAGCTTTTCTCGATTTTTTAAACTATGATTTTTTATGGCGTGCTCTGTGGGGAACGATATTTGTATCACTCAGTTGTGGCGTCCTGTCTCCACTTATTGTCGCCAGAAAATATGCTTTCATAGGCTCGGCCATGTCACATTCCACACTACTAGGTCTATCTATTGCCGCTAGTTTCTTTGCCAACGCTGGTGCGATGGTTTTTTTTCTGATCACACTTAGTGTTACCTTGCTCATAACCTCCTTTCTTGCAAAATCGACCTATAAAGAAAAACTTCCTTCTGATTCATTAATTGGTATTTTTTTTACTGTGACCATGGGCCTAGGCATGATCATTCACAGTAAGTTCTCTCCCAACCAATCTGACCTGCTTAATTACCTTTTTGGTCAAATTCTTTTGATAGAAGTAGCAGACCTTTGGATAGCTTTTTCATTGTGTCTCTTATGTCTTATTGGTCTAGCTCTAAGTTTCAAAAAGTGGTGCTACTTTCTTTATGATCCGGCCGGTGCAGAACTCGCAGGAGTTCCCGTCAAGGCCCTTCATTATGGACAGTTTCTCTTGATGACTTTAGTTATTGTTAGCTCGCTAAAAATTGCCGGCACGGTTTTAGTCAATACTCTACTCATCATCCCTGGCGTTTTCGCCTTAAGTTTCGCTCGCTCTATGAAGCAAACCTTTATTTATTCTATGGTCTTCTCTGTCATAGTATCCGCTTTTGCCTTAGTCATCACCAATGCATTCAACTGGCCTAGCGGTGCAGGACTTGCTGTTGTTCAATTTGTGGTTTTGATTCTGGCCCTGGGTCTGAAGCGGTTTTTAGCTCACTAAGCACAGCTGGTACTTTCTCCACAGTTTTGACAAACAAAGCACGAGCCTGTGGGTATCAATGCTTTTTGCTGACATAGTGGGCAGACGTATTCGATCGCCTTTAGGCCTTCTTTTTTTTCTACAGAAACTTTCCCTAGAGGCCATGAGAGCTTAGAACCCTCACGAAAAATCGCGACGGCCTTAAGCATTAAAGTATAGGCCTTCTCATATAAGTCGCAGACTTCTTGGATGCTAAAATCATTAGGTACGTTAACTGTTTTGGAAACAGCTCCACAAAGAAAAGGCTGAACCGCCGCAACCATGAGTAGATGAGAAAGTGGGTCCAGTTGTCTATTTTTCGAATCCTTTTGAGCGCAGTCAAATATCGCTGTATCTTCGGGCTTAAGTCCTGGTGCACCTTCAAAGCTTCCCGTCTGATGTGCGTGATGGATAATTCGATGGATCTCTTTTTCCTTGTGACCTAAGCTCTTCAAACCTTTAAATACACTTTTATTCACCAAACCCATAGTGCCTCCACCTGCGAGGGTCTTTATTTTTTGGAATGAATAATCGGGTTCAATCCCTGTCGTGTCACAATCCATTACCAATGAAATTGTTCCTGTCGGCGCAAGCAAAGTTGCTTGCATATTGCGAACACCTTTCTTAGATGCTCTTTCATAAACTTCCTGCCAAACTTTCTCGACCTTTTGGTAGGCAAGCTTGTTGTCTTCAAAGCTTGGCAATATGAGAGGTTTAAGAGTCAAACCTATATGTCCTCTCTTTTTCTCTTGTGCACATATGAGATGGTTTTTAAGAACTCTTAAAACATCATCTTTATTTTTGCGCCAGGCTGCACAAGGACGTAAAGTCTCGGCCATCTCCACTGAAGTTAACCAAGCATTAGCGCCTAAATATGAACACAATAAGCGGGCCCAAGACCTAGCATGATCTGAGTCGTAGGCAAGGCCCTTAGATGTTAAAAAGGCAGCAATATTTGTCAAACCTAGGCCCAAAGTTCGATAGCGGTGTGAGCGCTCTGCGATCTCTCGTGTCGGATACTGGGCCATGCCAACAGAGACCTCTAAAACGATTGTCCAAAGTCGAATCGCGTGCTCAAAAGCTGAGAAATCAAATTTATTCTGGGCCTCGTCGTGAAAACTTAGAACATTGAGAGATGCCAAATTGCAGGCGGTATCATCTAAAAAAAGATACTCAGAACAAGGATTAGATGCACGAATCTGTCCTTCCTTGGGGCAAGTGTGCCACTCATTAATAGTGTCACTAAATTGAAGACCAGGATCGGCACAGCTCCAAGCAGCTTCACCCAACTTACCCCATAATTCACTGGGCGCAATTCTTTTAATAACTTTTCCATCCACTCGTCTTTTAAGGGACCACTTTCCATCCTGTCTAAGCTTTTGCATAAAACTATGAGGAACTCTCACCGAATTATTTGAATTTTGTCCACTTACTGTTTGATAAGCTTCGCCTTGCCAGTCTTCATCGAATCGTGGAGCTTTCCATGGTCTTCCTTGACGGGCCAAGCCTAAGACTTCTTCGCGAAGCCCTACAGGAAAACCTCGCTGGTGCATTTGGCACTCTAATTCCAGAAGGTCTTTATCTGTTAATTGATTTTTTGAATCAGCTAAAAGCTTATTCAATTTTTTCTCAATTAATTCGGACTGGGCGCTCCCAATAACTAAGCAGCCGACTTTCTTTTCTTCATTTTTTTTCCATACAATGAAATCTTCAATATCTGGGTGATCTAAATCTAGAATGACCATTTTGGCGGCCCTTCTTGTGGTACCTCCAGATTTTATTGAGGCCGCGGCTTGATCTCCTACTTTCAAAAAACTTATCACTCCACCACTTTCACCACCGCTACTTAAGGGCTCACCTTTCCCTCGAATTTTAGAAAAGTTAGTCCCACTTCCAGAGCCATACTTGAAAAGTCGGGCCTCTTTCGTCCACAATTCCATGATGCCTTTCGGTCCTACAAGGTCGTCATGAACATCTTGGATGAAGCAAGCGTGAGGTTGTGGTCTTTCATAGGCACATGTTGATAGCTTTGCTTTTTTGCTCTTCTCATCGTAATACCAATGACCTTGAGCTGGACCCTTAATCTTATAAGAGTGATAAAGTCCGGTATTGAACCACTGTGGTGAATTGGGTGCGGCCATTTGATGAACAAGCATGTAGAGAATTTCTTCTTCAAAAATTTTCACTTGAGAATTCGAATCTAAAAGACCCTGCTTTTTGGCCCAAAATCCCCAACATCTTGCCAGGCGAAGGAAAAGATCTCGAAAATCGCTTTCAACTCCGTTTTGATTGGGGATATCTGTTTTTCTCAAGTATTTCATTGAGCCTATATCCACAGCATTGCTTGACCAATGCTGTGGTGCCCACACAACGTGAGTTTCTCCACGAGAGTTAAGTCTAGCACTTCTTTGAATAAACTTAACTTGCTCAAAAGGGTGCTTTATGGCGTCACTGAAATATCGTTTAATTTTCATAAGAGTCTACTCGGCAAATACAAGAGAGATCTTTTGGGTGAAAGCTTTTTCTTTTATACTATGAGTATGAAAATACTTAGTCTAGTCCTCATTTTTTGTTTTAATTATACTTGGGCACAAACACCAGAAAAGAGCTTTGCTCCTCATATGATTGACCATGAGTTCAAAGGTTGCCCCGAAAATTCGCATTGCTCAAGAGAAATGGGAGCAAAAAGACTGCAGTGGGTGGAACTGCTAACCCAGCTTAATATTGAGAAAAAACTTGATACCATCAACGAAGTTCAGAATTTTCAAAAAGAGCACGGTCTCCCGATTCCAATGTGGGGATTCGCTCCCAGTCTAGTAGACAAAAACATTATTTCCTGGAACTCTTCTTGTCCTCACCATAACCGTGAGATCAAGGAAGTTTTTCACGCAATAAGCATGATCAAAAGTTTTAACGAACTTGAGGAACACAATCTCAACAATCCTGATATCGATCAAAAAATCAAAGTCCTCCCAAAAAAAATCTGGCTTGAAGAAAAGTCAGGAGATATAGTTGAATTTCGTATCCCAAGAGGTTTCCTTCCGACTATGATCATAAGAGATCAGCTGTATTTTACAATGGAAGAGAAAGGAATTTATTACGGTTTACTAGTCGATCGTGATGGAAATATGAAAGTCACTCCAACACAAACATCAGCTGTCCCAAGTAAAGAAGTCCCTTGCTCAAAAGCTTTAAAAAACCAATTCGATAAGTGGGCATTTAGTGACAGGCTTTATCAAGACTCCTATTGTAAGGCCATATGGGACAAAGAAAATGAAACCTATCAAGTTTTAATGATTGGCTGGAGTTGCCCTTGAGAATTGTCACTTTTAATGTAGAAAACCTTTTCGTCTCTCCTCAGGCAGAAAGCTTTAAGGAGGCCGAAAATAAAAGGCCGCAAGTCATCCAGCCTGGAGATAAAGATTTCCCTCTCACTCAGCTTTTGGCAAAATCAATAAAAGAAATGGCCCCTGATGTCTTAGGCTTAATGGAAGTCGGAGGAGAGGAATCACTTGAGGCCTTTAATGAGATTTATTTGGACAACCGTTACAACCCAAGTCTAATAACTGGAAACAGTGACAGAAATATTCACCTAGGCTACTTAATAAATAAAAATCTTCCGTATCGTTTTGAACACTACACCCATAGAAACCGTCCTTTATATTCAAAGGCATCAAATAAGGAAGATTACCTTTCTCGTGATATTGCAGAACTTAGGCTATTTGATATAGATGATGATAAAAAAGGGAGACCTTTATTAATTGTCCTCACTGTTCACCTGAAATCTAAACGATCAGACGGCCAAGACTTTGGGGGCCAAAAAAAACGAGCTGCCGAGTTTAAGCTTTTAATTGAAACCTACATACATCTTGAAAAACGTTATAAATCAGAAGTACCAATCATTATCATGGGAGACTTCAATGCTGTTGTTCATCCTAAATATGGAGAAACAGGGTTTCAAAAAATTTTCGATGATACTGATCTGACAGATATTTTAGAGATTTTAAAATACCCTTCAGATGAAAGAGCAACACAGACAAGCTTTAGCCGTAAGGGTGAAGTCATCGCCCAACAATTCGATTACCTTTTTCTCTCAAAAAAATGGCATCATTTAGTCAACCAATCGACTAGCGGTCTTTACTTATTCAGAGACAGCAATGCTCAAGTAATTAGGCGACCTCAAAGCTCTTCTGAAAGGGCGCAACTCCCCTCTGATCATTATCCATTAATTTGTGATTTAGAAATGACTAAAATCTAATTTTTTCCTCAAATGATCTGCTCTGCATACCGATAAGTTTAATGTGGTTTGATTCCACATTGGTCTATGGAAGGAGTAAAGACATGAGTCAAAAACTAAAAGTATTAGGTGTTCTTTTTATCTCAGCACAATTCTTAGTGAGTTGTTCATCCACTTACCGTGCTCCAGAGTCCTTTGATGAAAAAATTTCTCGCTATAAACCTCAGACACACTCAAGAAATCAAACTCCAGAGCTTCCAAGTTTTAGTCCTCAATCTATAAATACAGGGCGCGCTCCGGCTTCTGTTATCAGCGCGACTCAAGCGCAAAAAATGGGGCCAGCACAAGAGTTTGTTCAATCGCACTCTCCAAAAAGGCTCTATTTTTTGACTCTTTATACCCAATACCAAAAGCTCTCTGAGCTCAAGAAAGTCAAGTCAAAGGCCCCAGAGGTCTGTCCACATTATCACTCTACACTTGTCGAACATCATGAGTTTTTTCCTCAACAGAATAATTCTACTGAAGTCGTAGACAAAAAATATTCTAAAGAACTCATTCAGTCATTCAAGGACTCACCTGAAAAGCTGGCCTACTATCCCGAGCTTGCTCTTCCTATTAAGTCCGATTCTTTGAGACCCAGAGTGATTGATTTAATCGCACATCAATCAGATGTTTATGCCCCAGAAGTGGTTGAAAAAATGATTGATAAAGCAATAAATGTTCACCTTAAAAAAACACATAGCGAATTAGCTGAGCTTTGTGAGTTTGGCTCCAGTGACAATTACTATATTTATGAAAACTTAATCGGTAGAATTGAACGAGTAGGGCCTTATGAAGCCGGCCCTATCGGGGCCCAAACAATGCTTAAGACGGGAATAGTTTTTAATCAGGCGTTAATAAAATCACTTAAACCAGAACATTCTGGGGCAAAAGTAACGCCAAAAGCATCAAGAGCTCCTGCCTCCGTAACCAAAGGGTCTCAAGAGATGTACCACCACGAAGCTCTCAGTCGCTTGAAAGCTGGGTGGATGGATACTTATTTCAGTATGCTTGGAATCAACTAAAAAGCGTAAATTCTGTTCCGAGAGGACATAATAACGAGCGTCTCATCTGAGACTTGGAAAGGCGCTAAAATAGAAGAATGCGCATGACCCAGTTCAAAGACCTCTTGTATTTCTAAACTTTGTGGATCAAGTGCGTACACTTTCCCTGAAGTCGTTCCGGCCACCAAGTATTTCTTCCATAACTTTAACGAAGTGACAGCACCGTCTAGCTGGGTGCTTTGAAGCTCTCGAAGTTGGCGGTTGATCGTCACAACTTTCCCCTCTTGGGTACCAAGAATTAATTTTTCATCAAAAGGTACAGCGGCCCGCGAGAGTGTGTGATTGAGCTTATGTAAGACGTTTCCAGTCTTGGGATCTAGAATAGAGTATGTACTGGTGTAAGGACCCATATAAAGTTGACCATCAATGATTAAGGGATCGGTATCAACATCGACAAACTTTGTTCCACTCGAAAGTCTTTGCTCCCAAAGAAGGAGACCATCCTCAAGTGAAAAAGCTGCAGCATAACCATCGGCAAAACCGACAAAGACTTTATTCTCGTGAACCAAAGGTCTAGAAGCGCGCTGAAGAGTCGTTAAATATGGGACGGCCCTTTTATAGGCCCAGAGAATTTTTCCTGTTTCTACGTCTAAACAAAATAATTGATGATTTCTCAGATGAAAGAGTAAACGACCATTTGAAACGACGCCTTGAGACTCAACTGAGGAGCCCAAGTCAATTTCATATTTAATTTCTCCGGTAGTTGAATGGCGAGAAACAACACGTCCTTCAACAGTTCCATAAATGACCTGGTCATCATACGCCACAGGCCCTGCGTGATAGCGCTGTTTTTCCTTACCATGCCAAAGCAAACGCCCTGTCCTGAGCGAATAAGCTTTAAGCCCAGCATCATCATGACCGACATAAACAACACCTGCGTGTATAAGAGGTGCTCCCAGACCTACGGGAAGGTTTCCTGTATTATAAATAGGGTCATGATTTTTAATCCATTTCGCCTGAAAAATGTTTTCCTGAGGTTTAACTCCCTTAGGTGTAGGTACGCTTATTTGTGAGCAGCTCAAAGTTAAGGAAGCAAAAAGGACCCAAAGAGAATATACAACTTTATTCATCATTACTCTTTCACTTCAGCATTAAGCTCACCGAGATACAAGCGCGCTAGAGTTGCAAATTCGTTTTGTGCCATATTATCCAGTACATGTTGAAAACTCGCACGGGCTTTTTCTACGTCCCCAGTCGAGCGGTAAAGTCGGCCAAGATCCAGATAAATTTTATCACTCAAAAGTTGAGCGCTGGAGTCGCGCAGTTGCTCTAACACTTGAAGGGCCTGCTGGTCATCTCCCAGATCTTCTAAAACAATGGCCTTACGAGTTGCGATGAAATATTGAGCATATGGCATTCCACTCATGTCGGGGGCCATATTTAAAATTCTCAACGAAGCATCAAGCTCATCTTGTGCGACAAGTTCATCTGCCAACTCTACTAATGTAGGAAGACCAACCAAGGTCCCACTCGTTTGCTTGTAAGCACTCGAAAAGTTCTCCATCGTTTCTTCAACAGAGATTTTGCCGGCCATAAAAGGATTCATCGTTTCTTGCTTGAATTGGAAAATAACTTCAGATGCGGCCAATCTTTTTTGGTCCATTTGATAGGAATAAATACCCCAACCAATGAGCCCTACAAAAACTAAGACAATCAAAGAAATAATTAGTTTAAGATGTTTAGCAAAAAATGCTCCCACCTCTGTTTGATTGAGGGCCTCAATAAATTCAGATTGCTGTGCTTCGGACGTGGTTGTATTCATGTACTTCTGCCTTTGGTAAAACGGGGTTTTCCTTGCGCAATGCGGTTGGCCAATAACAAGTCTGTGCTATTCTAGGAATGTCCCCTTAAGTTGTCAAAAATAGAGCTATTAGATAGCATAAAGAAATAACAAATACCTGTCTCCATGGATGGATCTAATGATGCACAAAGTTAATAATGAAAAATTTCTCCTTTTCTCTTACGTAATCACGTTTGTCATCTTTTTTGGTCTCCTCCAGCCGGCCCAGGCGGCAGATAGACGAGGGCGGCTCGGCATTGGTCTAAGCAACCAACTGCAATTAGATGACCTACCCGCCATCTCTTTTCGGCTACAAACGGCCAATTCAACAAGTATCGGTGCCCTTATAGGCGTAAACACTGAGGATGATGGAGGGTTTGGAGCTGGATTTAAAATTCAAAAGCACTTTTTTCAAGAACCTCAACTCAACTTCTACGGCTCTCTCTTAGGGGCATTCCTAAATGAAAAAAATCCTATTGCCGAAGATGATTCAGGTTTTCAATTCGATTTTACAATGGGATCGGAGTTTCACTTTCGTGGACTAGAAAGCTTGGGCCTTCATTTTGAATTTGGGTTATCCTTAACGAAGTTGGACGACTTTGTCATACAAACCGTCGGACAACAATTCATCGTTATGGGAATACATTTTTACCTATAACCTGAAGGCGAGTGATCAAAAGGAGTTGTTCAGCTTGAGACGAGGTCTAATTTTCCCTATTTTTGCCCTCTTATTCTTGGTCATCTATCCAAACATAGGACACTCTCAGTTCAGTTCCCCGGGAGACAGTTTTGATCTACAGGAAGAAGATAGTTTTCAGGTAGGTGGGGACATATTCTCGGACTTCAACGAAGATTTGGAAGCTGCGCAAATACTTGAAGACGAACGATTTTATCGTTATGGACGCTTTTTTTCTTTTATCGCCTCGCTAGGAACCACAACTTTTGATGGCAATAGAGGACGGGCGTACGAAGACGAGCTCCCCTCTTACGGTTTAAGTTTGCTCTATTTTAGTGACTTTCAAAATGCTATGGGACTAGGATTGGAATTCTCTAAGCACAATATGTTCTTCCCCGATCCCACTAAAGGCGTCAAAGATGGTGAGGAGACAGGGTTTGGCTTTATTGAAGTAAGCATGCTGCGTGTATTTTTCTCGTACCGCTACTACATTGACACTGCCAACCTGGGGACGGCCCTTACTTACTCAAACCCCTATTTTATTGGACGTATGGAATACTGGTACACGACGAGCAAGTTTATCGATCAAGACGTTCTTGCCGATGATTCAGGCGGTGGTCTGGGATTTGGGTTGGGCTTTGGCCTTGAATTTCCAGTAAAGATAAAAGAGTCTTACCTTGGGCTCGAATTTCTCTATCATACAGTTAATTTTCATGACAAATTCACAAATAATTTTGAATCTGAAGATGGTGGTGTGGGCTTTGATGACCTTACGGGAGATGGCTACAGCACAAAAGTTTCCTACGTTTTTAGCTGGTAGCCGGACAAAAAGACTCAAGTTCTTTTCAAAAGATCCGATAGAGTTTTATGAAGTTGCTTATCTCTCTGATATTTCTCATATTTATGCTATCTACTCCCGTCCACTCCTCTCAAATTGGACTTGTTCGAGGTGAGCTCATTTCGACCTCGACTGTACGCTTTCAATTAATTGATGGTTTTGCCTTTCAGAATTATATAAAAATTTATGTCGATGGCCTTCATGTCGGAAATTATATCGGCGCGATGGGTGCTCCCGCTGATAAATACAAAAAGATGATTGATGATCTAGAACATAAAGTCCGCATCAGTGGAGGCAACTTCTATTTGGATATCAAGGAACGCAAAATGCATGGGGAGAAAGTTGTCGAAAAGATCGTACATTTTCCGAAAATCCTAAACATTGAAGAAGCAGCTTATGACTTGGCCTCATGCCAACAGGAACTCCGTGATCTAGAGAATAGAGCTTCAATGATTTTCCAAGAAAGCCTAAGAGCAACAGAGCCGTTGGAGAAACTCATACAACATATCAAAAAAAGAAAGCCAGCTGATTCTACTGGACCTTAGCCTTTATCTTTTTCATTCGTTTATTTAAGTCGCTACCTGTACGAAAAATAAGATGGATAGGGGTATTATCTAAACCAAAACCCCTACGCAAAGCATTTTGTAGATATCGGCGGTAGTTGTCCGGTATTCCCTTAGACTTGTTCGTAAAGAACAAAAATGTAGGCGGATCAGTTTTAACCATCGATGTGTACTTTACTCTAAAACGCTTTCCGCCTGCTTTTTTTGCCGTGATGGGGTGACGTTCGATGAGCTCAAAAACAAATCGGTTCAAGGCCCCTGTTGGTAAAGAGCGCCTTCTGATCAAGACCGTCTTTTTCAATGATTTTTTAAGCGCTTTAATTCCTTTTGAATATTTCGCTGAAATGGGAATAAGGTCCACATAGCTTAGCCATGGAACTTCTGCTCGTAAGTCTTCAATCCACTCGCGCTTATTTTTTTCACTTCCAAGCTGCTCAGCGAGTAAGTCCACTTTATTCAAACACACAATGACTGAGCGTCCTTTCTCAAGTGCAATATCAATTAGTCTTCGATCTTGATGACCAATACCCAATGTCGCATCAACTAAGTAGACAACAATATCAGACTCTGTAATACAGCGTAGCGAACGGTAGACGGATTGCGACTCAATATATCCTTCGATTGATTTCTGCCTACGAATACCTGCAGTATCTACAACATGAACTGAGCGCCAAAAGCTACCTTCCTCTTTTTGTTCACTTATATCTTCACTCTCTTGCGCTGGAGCCTCAGACTCTGTAGTTTCACCAAAAACCTGCTCATACAGCTTACTAGTTTCTTGAGATTCTTCATCTTCCTCTTCATCGAAAAACATTTCTTCATCGTCATCTAAAATTTCGCCACTCGCAATTTCTTCTTGCTCGTAGGCTTTCTGCAGAGACTCAAATACTTCCGCATTATTTTTTCGAAAGTTTTCATACTGCTGTAATAAAAGACCATCGTGTTTTGCGAGGTCTACTGACTCTTGTAAAAACTTTGCTTCTGCTCCAAAGTACAAGTCAAAAAAGCCTTCGATAGGATCTACTGTCGTTCCTGGGATATCACTTACTAATGCTCTTTGGGCCCCAAGCAAAAGATTTAATAAAGTTGATTTGCCTGCATTAGGTGCGCCGATTAGTGCCAGCCTTGAGACGACTTCTTCACGTGGAGTCACACCTTTTTGAAGAGGGGCTTTGGCCTCTGTATCCTGATTTTGTTCAAATGCCAGCGCCTCTAGCTGAAGGCTTTCTTTAAGTTGTGAAAGACCCAGACCATGTTCGGCAGATGTTACAAAAAGTTGTTTTTCATCTATTCCGAGCGCGTAAAATTGAGCATCTTCTCCTACCTGTTTTTCTGTATCGTACTTGTTGGCAAGTATCCAAAAAGGTTTTTTACGTTCGCGTATCGCCTCGCAAATAACCTCATCAAAAGGAAGAATTCCTTCTCGCACATCAACCACAAATAAGACTAAGTCTGATTCTTGAATAGCTGTTTTGGCCTGGTCTTGCATCAAATGGAAAAATCTTTGATTGGCCGAACGAAGTTGTGACTCTGATTCGGCCGAAGCCTTCTCGGGATAAAAACCTCCCGTATCAACCATGATAGTTTCTACTTCGGGCTCATTTTTAAGCTCATCAAAGCGCGCTATTCCATAGTGACGGTCACGTGTAACACCAGGCTCATCATAAGTCATGGCCTTCTGACCTCTTTTCATGAGGCGGTTAAAAAGAGAGCTTTTTCCAACATTTGGTCTACCTATGAGAGAGACGACCATTGAGCGTTTATGCATAAGACTTACCTATTTTCCATTTTTTGAGCGCCACACACGATGGGAATCATGTGCGCGAGGGAGACCAATCTCTTCTAGTACAAAGTTATTTTTAAACCATCGAGGGGAGACCTTAACATGCAAATTCAAATGTACTTGCCCCCCTAATAGCTCTTCTATTCTTGCTCGGGCACGAGTACCGATATCTTTGATCATCGCTCCTTTTGACCCAACGACAATTGCTCTTTGTGAAGGACGATTGACGAGAATCGAAGCAGAAATATGTGAACGGATTTTTGGGTTATCAGATTTGGCGAATTCTCCTTCCTTAAGATCGCGGTATTCGTCGATAATAACGGCCAATTCATAAGGGAGTTCATCTTTAAGAAGTAAAAAGGCCTGTTCGCGGATGTATTCAGTCACAAAAAATCTTTCATTTTTATTAGAGATCGAACCATCTTCATAGAAATGAGGTCCAGGCAAGGCGTGGTCGCACAAAGCCCCCGTGAGCTCATGAATATTATGTCCTGTTTTTGAACTAATAACGAAGTGTTTCGTTAGTGCTGGAATTAATTCCCTCGCCTTTTCAAAAATCTCATCCAAAGGAAGTTTATCACTATCTTCGACTAAGTCGGCCTTCGTAAAAACCAGCCAAGTCTCACTCAGGTGGCGAAGAATTGTTTCATTAAAGTCTTGAAGTTGCTTAAAGACCTCTTTTCTAAGATCTACCAAAAGTAAATTCAAGTCGGCCCCTTCACTACCCTCGCGGGCCTGCTCATTGAGGCGCTTATTAAACTCGACACTAGAGCGGTGTAACCCAGGAGTATCAACCATCACTATTTCGGTGTGATCAATAGTCATAACGCAATTGAAGCGATTGCGTGTTGTCTGTGGCTTAGGCGTCACGGCAGACAAGTCTGTCCCTAAGAGAGCATTAATTAACGAGCTTTTACCAGCATTGGGAGCGCCTAAAAGGGCCACCATCATAGACTTATTATCTGGATGTTGGTGTTCAATTAACATACCTATTTCTCCTTACCAGAAATGTGCAGGCTTGGATGATCTAAAGCAAGCTTAGCGAGCTTTCTCATCAGTTTCTTTTTAGACTTATCTCGAGCTTGGGCCAATATTTGCCCTTGGACTTTAAGTTCGCCATAAAACTCATCTTCTACGGCCTTACAGTCGTAATCCGGTAGTTCTTTATAAAGCTTCATGGTCAGTTCTTGTAAACGTGTTTTTGCATCAAATACTTTTAAGCGTTCTGGGTCATAAAACTTTTTTTGATTGCTGAATTCATAAAATTCAACCCACTTGTCGAAAACTTTTTGTACAGACTCGAAACTTGAATCTTTATATATAGCACCCAATAAAGCCTCAAGAGCATCGGCCTGTACAGACTCTTTTGACTGCCCATTTTCTTTGGCCTCGCCTTTACCTAAAAGTAAGCAAGATCCAAGCTCTAAGAGAGAAGATAATTCGGCCAAGACCTGTTCATTAACTAATGAGCTTCTAAGTTTAGACAATTGCCCTTCACTCATTTCCTGAAAAGCGAGAGAGAGATTCTGAGTGACGATGAGACTTAATACACTGTCACCTAAAAATTCCAACCTCTCATTACTGCGCCATTGGTCACCATGTTCATGCACAAAAGAGGTGTGAGTTAAGGCATTTAAGAGCCAACCTTTATCTTGAAAGACATACCCTATTTTGTTTTTCTGCCAATGGGAGGCCATAGGATCTTCCGAGAGAAACTCGAGGCAGCGCTCATAGAGCGCAGGGCCTTCAGAAAGGGAGGAAAATAGGCCATGAGCGGGAGTCATGGAGGTCATCTCAAGCACGTGTGCCCTCGTTTTGCTTGCATTAGTTGGGCTTTTCGGATTTATAGCACCTCAGTGCGTCAAGCGCAAGCCCTGCAATACGCCTTGTGCATTTTTTACGGGCCAAGTATGATGGCCTTTTTCAACCTAAGGATAGTTTGTGGCAAGCCAGACAGGGCACAGAGCATCATATTCAAAAGTTGACCTACAAGGGCTTCAAGTCGGCTTTTACGAGCGCTTAAGGCAACAAGGTCGAAGTCCTAACACACTCAAAAACTATAAAACAGACCTAGAGTGCTTTAACGATTACCTCATCAGACTTCAAAAAAGTACGGACATAACAGAGTTTGACCTCCCTCAGGTTAAACTCTACGGTGATTATTTACAGAACAGATACAGCTCAGACAACTCCAGACGTCGGCGTGTTCAAGCGCTACGCCGTTTTTTTGACTTTCTCGTGGAACAAGAAATCTTTTCCAGTAATCCCGTTAGGAAGCTCCCTATTTCGCCTAAATTCCTTGACGAGCCCCACCCCACAAGCTTTGTCGATATTAAAACTCTTTGGCAGTATTGCCTCGAACAAGAGCGTGCTAAAAATGACCTACAAATGCTAACTGCTAGGCGCAATCAAGTCCTCATGTTACTTATTTTTGGGGGCGGCCTCAAAGTTTCTGACATCGCAAAGATAAAAACTTCGGCCTTGCTTAAAGGTGAAAAGAATTATCGTGTCCTAGTCTCACATCCGAAACGTGATCCCTACTCAATTCCCCTTCCTGAAGTTTTCACTCCCGCTTATGAAAAATACATCAATGAACTTGAGAGACTTAAAACACGTCATAAATTAAGCTTTCCTGAACTATTTTTTAACGCTAACCCGTACAGAATTCTCTCTGGAGGTCTCTCTGCTCGTGGTCTTGAGGTTGTTTTTGAGGAATTGAGGAAGAAGCTTATGATTCAGCTCACTCCCAAGTCTTTACGACAAGCATGCGTTTTCAAGTGGCTCGGGCAAGGACACGGAGACTCACAAATAAAAGAGTGGTTGGGTGTTGCCCCCTCTTATGATCTGCGAGGGTATAAAAACGTTCAAGACCGCTATGCCTACAATGAGCAAGCTTTAAAAGAAATTTATGATTCTTTCAATAAAAGGAAGCTCAGTCGTTCAGGCTTTTAACTCGAGACTGTATCTTATCTGCGTCGCGAACAGAGGATTTATCTTTAAAACCTTGTGGACGCTCACCTACTGGCAGACCAAGATCTTGATCTAAGTGCCATCGGTCTACAAGCATTTGATCTTTACGGATTCGATAGAAGTCCAAGTCGTTATCCAACTCATCCAAGCTTTTGCTAAGCTCACTTTGTAGGCGTACTTGCTTTTTCTTCTTGTCGATTAATTGAGTCAGTGCTTTTTCTTTATCTGCTCTAAGCTCTTCAATTTTGCGGTCATATTCAGCCGCCACCTTCACTCGTTCTTGATCGTAGGCCCAGACAAATTGATTCACTTTATTGAGCTGCTCAAAAAAATCTCTTCGCCGCTTAAGAAGGACGACCCTATAACGTGAAGCCTCTTGAATTCGGTCGGCCAGAACTTTCGAATCAATAATTAAAACAGTGCCTCTTCGAAAATATTCATTGCGGCTAAAACATGGAGTAAGATCTTTAACAAACATCACAAAGTGGTTTTCTTCGACACCTCGTATATAGGCTTCACAAGGAGTGGCATCTTGATTACTAGATACACGAAATTCCAAAAGATCTCCAGCCCGAAAAAACCTAATATTTCGATTCTCTGATGTAACCTTGAGAATGCTACTACCTTTATCTTTGTCAGTAACACGAGCACTAAAGCGTGTGTAATCTTGAGAGCTATCGTAGAAAGCACCAAGCCCTTCATCAACTTGTTTTTGAAACTGTTCTTCTCGAATATCCCGGAGCTCTTTTACGTACTTGGGATCATTGCTCAAAAAAGAGCGAGCTTGCACATTTAACAAGCAAAAAAGAAGAAAAACAAAGGATCCGACTTTAAACATACTTTAAGTATAACTGAAGCGTGAGCAGTATAAAGTCTAAATTCAATTCAGCAGGAGTTGCCACAGCGTAGTCAAAAAGCTAGTTTTAAAACATAAGCACTAAAACCGGAGTAAAACATTATGGAATTTTTTATTGATACAGGCATCGTGGAAGAAATTGAGAAGGCCATGGAGCTCGGAATTGTTGACGGCGTGACGACAAACCCTAGTCTTATTGCTAAAAGTGGCCGTTCTCAAGAAGAAGTCATCAAAGACATTTGCCAACTCATCGATGGCCCTATTTCTGCGGAAGTCATCTCAACTGACAAGGCCGGCATGCTTTCAGAAGCTGAAGTCCTCGCGGCTATTCATCCCAACGTCGTGATTAAGCTACCCTTAACTCAAGATGGGATTGCTGCCTGCAAGGTTTTAAGTGACAAAAATATCAAAACAAACGTCACTCTCTGCTTTTCTCCTAACCAAGCACTTCTCGCAGCTAAGGCCGGAGCGACCTATATTTCACCATTTATTGGGCGATTAGATGACATTGGTCATGATGGAATGGGACTTATCGAAGAGATTCGTGCGATATATGACCAGTATGGTTTTATGACGAAGATCTTGGCGGCTTCTGTCCGTCATGGTCAACATGTTAGAGAGGCTTCTCTAGTTGGAGCTGATGTCGCAACGATGCCTTACAAGGTTATTGAGTCCCTCTACCAACATCCGTTGACAGATAAGGGTCTCGAGGCGTTTTTGAAGGATCATGCCAAATCTCAAAAATAACATCTAAACACCTGAAATAAGACGAAAAAGGGGATATCTTTAAAATATCCCCTTTTTTTATGACGCACCATGAGAAAATAACCTAAGCGCAAACTATCGCCTTGGGCCTGCTGGCCCACTGACCGATAAGTTCTAGAGTTTGCTAACTTGGGTTAGGTGCTAAATGAAAACTTTTCCATTTTTCGTCTTTATTTGTACCGTTGTACTTTTATCAGGCTGTATGCCTGATCTTCCCAAGAGCCCACAATTAAATCCAAATTCCTTAGGCGGGCAAGACACTGACCCAGAAGCTCCACGCTACTGGAAAAATAACAAGCTACCACTTCAAGTCTACATTTCTGAAGATTTTGAAACTGATTTCACAGGTTTTTATGACTCAAATACTGAGAATAACCCCTTCGAGCAAATGCAGGAGAACTGGGAAAATGCAGTTCCAGGAAAAACTCTTTTTGCTCTTGAACTCGGTAATGTCCCAAATTACGCACCCAGTGATACAGATGACTTCTTAGTCGACGGTCAAATTGGTATTTACAAGTCTTATACTTGGTACAGCAATATAAGTTCAGGAGCTCTAGCAGTCGCAACCTTTGCTGCTTACCGCCGTAACACTGGAAGCTCTAGTGAGCACCTTGAAATGAGTCATGCCGATATAATTATCAACTACCGCGATTATGACTTCACGATGGATGAAGGAAACAGTTTTGATTTTGATCTACCAACCGTTGTTCATCACGAGCTGGGGCACCTTTTAGGGCTGGCCCATATTGGTTCCACAAGTGCCGTAATGAGCAGTACTCTAAGCAGTGGCCAAGTAAAACGAAGCCTTCGCTCGATAGACTCAAGCTCAATCAAAGACCTCTATGAAGACCACACGTACGCTCTCACATCGGGAAGTTCAAACCTGCTCCCCTCTTTTTCTACAGATGGTGCTCCTCATCCCAAAGAAGGAGAACGGGTCCAAGGTATGATTGAACTCATGGCCGATGGAAACTGCCGACATTATGAGAACGGCAAACTCACACATCAACACGCTCGAAATTAATTTCAGCATATATTTCAAAACTTATGCTATTCTAAACAAAATCTTATCAGGTAGTTTCAAATGAAAGCGCTTATCATCTTGTTAATTTTTGCTTTAATCCCTGTCTCTCAGATCACTGCCCAATCTTATGAAGGGTCATCGGACTACGATCGAGCTCAGGACAATGATCAAAATCAACCGGGAGCGGTTTTAGACAATCAAGCTTATGAAGAAGCTGGCGACTATAGTTACGGCGATGAATCTCGAGTTCACGATACAAACCCTGACCAGTCTAAAAGCTATCAACGCTACCCAGAAGAAAACGATTATAGCGATCCTCCTGTAGAGAGAAATGAATTTCCTGAAGAGTATACAGACAGTCCTGTTGAGGATAGTAATTACGACAATGCTCCAACACAGAATTATCAAGATTACGAAGACTCAGATGGTTACGACGACTACTAGATACCTTCGATCAACCTGTTCATTAAGGCCAAAGCTTCAACATTGTGCTTTTGAGTTTTACGAATGCGTAGATATTTGCTGAGCTCTTATAAGGTATAACTCCATCTCTTCTCGGGAGTTGAGAAGCACAGTTTTCATGAATACGTTTCATAATATCTTTAAGCTTTGTATCCACTGTTTCAAGATCCCAAGAAACATTAGAAGAATTTTGCGTACGCTCTAGCCCGGATACTGCGACACCTCCAGCGTTTGCCGCTTTTCCTGGTAGGAATATCAGGTTTTTCTGGATAACAAGCTCCAAAGCGTCTTTTGTCAGAGGCATGTTCGCGCCTTCGGCCACAACTTGCACGCCAGAATCCAAAAGCCGCTCTAAGTCCTGAAGAGAGACTTCATTTTGAGTAGCACAAGGCAAAATAATGTCACAATTGAGCTCAAGCTCCCAAGGTTTGCACCCATCTTTGTAGACTGCTTTGGAACCAGAAGCTGACCAATCAGATAAGCGCTTTCGCTCCTCAATTTTTAAAGACTTTAATTCTTCTAGTTCATTTTGAGTTAGGCCTTCAGGAAAGTGGAGGCTACCCTTCGAGTCAGACAGGCTTAGAACTAAGGTCCCGAGTTCTAACGCTTTCTCAGCGGCATGCAAGGCCACATTACCAGCACCTGAAATAAGCACGCGCTTTCCTTTAATTTTTATATCGTGCGCCAAGAGTGCCTCATTCAAAAGATAGATGACTCCATAGCCTGTGGCCTCAACTCTTCCACAACTCCCACCAAAGCTTGGATCTTTTCCTGTGATCACCCCGCTATAAGATCCTTTGATTTTTAAATATTGACCGAAAAGAAAAGCAATTTCGCGTGTTCCTACCCCAATATCTCCTGCAGGAACATCCATGTCAGCTCCAATATACTTGCAAAGCTCTGTCATAAGAGATTCACAAAAGCGCTGAACTTCTCGCATCGATTTGCCTTTGGGATCGAAATCTGATCCCCCCTTAGCTCCTCCCATTGAAAGACCTGTAAGAGCATTTTTGAAAATTTGTTCAAATCCTAAAAATTTTAAAACGCTTTCATTACAAGTTGGATGAAACCGAAGTCCCCCTTTATAAACACCAAGGGAATTATTAAACTGTACACGCCAGGCCCTATTTACACGAGTGACACCACCATCATCGACCCATTCAATTTTAAATCTCAATGTACGGTCGGGTTCAATCAAACGCTCAAGAAATTGAAAAAGCTCTTCATTATTTTCCTGTCCGTACTCAATCACATCGTTCAAAACTTCTTCTACAGCAGCATGAAACTCAGGTTGATAAGAATGATGTTGAGAAAGCTCATCTTGTAAACGTTTTTTTAAATCCATACTGACTCCCTATTTAAGCATAAGCTTAACGCTAGACCCTAGGAGGGGCCAGTGTTGTGACAAAAGCACATGGCGGCATCAAGCCAATGTCTACCTTTTAGCATTAACGAAACAGGATATGAGAATGACAAGAAGAAAGAAAATAAAATCTAAAAATAGAAAAGTGGGCGAATCTCCTGCCCCTCGAGACCTTTGCGAGCAGATGTGAAGTCTCGGGTCATACCCAAGAGAAACCCACCTCCTCCAGCTCCACAGAGTTTAAAATAAAAGTCTTCACCGTTAAGTCCTGACTCCCATGTGTCTTGGAAGATTTTAGGGATCATTTCTTTCATGTTTTCAAATTGAAACTGACTTAAAAGCTTGAAGTTTTCAAAAAGGTTTTGCACTTCTCCTTCTAGAAAAGATTCAATGCAATTATTAGTAATAGGTAAAAGATTTTCTGTACAAAGAGAGTTAAAGTGCTCTGACTTACATTTTTCTAAAAAAAGATTCACTAAGGGCTCTGTACGTCTTGCCCGACCGGTATTGAGTAAAAACAAACAACCTGTTCCCTTTTTATAAGCAGGAAGATCAACAAGGCTAAGATGTTGGTCTTCTTGAATGAGAATCGGACGATTGAGGTAGCTCACTAGAGGGTCAAAGCCGGAGCTTGAGCCATGAAAGTGTGACTCTAAAAGCGCAAAAAAGCTTCTAAGATTCTGGATTTGAGTTTCATCTTTTTCACAGTTTGTGTAGCGATCAACGAGTGCCGCACAAAGAGCTCCAGAACTTCCAACACCAAAACCTTGAGGAATAGTTGAATCAAAGAAAAGACCTTGGCCGATATCGAATTCGAAAGAATTAACATCAAATTCAAATGTTGAATCTTCACGTTGGGCCTTTTTAAGGTACTGGCAAAAGGCCTTAAGCTCTGAATCTATAACGGTATTCTTTGAACTTTCAAATTTAAGGCGGCCCTCAAACAAAGGATAAGGAATGGCCAAGGCTCTTGAGCGCTTAATTACACTGTATTCACCAAAGAGAAGGACTTTCGAAACAAAGGCCTGATCAGAGCTCACTATAGACCTCTTGCCTAGGGCCATCGCCTATTTGGTCGTAAATGACTTGCTCGTCTTCACAATGCTCAAGTAAGTCATCCTTGATAAAACTCTCCACTTCCTCACTTTCGCTATCAGGGTAGAGTAAATGAATATTAGCACCAGCATCAAGAGTAAAACCCATTTCTATTCCTGTATTCTGTCGGTATGCTTGGATTTTTTCAATACACGCAAGAGTATTTGGACGCATTAAGATATAGGGTGGATTTGAAGTCATCATTAACCCATGCAGCTCTAAAGCTTCCGCTTCTACTAACGCAATCCAATTTCGTGGTTTAGAATCTTTAAGCGACTGAATCAAGTTTGACGTATTTTGCTTAGCACGCTCAAAGCGAGAATGAGCGTGCGGGTGATTTTGCATTAAAGCATGACCTTCTGTACTGGAAACTTTTTTTATCCCACTATCTATTAAAAGAATGGCATCCTTAAAAGTTTTGAAGCGCTCACTCAACTGAGTTATGGGAGTGGCCCATAGATCATGGCCTTCCTTGATTGCGGGAGATTTTCCCCAAGACGCTGCATAGGGATAAATTGAGCGGCAAGCACTTCCCGACGCTAAACGTGCCACATAACTAGATTTTCGATAAAAATCGGGGGTTCCAACAACGAGGTCTTTAAAGATCTCGGCCCTCATGGAAAGGAGGCACAGCGATAAAGCCGCCATACTTGAGGCCGAGGAGGCAATGCCTGCAGAGTGAGGAAAGGTATTGCGAGCATTAATTGTGAGATCAAAATAATAAAGATAAGAAAAACCCTCTTCATCAGCGAGTTTTACTAAAAAGTCTTGAATTTTTTGTTCAAACTTGGGGGCCTTTCTTGAATCGAATAAGAACTTAAGCCTTGGCCCCCCTTTAAGATAAGTTCGGCCTTGCCAAGAAAAATGCATAGAGGTACGTGCTTGATCGAGTGTAAAACTCACAGAGGGATTACAAGGAATTTGTTCAGACTTTTTTCCCCAATACTTAACAAGTGCAATATTTGAGGGTGCTGACCAAGCCACTTGCCCAAGAGATAATATATGTTGTTCATTTACTTTTAGATTAGTGAAAATACTCATCAATGACCTGGTCTTTAGAACACTCACCTTCACCAAAGGCTAGTTGCTCATAGGGCAAAAAGACCTCATGGCCTTTTGCTAAAAAATAGTCCCTCGTTTCTTGCTCAGAACGATCACTTGTGACAAGAGCAAAATCTCCTCCCCAAGCCCCTAAAGATTTAAGCTCGCCCCAATAGTCTTGGAAAAACTCTTCTTTAATAGGAGTACGCTCTATCGCTTCTGCAATGATTTTTTCATGTTCATGAACAAGCTGCTCAAAAGCACTAAGATCTTGAACATTTAATATGGCCTGGGTAATGGCACTTATTCTTTTTACTTGTTCAGAAGTCACATTTTCACGTTTACTTAAATATTGGCGGATCGCCCGCTTTGAGTTTTGTTTTTTTCCTAGGTAGATAAAATAAAGTTGATTTTTAAATTGTGGAGAAAAAAGTGTCGGTGACCAATTAGGTCCAGAGCTGTTTTTAGAATAAAGAATAGGACTATCCGACTGTGCGCAAGCAATATCGTAACCTGATCCACCATTGGTTTTGAACTGAAGCTCAAAGGGAGAGACATAGGCCCACTGAGCAATATTATAAATTAATGTTGAGCTGCTCCCAAGACCCCATTCTAAAGGGAAGCCCAGACGGGTTTCAACAAAAACATCTACCTCGTCTCGTAAAAAATGAGAGTTTTGTTTTCGAGCTTCGCGTAAAATATTTTGAAGCTCTAGAATTTCATCACTTGGATTAGGGTCAAGTATATTAAAGCGCCAAAACTCAAAGCGGGCCTCAAGCCAGAGGTTGCCATTGACATCAAAACTTTTCCAATAAAGAACAGGATCAAATGAAGGTGAATACTGAACACTTAGGGATTGTCCCACTTTGAGTGGAAGAGCCAGGGCCTGAGCACCATCTAAAACCAAATACTCTCCAGTTAAAAGAAGCTTGGCCTTACCATAATATGACTGGGCTTTTTTATCTGTGCTCATATCCATTGCCACGATTTGCCACTCTCCGCTTGAGGCCGCTCCCTCGATCAAATTCATTCTTTCCACGTTCGGCTTCCTCTGCTGCTAACGAGCTGCTTCTTTATCTTATATTTGTCTTAAATATCCGAGGTAATCCCTCACAGCACCAAAGGAAATCACTTCTTCAGCAAAAGCCTCTTTAACTTTTTCTTCCTCAGCTTCACTGGCCTCGAGATGTTTCAAGATATTCATAAGGTGCATCTTCATATGCCCCTTTTGAATGCCATAAGTGACAAGAGATTTCAAGGCCGCAAAATTTTGCGCTAGCCCAATACATGCCATTAACTGCATCAACTTACGAGAGCTTGGACGTCCTAAAAGGTCTAATGAAAAATTGGCCATGGGGTGAAGCCCTGTAAGGCCTCCAACAGTTCCAACTGATAATGGAATTTCTAAGGTGAACTTAAAGCGACCATTTTTGACTTCAACGTCGGTTAAACCACGGTACTGGCCATCTCGAGCTGCGTAAGTATGACCACAGGCCTCTACTGCTCGGAAGTCATTGCCCGTGGCCAAGACAACGGAGTCAATGCCATTAAAAATTCCTTTATTATGAGTAGTTGCCCGATTGACATCAATTTTTGAGATTCGCACGGCCCGCTCAAACTTTGCAACGAACTCTTCAGCACTCATCCCAAGACCTACATCTTCAAGTTCCTCTAAAGAACACTCGACACTCGCTTTGACGCGACAATCTGGTGTGTAGTTAGAAAGAATTGCCATCACGACCTGGAGGTCTTGATCTGGCTTTGACCACTGAGTCTGATTTGAAACACGCTCTTTAAAAGTGCGTCCTATCGCCTCGAGAACTGAGTTAATAAAATTTGCTCCCATGGCATCACATGTTTCAAAACGGCACCAAACTTGATAATAGCCCGCCTCTTGATCTGTGTGATCGCGCAGCTCAAAGTCTAACAGGCCTCCGCCACGCCTTTCCATATTACTTAAAATGGGTGTGAGTTCCTCTCGAATCGAGGCTTTTTCGCGCTCAAAGAGTTCAAAAAGTTCATCACTCTTGCCCGGCCAGATCAAATGAACTTGCCCAATTTTCTCACTTCCCACAACGCTGGCCTTAAAACCACCGCGCTCAAGCCAAAATTTTGAGGCCTTAGAACAAGCGGCCACCACAGAGCTCTCTTCAATAACCATAGGTACGCAGTAGAGTTCATTATTCATTAATACATTTGGGCAAACACCGTAAGGAAAATGAAAGTTGGTCAGCGTATTCTCGCTGAATGCATCTAGAAGCTCTTGGTGTTCAGGTTTCTGGGCCCAAAAGCTTTTAACTAGCTCTTTTGAACTCTTTGAGCCATGAAAAAAAGTTTCCACAATGTAGTTTATTTTTTCAATCTTGGAGAACTTTGAAAAGCCTCCAACAGGAGAGAGCACTGCCGCCCTTAAGTTTCGGCTTACTCTTTGAGGCTGATCGATCAATTCCGTCATACTCTCGTCTCCTCGACATCTAAAAAGCAAGCCGCTACAGCAAGACAGCCCAACTCTTCTTTCACAAACTCACGCAAGGACTGCTCACTTTGGTCGGCCCTCTCTAAAAAAGCACGGGCACGGCCAAAAACACATGGACCTTGCAACTGCTGCATAAGGGCGTAGGCATGAAGTGCCGATTGAATTCCACCCGATATGATGAAATTCTGGCATAAGGCCTTCTCGCCAAGCTCCTCAAGTATGATATTAACAGACTCAACCATCTGTTCGGCAGTGTGTCCAACACGTGTCAGCTCGACAAAAGATGAGTTTTTTTGCTCAGAAGAGCGCAAACTCTCAAGTACCGAGAAATTTGTCCCGCCAAAAGCTCCAAATTCAAGACCTGCCAAAGGTAAACGCATTAGGGCACGTAAACTTTTAGGCCCAATCCCCTGCCCGACTTCTTTGACAACCACCGGGGCTTCAAGCTCTTCTAAAAGTTCTTCAATATTTTCCATGGCAGACCTTCTCAGACGATCGCCTTCGGGCTGAAACCACTCCTGTAAAGGGTTCACGTGAACAATCAAAGCATCGGTGTTTAAGCGATGCACGAGCTCATCCAAGCGCTCGGCTTCGCCTCTTTCTAGTAACTGCTCAACTTGGGCGATTCCAATATTCGCCATAAAAAGCGCATCGGATCCTAAGATCGGACGTAAGTTAAAATCTTCAAAATCCTTGGAGTTATCCAAAAGTGAGCGACAAGAGCCAAGTCCCATACCAAGACCGAACTCTGCAGCTACGGCCGCGAGGCGTTGGTTTATGTGACGGGCATCACCAGTGCCTCCCGTCATGCTCGAGATCCACAAAGGGGCCTTCATTGTCTTACCAAGCCATTTCGTACCAAAACGGCGCTCAACCTCACCAATAACATCTTGAGGGTGGGCGCTGAGCATAGGCTCATAATGAAAGCGACGGTCTACATCGCTGGCATTTGTCTGGGCCTTTTCGGCCAATTTGAGATGGTCGCTTTTACGTTCAGAAAGCGAAGTCTTATGCGTCATGGCATTCCAATGTCAAAGGTTGTGATCACTTTGAACTTAGGCTTTATCACGGTCTTTACTAAACGTCATAAGTTTTTTGCACAGGGCCGCTCAAGAACTCCTTGAAATCTGATCGATGACAAGAACAAAAGCACGCTTTTGTCCTGCAAACTCTCTTTCAAGAGTCCGTGCATCTGACCTGATAATTTGTTCGTCTGGGGTGTTGATGTCGAGCGCCAAACATAACCTGCGTTCTTGAAGCTCTTTATGCCTCCCCAGTTCTTTGAGAAAGGCCCCTAAACGATATGGCGTCTCCATTATGACTTGAGTCGAATGAGTTTGGGCCATTAACTCGAGTGCTTTCTCGCGGGCCTCTCCTTTTTTAGGTAAGAACCCCTGAAAGACAAAAGGGCCTGACTCGAAGCCGCTCAAAACAAGGGCAGCAAGACTAGAGTTGGCAAAAGGAGTTAAAGTCACGTTCAACTTGGCCTGGTGGGCGAGATCAATGAGGTTACGTCCAGGGTCACAAAAACCAGGTAGCCCAGCATCACTCATGAGATAAACTCGCTTTCCCTGCTTCATCTGTTCAACGAGCTGTGGTGCCAGCTCTTTTTGTGTATGTTCATTAAAGTACACAAAATCCTCAATCGCTTCACGCGGAAGACAGTAGCGCAGCCAACGCCGACGCGCAGGCTTCGCATCTTCAACGGCAAAAACACTTCGCTCTCGCTCATTTTCAAAAGCGTGCAATAAAACCTTAAAAGCGACAGGCTCCAGAGGAGAGCTTTCTTCTATAGGGGTAGGAATC
>Ga0136604_1000038_pt1 | contig 75211 bp, 73 predicted proteins | sample AntRauFillE10628_FD_104928 | JGI IMG/M metagenome (GOLD analysis project Ga0136604, IMG submission 104928) | Saline lake microbial communities from Rauer Islands, Antarctica - Metagenome Filla E10 #628 | ecosystem: Environmental > Aquatic > Non-marine Saline and Alkaline > Saline | place...
AATACCGCGCGCTTCTACAGTTGTATCTGCCCAACCAGTTATTAAATATGCTGCAACGGCCGCCGCGCCAAGTTGACGCTTGTTATGCGACACAAATTCAGCGATAGCCTCGGCTTGATCTCGAAGCCAACGACTAGCAGTTTTTATATCGCCCTTGAGAGTTCGTGGTGAATTTTCGTTTGTAGTCATGTCTAAACATTAGCACTTTATTTGCTTTAAGTCAATATCATTTTATCATTTATCAAAAGCTCTGAATTTTACACATGAAGCGAAAACTAGACCTCTGTAGAGGTAAAGTGCTATTTACCGTTAACGATATTCACTACTGGTAGCACCATCGGGCTACGACGGGTGTGTTCATAGAGGTAGTGAGTGATGTGGTCTTTAAGCTCTTTTTTGAACCGATCAAGATCAATCCGGTTGTAGCGCTGAGCTACTGCCCGTTTAAGTTCGCTGCGGATACCATCCATCAGTTCGCCGTTTTCCTTCATGTAGATGAAGCCTCGGGTGATGATGTCTGGACTGCTTAGCAGTTTTCCGGAGTTTTTATCTACAGTCAGGATAACTGTTACTACACCATCTTCAGCGAGAACTAAGCGGTCTTTTACAACCACACTTGGCACAACTGCGCCAGAATTATCGACGAGTCGAGTTCCAACCGGAATCTTCGGGCCTTTCTTCATTTTTCCGTTCACAAATTCGAGTGATTCACCGTTGCCGGCCATAACTACGTTTTTCGCATTGGCGCCACCGTTCTGAATGACGTTATCTTTGTGATACATACGGTGTAGCGGACCAGCGTAAATCGGCATGAAGTATTTTGGCTTGGTGTATTGATACATTTCGACCTGTTCTTCTCGAGCGGCGTGGCCAGATACGTGAAGTGGGCCACAGCCATCAATTTCGTGAGTCGGCGCCCGATACAGATTTACTCCAATGTCAGCTAAATCGTTACCGATTTTATCGTATGCCAAGTTGTTACCTGGAATCGGAGTCGAACTTATGACAACACTGTCGCCTTTTTTAAGTTTAATGTACTTGTGTTCGCCGATGCTCATTCGTTGCAATGATGCGTTTAGCTCGCCCTGGCCACCAGTATGAATTACTAACACCTTATCGTCAGGCATGTTCGGCATCGACTTTAGTGTCGTGACAGTGCCTTTCGGAATCTTAATCGTACCTAATCGTGCAGCTAGCTCGACAGTGGCCAACATGCTACGGCCATCAATTGCGACTTTGCGCCCAGCTGCGACTGCGCCGTCAATAATCATCTGGATACGGTTAATGTTACTAGAGAAGCTAGCAACAAATACGCGACCTTGGGCCTCGGTAATGATATCTCTATATGACTTAACCAATGTGTGCTCAGTCGGGGTGCGACCTGGCTTGTTCGAGTTAGTGCTGTCACTCATCAACATGAGCGTTTTACCGTCGCTACCAAACTCTTTGAGCCGTTCGATGTCGCTTGGCTTGTCGTCTAATGGTTCTGGGTCTAGCCGGAAGTCACCAGTGTTAATCACTCGGCCTTCTGGCGTGTCGATTGCAACTGCTGAGCTGCCTGGAATCGAATGTGTCATCCGTATCAGTTCGATAAAGAACTCTCCAACTTTGAGCTTCTCGTGATTATCCATGTTCATGACGACTGTTTCGAGTTCGAACTCTTCGTAGTCGTCGGCTACACCGCGTTCGCGGTCGTCCATAGTCTTTTCGACCATACCGATAGTAAAGCGCGATCCGTAAACCGGCGCAGGATACTTCGGTAGGATGTATGGCAACGCCGCAATGTGATCAAGGTGGCCATGTGTAATCACGTAGCCTTTGATTTTGTGCTTAATCTGATCCAAGTAGCTGGTATCGGGGATTGCGAAGTTAATACCCGGTAGTTCAACACCGAGATCAAATCCACAGTCGATGATGAGTGCGGTGTCGCCGTATTCCAGTACCTGCATGTTTCGCGCACCGATGTCATCTTGACCACCGAGAGCCACCCAGCGCAAGATGTTGTCGCTGGTTAGCGGCTTTGCCTTGTGGCGCTGGCCGCCAGTTTGCAACACATCATACTGCTCGACTGCCTTGTCGGCGTTCTGTCGGTGATAGCGTGACTGGCGAATCGCCTGTCCACGTCGTGTATTCATGTTTTTGGTCTTAATTCGACCGTTATTTTTATTGTTATTGTTATTGTTGTTATTGTTACCCACAAATTCCTTTCTGTTTATAGATTTTAGGGTCTAAATAAATTGTTGTAGCAGAGCGAAGTCATCAAACAGTGTCTGTCGAAGTCCGCCGTTATACAACGCTGCAGCTGGATGATATAGCGGCATTATCACACTATTACCATTACGCTGCTGTTGTCCGTGTACCTGAGAAATCCTAAGGTCCGGTAGGAACGATTCTGTTGCGTGCCTACCAAGCGTTACGATTACGTTAGGTTCAATTATAGCAAGTTCGCGCGTCAAGTAGCCAACGAATTGTTGTTTTTCTGCGGTGGAGGGGTCGCGGTTATTTGGCGGCCTATACTTAACTATATTTGTAATATATATTTCTTCTCGTGTCAAGCCAATTGATTCAAGAAGCTCATTGAGTAGTTTACCTGCGGCACCGATGAACGGTTCGCCCTGCTTGTCTTCGTTCTTGCCTGGTGCCTCACCGATGAACACGATATCGGAATCGGGGTTACCGACACCTGGGACTAACTGTGTTGCCTGTTCAGCCAGCTCTGTACAAACATCGTTTCCGACTATTTCTGTAAATAACTTATTAAGTTGTCGCTGTTTGTTTGTCTTGCTCACTAGTGTTCCTCGTACCCATGGGACTAGTTGTCCACGATAAGGTTACTCTTCGTCTTTGTCTTGCTGTTCTTTTTGGAAATCTTTAACTGGGTAGTCCTTGTTTTCGAGCACGTACTCGTTGAACTTCAGACGTGAATCTCGGTAGTCGCGGACTTTTTTGAAGCCAGCTTTTTCTGCGACTCGGTTACTGCCAGAATTCACGCTGCGTACGATAAGTTTTAGTTGTGGTAGTGCCAATTCTTCGAAGGCGAAGTCAATCATTCGTTTAAGTGCGGCTGTAGCAATACCTTTTCGAGTCCAATCGCTCGATATCCAGTAGCCAATTTCGGCATCGTCCTCTTTGCGGTTTTTCTTGTCGTCAATATCTAAATCATGAACCATGATGTGGCCAACGAGGTCTTGTTCGTTAAAGATACCAAAACCAAAACCAGTGCCTTTGCGCCAATGCTCTCGTGCAATGGCGATAAATTCGTTGGCTTCAACCACGCCATACTTTCCTTCTGCCCAATCAAGATACTTGGTGAGGTGGCTCTTACCTGCGTTAATCGCATCTGCCAGCGCTTGGTCATCGCTGTGTTGTAGGATGCGCAGATATAGATCTAATTCTTCGTCTGCAATTTCCACCTTTAGTTCTCGGGGTAGTCGTGGCATGTATTCTCCTTACTTAAAACTAGGTATTTGCTTGCTTGATGCTGAGGTTATAACGGCCTTGGCTGTCTTTTTCGAGCAACTTAACAGGTCCAGTGTCGCCCTCTTGAACGAGGTCTGAAGGATGTTTGACGTGGTGGTCAGCCATTTCGCTGACATGTACCAGCCCTTCGTGGCCTGGCATAAATTCGACAAATACGCCGAAGTCCATAACTTTTACGACAGTTGCATCATAGGTTGCGCCGATTTCTGGTTCTGCGGTCAAGTCTTTGACCCACTTGATTGCAGCATCGCGTGATTCCTGGTCGACAGCAGAGATCATTACCGTACCGTCATCTTTAATGTCGATTTCGACACCAGTTTCGTCAATGATCTTGTTAATTGTCTCACCGCCCTTGCCGATGACATCTCGAATCTTGTCTTCTGGAATGGTAATCGAATCAATTCGCGGTGCGTACGGGCTCATTTCTTTACGCGGTTCAGCGATAACGCTCAACATGTGTTTGAGGATGACATCGCGGCCCTCTTTAGCCTGCTTGAGCGCTTTGGCTAAAGTCTCACTAGATAGGCCTTTTACTTTAATGTCCATTTGTAGCGCGGTAATACCCTCGCTGGTTCCGGCAACCTTAAAGTCCATATCGCCAGCAAAGTCTTCTTGGTCCATGATATCAGTTAGAATCACTTCTTTGTCGCCGTCCTTCATTAGTCCCATTGCGATACCAGATACTGGTCGCTTCAGTGGCACTCCGGCGTCCATCATTGAGAGTGTAGCTGAGCAAACACTCGCCATTGAGGTTGAACCAGCTGACGACTGAATCTCACTAACAGTACGGATGGTGTACGGGAAATCTTCAGTACTTGGAATGACTGGTCGTAGCGCGCGTTCTGCGAGCGCACCATGACCAATCTCTCGGCGACCTGGGCCGCGGATTGGGCGGATTTCACCAACTGACCACGCTGGGAAGTTGTAGTGGTGAAAGAAGTTGTCTTCTTCGTCGTGACGAGTCATGGTATCGAACATCTGGGCATAGCTAGTTGGGGCGAGCGTCGTTATGTTCAATGCTTGTGTGAGACCGCGAGTAAAGATTGATGATCCGTGGGTTCGTGGCATCACGCCGACCTGGCTCGATAGTTCTCGGACATCTTCTGGCTTACGTTCGTCTGGGCGGACGCCATCGTTTAGGATGCCGTCGCGGACAACTTGCTTCATCAGATGAGCAAACACTTCGCTGACTTCTGAAGTTGATGGCTTGTCAGAATCTTCGTCGCCATCGACATTAGCAAAGTGTTCGACTGTACGTTCACGAAGTGTTTTGACTTCTGCTTCACGAGCATCAGTATCTTTGTTAGTTAGACCTGGTTTGCTTTTTTCGATGAATGCATCAATTTCTTCTTTGAGGTCGTGACTGTCTTGTTCAGTTTCGTATTCTTGTTCCTCAACGCCAACCTTTTTAATAAGATCTTGCTGCAGCTTGATAACAGGCTGCATCGCTTCATGAGCTTTAGCAAGAGCGTCGGCCATAACTTCTTCAGTTACTTCGTCGGCGCCAGCCTCAACCATCATGATGGCATCTTCTGTGCCGGCTACGATTAGATCAAGTTTGCTATTTTCCATCTGTTCAGTGGTCGGGAAAGCTACAAGTTTATCGTCGACAAGCCCCATGCGTACACCGGCAACTGGTCCGTCAAACGGCGCGCCAGTCAGGCTAATTGCAGCAGAGATTGCCGCCATGGCTACGATGTCGGCAGCTAGTTCTGGGTCTTGTGAATAAACCGAGGCTACACCTTGTACTTCGTGGTGGTAGCCTTTCGGAAATAGCGGTCTAATCGGTCGGTCGATTAGACGTGATGCTAATACTGCGTCTTCAGACGGTCGCCCTTCTCGTTTTACGAAACGGCTGCCACTGATTTTGCCAGCTGCATACATTTTTTCTTCGTAGTCAATCATGAGCGGGAAGTAGTCTCTGTCGCTTGGTCGATCGTCAGCCAACGCTGTCCCCTGTACCACGGTGTCGCCGTATTGCACGATCACGCTCGATGACTGAAACGCCATTCGATTTACTTCCATACTCAGCGTACGACCGCAGAACTGTGTTTCTAATTTAATAATGTCTTTGCCTAAAGGGTTCTTTATATCTCCCACAAGGTCCTCTCTGATTTAGTAGGGCTCATGTATCAAGGTTCAAGTATCCTAAAAATGATACCTGCGTCACTGACACATTCTCCCAAATTATATTTACAAGCTGTTACTTGGCGCTTCGAATGCCAAGCTTCTTGACAATCTTATTATACGCGCTCTCGTCGCGTGATTTCAAATACTTAAGAAGTTTCTTGCGCTTGCCGACCATCTGCAGCAGTCCACGGCGTGAGTGGTTGTCGCCTTCATGGGTCTTGAGGTGTTCGGTTAACTCTTTAATTCGTTCAGTCAGCACCGAAATCTGGACCTCTGGTGAACCAGTGTCTTTTTTGGTGCGCTGTGCGTCTTTGATTACTTTAGATTTTTTATCACTTGTTATCATTGCTTGAATACTCTATCAGATGACTTCCAGATGTGCAACAGTCAACTATCAAACTCTAGTGAGTGAAAACGAATTGCACTACATAAAGTCTCCGTTTACTTCAAACTCACTTGAAGACTTCAGTTGGTCAGTAAGTGTCGACCCTAGTGATATACCGATGATTCCAGAACCGACAGGCGTAACTCGGGTAAGCTCTTTAGCTAGTTCATTTGTATATTGTTGATATCTTAGTATCGAATCATCTATTCCATTAAGCATAAAGGCCGGTTCAGGACCAATGTTATCAACGGGCGAAGGCATAGATGACACAACAGTCAACATGTCGCCCTCGATAGCCACAGATGGCAAGCTGTAATCGTCTTCATAAGACATTCTGCCACCAAATATAGAATCTGTTCGATTACGCTTGTTAATTACTCTGTCGTGATGGAATAAGTCTAATCCTACATACGCCAGGGGTTTTCTCGGTATTTCAAGCTCACTGAGGTATCTCAAGGCAAAGTCATTTGCTCCTGACCCTAAATCAAATACTACCCTTCCTGATACTGGTGCAAGAAACGCTTCGAGTTCTGTGTCCCTCTCTTCGGAATCTAAACAAGGAATATCAACAAAATAATCAAGATATATTTCTGAATATGGCGCCCGAAATCTTGAATTAGGCTTTAGATGATTTATCCCTGTCTGAACCCAATATTGCTGCATAGCTACGAGATTAGTCATAGCGTCATTATGTGTTAAATCTCTTCCTTCAATACCAAATAAGATATTCGGATTACTGTGGTCAGACGGTAGTCTTGACTCAAGTGATGATTTCATTAAATTATTATATAATATTTATATTATATTATCAATAAGGTCAGCATCATCCACAAGTATTTCACCGATTGTTGTGCGACGTAGTTGTAAACAGTAGCCGCCAACATCAAGTTCATCGCCAATATCTTCAGCGAGTGTGCGGATGTACGTACCTTTCGATACTTCTGTCCTGATTTTCAGCTCTGGGTACTTATAGTCCAGCAACTCTAGTGAATGGACTGTAATAGTACGAGGTTTTAACGTTACGGCTTTGCCTTTACGCGCTAGGTCATATGCACGCCGGCCATTAACTTTCAGTGCGCTGAATTTTGGCGGAATTTGTTCAATTTCACCCTTGAAATTATCCAGTGATTGTTCAATTTCCGCTGTTGTAGGCTGTCGGTCTGACACGAATTGTTCATCTGACTCCGGGTCGAGTGTTTCAGTCGTAGCACCGAGCTTTATCGTCGCTTCGTATGTCTTGGTTAATCCCATAAATTCATCCTGGCGTTTAGTGGCCTTACCGACCAATACAATCAATAGTCCCGTCGCAAACGGATCTAATGTGCCGGCATGGCCTACTTTCAATCGATGCGGTCGTCTGGGCTCCACGCCTTGCTCTCTGCGTTCTAGCTCCTGCTTGCACGCACCGCAATCACAAACCGCAGGATCGTCGGTTATCTGTTTCGTCAATTGGCTGCGAATCTTCGCCACTACGTCAAAACTTGTCCAGTCCGCTGGTTTGTCGATTAGTAGAACTCTGTTCATATCTATCAGGCTACCAGACACAGCACGTCTTTGTATCGGCTGGGTCGGTTAGTTTTGAACAGGATCCTGATTCTGAATGTTACCTTCATGGTCAATTATGATATCGCCACCCTGTTCTGGAGGTTTGGCTGAAGTATCTTGGCGTGGAGTGGGAACTGGTGGCGGTGAACTAGCGATAGCCCGCTCGACTGCTTTACGAGCAGAGTCAATATCATTGCCTCCGTCTTTTGGCTGCTGCTTTGGTGGCTGTGTGGCTTGCGTTTGCTGCGGTTGCGGTTGCGGCTCTGGTTGCAAAGATTGCTGTGGCTGAGCCGGAGGTTGCGGTGCTTTCGGTGGAGGTGATTGTGACTGTGGGGTCTGTGGTTGCACTTTTTCTTCTAGTGTCTGGATTGGTTTCGGTGGTGGCGGAGGGGTGATTGTTTTGTGCTTTTTCATGGTTGGTAGTTCGGGGTGAACATTTATGTGAGGTTCGTCATCTGTACTATCGGCGCTCTGTTGCGGGTGCGAGAACATCTGCGAATTATCAGAGCCTTGGTTTTTCGTATTTACGCTATTGCCGCCGGCACCTGACGGTCCGTTGCCTCTTAAGTAGCCTCCCTGAGACGACTGCTCATCTTGAGGTTTATCTGCGGGAGCCGTCAACGATTGAGGCGGAGGCGGGGGTGGCGGAGTTTGCTTCGGCGCAGGAGCTGATGGAGGAGTTGGAGCTGGCTGTGGTTTCGAGGCTGGCGTGGGCTCAGCTGAAGTCTTAGCTACCGTCTGCACAGCATTTTGTTCATTATCTTGCGACTGCTCTTCATGTATTTTCGATAAATCTACACTGACGCCGTCTTCTTTTTTCGGCTCTTCAGGTTGCTGCTCATCTGGCTGTTGTTTGCTGTTTGGTCCATCTTCGTCTGGCTTGTCAGCCGGCATTGATACTAGCGCTTCTGGCTCTGGCACCTTCAATTCTTCGATAATCTTGTGTTGGTCTGCCCCAGCTGCCATCAACTGTGCTGCCATCGTCATAACTTTCGGACTAGTAGCAGAACTGCTGAACATTTCTGTGCTATCTATGATTCCAGTCAGGAACGACTGGGCACTATCTTTGTTTAGCAAGTCCGAACCAAGCGCTTCAGAAATACTAACTAGCATTTCTGACACCGAACTAGCTTCTTCGTCGATCCAGTTGACTGAACCGATGCTTGGTTTTTGATTTTTCCCGGCGTTAATAGTTAGCACTTCTGCTTCGTGTAAAATGCGCCCATGCTCGAGGATGGCGCCGTCGAGTTCTTGACGGTTGGTGGCACCAATCACCACAATTGCATCGATATTGAAGTCGCCTTGAGTGAAGTTGAAATCGTCTTTGGTGATGACTGTCTTATACGGTGTAATGAATATTTTTACCTGATCATCAACTAGCTTATAGCGGAATTTATCTGCTTTTTCCTTATCAAATGACAGCACAAAATCCCGCATGCGATCGGTAGTGGTTTCGACATTTTCGTCAGTGCCGAGAAATTTTAACGAGCCTGGAATATCAGAGCTCACGACGGCTGTCGCGTGCTTCTTCATCGCCAGCAATAAGTGGGTTAGACCGATTGTTGCACTTAGCTGATCAATAGTCGGTGAATTATTCGTTGTAACTACTATGCTGCCGGCATTTTTTAACTGATCGGCAATCTGTGACTTAGCTTTTTTTGAATCCATCTACTGCCATTCCTGTAAAATTGTTTGCGCCTTCGAGCTTGCCCACGTCACAATTTGACCTGCGACATCGACGTGTTGGCCGTCTATCATATCCATGATTCACCCTTCCTTGATTTTTTTATTTTTGATTGATATTTAGACATTAGCACTATTTGGTTGTTGTGTCAATTATGTGGTTTTACTACGACATTGCTTTACTTTTCACCAGATGTCGCATATAGTTCTATGTCGAATCAATAATACATGAAATCAGGAGCAATATGCCAGTAATTAAGTCAGCTCAGAAGCGAGTCCGCCAAGAAGCCAAGCGTCGCGCTCGTAATAAAGAGTTTAAAAACAACGTAAAGCAGCTAACCAAGCGCGTTGAGAATGCTATCGAAGCTAAAGACACGAAGAAACTAAACGATTTTCTACCGAAATTGCAATCAATGTTCGACCGTGCAGTAAAAAAGAACCAAATTCCTGCTAACACTGTTCAGCGACGAATGTCACGTCTAACTAAGCTTGCTAAAGAAGCAGGAGCCAACCCTTACGATGCTAAAAAAACTTCTACTAAAAAGAAGTCAGCCGCTAAGAAGTCTAGTACTAAGAAAAAATAATCTAGCTCGCGAACCGCGAACTTAGCCGAATCAACAAGTCTTCGATGATTTCATCATCGGGCGTACTGCTTGATTTAGTAGCAATGTCAGCCTCGAGCATGTCTGAGATTGCCGCCTTCACTGCATCAAACGAAATTCCGCTAGCTAAGCGCCAGTTCTTTTTAACCACAAATGGATGCGCCCCGCTTTGTTTTGCGACTGATTGTTGATTACTGGCTGGGCTTGCGGCAATTATTGCAACAATTTCTAACTGCCAAGCCAGCACACCTATGATATCGTGTGGATTGCTACCGCCAAGGCGTAACTCTCTATACATTTTGATAGCACGGTCCAATTGTCCAACTGCTAGCTGATCGGTAAGCGAGAAAACAGAGTCCTCCAGGCTGGCGGGCGACAGTTCATCTATGTGACTGATAGTAATCTCGCCTTGTTCGACGCTGAGTTTGGCTGCTTCTGATGCTAACAACTGCTGCTCTGGCCCCACACGTTCGACTAGATGCCTGGCGGCGGATGCAGAAATAGTTGCACCCTGCTTATCGGCATAATCTCGAACAAAGCTAATAGCTTGATCAGGTTTAAGTGGACTACAATCGACCAGCTCGGCCTGTTTTTTCAGCGCCTTGTAAAATTTAGTGCGTTTATCGATTGACGGTTCGACTATCACTAAATCATTACCATCTTTGGATGCAGCAATAATTTCATCAATACGCTCGGTAGTGGCTTTATTCTTAGACAGCTCATCAACCACTATCAACTGTGATTCGCTGAACAGCGACTGTCCTTCCAGCTGCTGGATTAGCTCTGCAACACTGAGGTCGTTGCCATCATAGCGATTAGATTGTTCGTGATCGGCGCTCAAAGACCTTAGCGCTTGATTGCGTGCGTATGAATTGTTGCCGGCGAGTAATGTAACCATAGATGACTTCTATCGTATCAGCTGTACAGAATAGACGTTAAGACTGACAGATTTCACAAAAATGCGTCCCCCGCCCGCCCAGCATGATTTTTTGCACTGGCGAGCCGCATTTCGGACATGGTTCACCGGTGCGTCCGTAGACTCGAGCTTCTTCGAAATATTTTCCAAATTCACCGAGACCATCCACATAATCAGAAAAACTCGTGCCGCCGAGCTCAATGCTGCGCCTCATGACATCTTGGAGTGCCTTGACTAGCTCTGACACTTCGTCTTCAGTCAAGGACTTGCTTTCGCGACGGGGATCGACGCCAGCCATGTTTAGTGCTTCATCTGCATAGATATTACCAATACCGCCAATCATCGACTGATCAAGCAGCGCAGATTTGATCGCGATGGTTCGCCGCGCCAAACGTTCCGCTAAATAGCTTGTTGTAAAATTATCGTAAAACGGTTCGGGGCCCAGCTTCTTAATCAATGGGTCGTCTTCGACTCGTGCAGTAGGAATTAATTTTATCCAGCCAAACTTGCGCTGGTCGTTATAAAACAGCCTCTGACCGCCCTCAAAGTAAAATATTGTTCTGGTTGTAGAGTCGGGCAGTTTTTGCACTAGACTTTTGGTCGGATGCCCGCCGCCTATCCGCTTTCCGTCCGGCTCGATTGCCACTAATTGTCCGCTCATTTTTAGATGAATAATCAATGTGTAGTCTGTTGACATGTCAATTATCAATACTTTTGCTCGCCGCCGAAAATTGCTAATCGTTGCGCCAATTAAAAATTGTTCAATGTCACTGTTGCTACCATAAAACTGCCCGTCCGGCTTCTTTGCCGGGCTAACATCGCGGCGTTCAATCCTCTCAACTATCTTGCCGTCGAGCACGCTTTGCAGACTGCGTTTGACTGTTTCGACTTCAGGTAGTTCAGGCATCGATCGCCCTGCTTAATTCAGTCTTTAAGAAATCTTTTAAAATACCCTTTTCAGAACATCTGTATGGTCGACTAAAATCACCTTGTGGCCACAATTTGAAAACAACTTTCAGATTATTACTTCCTAGCCAGCCGGAAAGCTCTTTAGTCTGGCCCCGCTTACTTAACCTGGACGCCAAATACACGCTACTTATTACAAAACTCCGAATCACCGATTAAAGAACTGAGCGGACTGTCACAGATTTGTTCGGTGACGTTTTCTGCTGTATCGCTCGGCAAATCTGTTACAGCTTGAACGGTAGTTCTGACCAGCTGAACCACCATCACCAGCGCGATAATGACGCCTATGAGACTGGCTAACACTAGTCCGGCAAAGATGCTTAGAAATTGATTTGTTCGTTTTAGCTGTTTTAGGATTTGCGCCTGAACCTGTGAGTCGGTTAATTGTTCGTCACTCATTTCCAACAATCCTCTATCGAATAATCAACATCTAGTTTCACTGACAGTTTATATATATTTTGCATCAATTCTTGGCCCTGTTTCGCTATGTCTTCAGCCATAACCTCAGGTACCTCGAGCATAATTGAGTCGTGCACTTGTAGTATCTGCTTGGCTTCGTCAGGCAATTCTTGCTCTAGTTTGAGCATTGCCAGCTTTGTGATGTCGGCCGCACTGCCTTGCATCGGCATGTTAACTGCCGCACGCAACGCCGCCTGTCGCACTTGCCAATTGCTAGCCTGCACATCTGGCGTCGGTCTACGACGACCCATCATTGTCTCGACATAGCCCTGCTCCTGGGCTTGGGACTTCAGTTTTTCGATATAGTCTTTGATGTTTGGGCGCACTTCAAAGTAGCGGTTGATAAACTCTTTGGCTTCTTTTTGTGTCATGTCGGTGCCCTGGCTAAGCCCATATGACCCCTGGCCATACAGGATACCAAAGTTTACAGCCTTGGCGCTGTATCGCTGGTGCTTGGTGATTTCGTCGATAGCGGTGTCGTACATCAGCGCTGCAGTGGCCTGATGGATGTCGGCGCCGTTATTGAACGCATCGATCATGTCCTGTTCACCAGCCAGAGCCGCAGCGAGACGTAGTTCAAACTGTGAGTAATCAAGATTAACAAACACATTGCCTTCACCCGGGACAAATGCCCGCCGCACCCGCCGACCGAGCTCACTTCTAACGGGAATATTCTGCAAATTTGGATCGTGGCTGCTAAGTCGACCTGTTTGAGCAGTGGTCAGACTAAAAGTAGTGTGAACTTTTCCGTCATCAGCAATGTGGTCTGGTAGCGGATCGACGTAAGTACTCTTGAGTTTGCTGTATTCACGGTAATCACTAATCAGATCAATAATGTCGTGTTTATCACGTAGTTTTGCCAGTTCGCTGGCTGCAGTACTGTAGCCGGTCTTGTTCTTTTTGATCCCCTGAGTTGGCAGCGCCAGTGTTTCAAACAGGATTTCACTCAGCTGCTGGGGGCTGGCAATGTTGAACTCTTCACCCGCCAAGCCGTAAATTTCCTGCTCTAGGTCAATCAACTGGTTTCTAAACTCTTCTGCCAGTTCGGTGAATTGCTCAGTATCAAGCATCAGTCCGCGTGACTCGACTCGTGCCAACAACGCTGACGTCGGAAAGTCTATATCTTCGGCTACGGTCTTGAGTTTGCCGGTGTCAGTTAGCTCTTTAGTTTGTTGAGTTTTCACCTGCCACAGTAGCGGCGTAATCTGCCCGGGCTCTACCGGCAGTTCATGTCCTGTTCGCGACAACACTATATCTGCCAGCTCCTGTGAACGCTCAAGCGGATTAATAATAAACTGCGCTAACTTCAGATCATGACCAACTGCATCCAGGGGTGTCTGCTCGCCCCACATGTCGCGCAAAAAATGCTTTAAATCATACCCAAGTAACTGGGGTTGCCGAACTTTCAGCCATTGCTTGTCACACTCGGCAAACCACCGTGAATCGTCGGAACAATAAAGCTGGCCGCCGACTTCAAATACCAGAACCTCGTCGCCCTCAATCTTACCGATGTCCACCTTCTTGGCAGAGTCGAGCGGATTGACGTCAAGCTCGCCATCAATATCGCCCTGTTCGTATAGTTCATCAACAGTCCGCTGCAGGCTGCGAAATTTCAATTCACTCAGTTTCGCCCTCAGCTTTGCAAGGTTAAGGTTATTGATATCACTAGCTTCAGGCTCAAACTCGACCGGTGCATCGAACATAATAGTCACCAGTTTTTTGGATAAGTACGCCATGTCTTTGTCTTTTTCGAGTTTACTGTGGGTCGCGCCGGTAATTTCATCGAGATTATCGTAAACGCCATCAAGTGAACCGTACTTGGCAAGCAATTTGTTAGCAGTAACTTTACCGACGCCTTTTACGCCTGGAATATTATCAGAGCTGTCACCCATCAACGCTTTCAGGTCGATAAACTGTTCGGTTGTTAAATTGTATTGTTCGGCAAAATGATCTGAATCGAAATATTCGAGATTACTGAGACCTTTTTTCAGTGCCGCCACATGGGTGTGGTCGTTTACCAGCTGCAAAGCGTCTAAATCGGATGTGATAATTACAGTGTTCACCTCAGCCTCGTCATATGCTTTCTCGGCTAACGTGCCCAAAATATCATCAGCCTCGTAGTCGTCACACTCGTATAGCGGCCAGCCAAATGCATCGAGCAAATCTCGCAATATCGGAATTTGTGCGCGCATGTCGTCAGGCATCGGGCTGCGATTTGCTTTATATTCCGGATACATTGCCCGCCGGGATCGAATGTTTGTTTTAGATTTATCCCACGCCACTACTACATAATCTGGTTCAAATTGTTTTATCGCCTCTAGCGCCATCATTGCAAAACCGAACACACCACCAGTAGGTGTGCCGTCAGGTAAACTGAGGTGCTGCATCGCATAATGGCCACGATAAAACACTGATTTTCCGTCAATTACTACCAATCTCTTACTCATACGACCAGTATAGCAATCTACGCCAATTCATTAGCCGACCCACCAAGTTCGGTGTCGAGACCATCAGGTGCAACTTCGCGCAGTACTTTACGGATTCGATTAACAGCGTGACGGCGTTTGTTGTGATTGCCTACCATAGCTGCTTTATGGGTATCATCAAAAAACATAAACCGATGATGTGGTGTCATGTTGGCGTGCAGTATCTGGAACACCCGCTGAGAGTCAGGCTGTTCAGCCTGTGATACATCAACTTCGAAGTGCTCTTGAAGAAAATCTAGCATTTTGACGTAGTGATTGGGGGTTTTAACCTCGAGATCAGGATATAGTGTTCGTGGCAGTTCGTACCGAGGGTCGTTCTTGATTACATCATCTATTTCAATCCGTGTGTATTCGCCTGAATCCTCGAAGCTAGGTGTAGTTGTTTCACTCATACGATAAAAGTATATCTGTCAGCAGCGGCAATAGAAACCGCTTATGCCACAGTTTGGATATACTGTTCGAGATCAGCAAAATATTGCCCAAGACTATCTGCGTTGGTAATTTCTATATCCGATAAACCTTTAACCGCTAGCAAATTTATAACTGTCTTGTCGTTGCCGTCACCATGGAGTTCGCCCTGCTCGTTGGCCTCAAACTGGGCCTGTGTCTGTTCATCTCCTCCACGTTTGTGCTGGGTCGATCGCTGCCAGCGTACGTCAGCTGGGGCATCTACGAAAATCAGCTGTCCACCTTGTCGTAGCACTTCTTCTGCTTCGCCAATCGAGCGAACCCCACTAACGATAATGCCATTGAACTCGCCTTGTTTGTCTTCGTATTCGCTTAACGCTAGCTCGACTAAAAACGCTGCTCCTCGTTCATCGCGCAGCGTGTTAGCTGTCTTTATCTGCGTTTCTCTTTTGATGTTGTCATGAAGTTGTTCAGTCAATGCGCGAACCATGTCTCCTGTCGAAACATGCAGTAGCCCAAACCGCTCAGCCAGATATTGCGCGCCAATATCTTTGCCGGCGGAGTACGTACCAGCAATCGCTACGATCATTTCAGATAGTTATTTAGCTTGCGAACGTCTTTGTGTTTTCGTAGTTTCGTCAGGGCTTTTGCTTCAATCTGTCGAATTCGCTCTCTGGTGACACCGAATTCGTGGCCGACTTCCTCTAGAGTGTGAGTCTTGCCGTCGTCAATACCGAATCGCATGCGCAAAATCTTTTGTTCACGTGGGGTCAAAAAGTCGAGCATCTCGCCGACGTGCTCTTTCAATAGTTGTTCAGTGGCACTTTCGCGCGGAGTTGGAGTGTCTTCGTCTTCGATAAAGTCACCTAGTACAGAGTCTTCTTCGTCTTTACGAATCGTGGCATCGAGACTAGAGATGTCTTGTTTGATTTTCATGATGTGTTCGACCTTCTCAACCTCGATTTCTAACTCTTCTGCTAATTCTTCATTAGTTGGCTCACGGTTGAGGTCTTGGGTCATTCGCCGGTGGGTTCGTAGCAGTTTGTTGATTGTTTCAACCATGTGTACCGGGATGCGAATTGTGCGGGCTTGGTCAGCAATCGCACGGGTAATCGCCTGGCGAATCCACCATGTAGCGTAGGTAGAAAATTTAAAACCCTTTTCTGGGTCGAACTTCTCAACAGCGCGCAGTAGACCTGTATTTCCTTCTTGAATTAGATCAAGTAAATCAAGACCGCGACCGACGTAACGCTTGGCTATACTGACCACTAGTCGCATGTTAGCTTCAGCCATCTCGTCCTTGGCCTGCTTGTCGCCCTTTTGTACGCGACGCGCTAATTCGACTTCCTCTTCTGCGTTTAGTAGTGGCACTTTACCAATTTCACGTAGATACAGTCGGACTGAGTCGTCCGATACGTCGTCTGCGTATTTCTTCTTCTTGTCTTCGGTTTCATCGTCTTCTTCAGTTTCTTCGTCGAGGATGGTGATACCATCGTCTACCAATTCCGAGTACAGATCATCGAGCGCTTCGACGTTAGTCTGAGTGTCAGGGATTAATTTAAATATTTCCTGCTGATAGATTTCGCCTTCTTTTTTAGCACGCTCCAATAGCTCTAATCGGGCTGCCTTCAACTCTTCTTTAGTCAGCTTTGCCGTTTTCTTAGTAGTTTTCTTGGTTTTCTTTGCCTTTGATGAAGATTTTTTCGCCACTTAGTCCTCCTTAGTGAGTTCTTGCCACGATTGTATTAGTTGTTGGACCAACTCGTCATCGCCTTCGTGTTCGGCGGCTGCGATTTGCTGGCTTAGTTGTTTACGATTGTAGTCTGTTTTGAGTTTTGAGAGCCTCAGTGCGAGTTGATCAGCTTCAACAATTGCGTCAGCCTGATCCCACGCTAAAAATTCTTCTTCAGCTCGTAACTCTAACATTTTGACAAAGTTTTCCACATTTTTCAACTCGCCGGCACGTAAATCACTACTTTTACGCTTACTATTTTTGAGCGCTTTAAGCACCACTTTACGCTGCTCATCCTCCGCAACATCATCTCCCAGCTGTTCTAGGCTGATTCTCGCAGCGGGATTGGCTAACGTCAGGCTCAGCAAGCTATCAAGTACTGTTTGCAACGTATCTTGGTCTGCAGAACTGAGCTCGACCTTGATTCGCTTCTTTGATTGTTGGGGTTCGCTTGAGCGCTGTTTGGCAAATTGTCGCTCCACTGCAGCTGGCGAACTATTAGTTAGTTCTGCAACCTCTCTTAGGTAATGGTCGCGTTCCACTTCATCCTCTAGTCCGGCTAACACTGAAAAAACCTCAGCTGAAAAATCCACCTTACCGGTAGCACTCGTCAGATCAAACTGCTGCGAATAATATCGAAGCACCCAGTCAACTGCGTAACTGCGCTGTTCCACTAGCTCGCGCCAGTCGTCTGGATTTTCAGAAATAATATCATCTGGGTCTTGGCCGTCAGGCAGTTCAATTACAAACAGCTTTAACCCCTGTTTTTGAGCTAACGGAATGCTACGCAGTGTGGCCCGGAGACCGGCGTCGTCACTGTCGAACGCAAACGCGATGTTTTCGGACAAATATTTTACTTGTTTAATCTGCTGCACTGTTAGCGCGGTTCCAGCGGTTGCCACCACGTTTTTCGAGCCAGCCTGGTGGGCGCTAACAACATCAAAATTACCCTCTACTACAATTGCTAAATCTTGGGTACGAACAGCTTCCTTTGCCAGATGCAGACCGAATACGTTACGGCTTTTGTCGTATAGTTTCGTCTGAGACGTATTGATGTATTTTGGCCCATTGGCGTCATCAGACAGCAATCGACCGGTAAAACCAACAATTTGCCCTTGCCGATCGGCCAACGCTACCAACACTCTGTCTCGAAACATATCGAGCAACGAACCGCGACGTTCGATGCTCAGCCCCGCGTCTTTGAGTGCCTGCTCGCTAATACCGTCTGCTAGGAGCTTCGAACTTAGCGCCTTACCGTTGGCCGGTGCATAGCCGATATTAAAATCTTCGATAACCTGACGGCGGAAACCTCGGCTTTTGGTGACATATTCTAACGCCGATTCACTGCTGAGCAGCTGCTGCTGGTAAAATTTGGCGGCCGCTTTGAGCGCTTCGGCTGCAGCAGCCCGGCGCTTTTTGCTGGTATCCGATTGACCGTGTGAACTTAACTCGACACCAGCACGCTTAGCTAACAACTCTAAGGCACCACGGAAATCAAGCCCTTCGACCTCCTGCACAAACGTATAAATATCGCCGCCTTTATTAGCACTGAAGTCATGCCAGATTTGCTTGTCAGGACTCACGATAAAACTCGGTGTATTCTCGTTCGTAAACGGTGACAGCGCCTTTAGATTTCGTCCGGCGCGTTTCAGCTCTAAATAATCGCCGACGACGTCTTCGACTGGCAAGCGCTCTTTGATTAATTCAACCTCATCCATACCTCTAGAATATAGATTTTAGGTGTTTGACGCTAGGAGTCGACTCGAGTAGAACTAGATTCTTAAATCTAGATTCTATATTCTATAAGATATGGATTACGCTAATGACTACAATACTCCATTCCTGCAGCAGCCCGGTGCCATGAAACGACTAGGAATGACACTAGGTGGCGGCTTGATACTTATTATCATAGTCTTCACTGGCTTTAACCTGGTATTCAGCACCGCCAGCGAAGAAGCTGCCATTGATCGCGCTACGCAGCAAATGGTTATAGCTCGCAACATAGCACAGCTTGCCAGCAGTTACTCTGACGATAACTTCATTCGCTTTAACGCTGCATCGCTCAACGCTGTTGCTACAAGTCACTATCGAGACCTACTAGTAATTAAAGCCGAGGTGTACGGCACAGGATACAACTTGGCGCCACTAAGCCTTGCCGAACAAGACCAGGCCCTAAACGAAGCTGAACGTGCTGGAACCCAAGACGAGCTGGCTGCAGATTTCTTGGCACAAGCAACTGAAAACGCTATCAACGAGCTGTCCGCGGTTGAGAATCAACTACCTGTTAGCTATCAAGAACAGTTACAGACTATGCGCGCTGACTTGGCGCTATATCTCGAAGATCTCAATCCAGCCGACAACTAGTAGCGAGTGATTGCCATCGGTTGAGTGTTACGTTCTTTGCCTGGTAAACGAAACACCTCTACTCCTAGTCGCAGCGCCTCTCTGAGGATTAAGTCTGTGATATTCACATCACCTTGTTTGCGGTTTCGATGTACGGCATGTGAGACTGGTGCGCCCCAAATGGTTCGCTCAGAATCAATGAACAAGGTTCTGACTTGGCCACTTCTGATGGCCTCAATCACACCTCTAACACCGCTAACAATCTGCTCCTTAGATGCTTCTTTAGCTGCAAGCTCTTCCTGGGCTTCATGTTCGTAGTAGCGGTAGAATCGCTGTGCCATCGGTTGCGCCCGATCAACAATCTCTGAAGTTGACAGTGAATCAGGGTTTACCTGCACGCCGTCTTCGAGCATCAACTCATAGGAGGCAGCAGAGCGGAATACGCTTTGCACTTTCGGCAGTCCTACTACAATCAGCGGTGAGGTTCTGTCGTCAATTTGCTTCCTAATTTGATCAGAGACTGAACTAGCAAACTTGCGATAGCTGTAATCCGAGCGATCATGGCTCTTTGAAAAGTAATCACGTTGACCATCTTTTTCTGCTGTGCGTAGTCGATCATTGTTTGCAATCATTACCGTCTCTATGCCCGACACGTCACTCCTGATTAACGTCGCCCGGCGATTAGTAAGTGTCAGCGCATAGAAACGACCATGTTCAACCAGCTGTCCAAATAGTTTTGTCACTTCAAATCCACGCCCAACGACCACATGGTTGTCCTCGCTGTCTGGAAGCGCGAATACTTTTACGTTTGCCTTATCGTCGAGGAAGATGGCAGCATTCTGATGATGCGATTCATGCCACCACACCTGTCTGTTATGAATCTGCTGATAAATTGGCGCCACGAAATCACGAGATTCTTGGTAGCTTAAGCCTTCGACATTCTCTAGCTGCTTACGTGCCTGCTTCGTTAACTGTAATAATCGCTCACGAATGTCGTAATAGTCACCTTCCAGCGACACATACATTGACACCGACGGTCGATCATTGTGTTTGGCAAGTTTTTGTATTTTTTGATGAGTTAATCGCTCCATAGCTCTCACCCTCCCTTTCTAGTTAAAAACTAGATTTAACGTAGTTCGGATTAAAACAAAAACTCACACCCGAACAGGCTGCGTAGCCCACGGCTGAGATGCTATGGAGCGTCCCAAACTCTGGGCAACGCTATGGTGTTATTTAACCAACGTTACAGTATAGAAATCGTAAACGAGACGTTTAATCGGCATTAGCCTGGACGACAGCCTGACGTAATAAATCTTCAGTTAGTCCGTCTTCGAGCTGAGGAGTTATGAGCACACTTAGCCATAGCCTGGGGTCGAGCTTACGTGCCGGCATGACTGACTCATAGCGATCAATCAGCTCTTTTGCCAATAGGTAATCGCAACGTAAATCTACCTGCTGGGGGCGGGTGCCAAGATGCACCATTGCAAACATATTGCCGGCGTCGGTTTCAAATACCAGGTATTCTTCGCCGTAGCGTTGATCGCTACCGGCAGAAAGTTCATCGAGTTGTTGTTGTAATTGTGCGTCCATTTTTAGATTTTTTAGTATAGTGGTTATTAACAGGCAATATCAACACGACGCCAACATGCTCTGCGAGCTAGAACTAACTTTTATGGCAAATAACAAACAATTGTCCCCCTTTGAACGTTACATCAGCCCTTCTCGAGAAGATGGGTTCGAGCATTTTACTAATGCCGAAAACGGCTCATCTCTGGCAGATCGATTGTCTGAATCGAGTGATAGTCGCATCCTGGTGTTACCTGGCGGTGGTATGCGTGGTGTGTACTCAGCGGCTGCGCTAGCGAGGCTTGAACAAAACGGATTGACCGCCTCTGCTTTTAATCGAGTTATCGGTCTATCGGCCGGAGCAATTAACGGCGCATACTATGTAGCGAATCAGATGGAGTCAGCACTCGACGCTTGGATTTCACATTTACCTGGTGATGAAGAGTTTATTAGACTAAATCGACCGAATAAAATTATGGACGTTAATCACCTGCACGAAAGAATCTTACCGACTTACGCTCCACTCGATGAGGCCGCAGTGCTACAGGCATCATCGACGCTTGACATAGCGCTCACGCGCCGTCACGACGGTCAAACCCAGTTTTTTTCAGATGACAAATTGCCGCTGACTTTACGAGAGATGCTAAAAGCGTCTTCATCAGCAGCTCTAGTCTACGAGGGGCGTACTGAAATAAATGGCCATGAATATATTGATGGCGGTTTTGCTGAAGCAATTCCGCTCGATTATGCTCGTAGCTTTAAACCAGACCACATCGTCATCATCGGCTGTAATCCACTGACAGGCAAAGGTGTTGGAAGAGGCTATGAACTCCTGACTCGAGTTGTCGGGGGTATGCTTGACTACCCTGAACAGGCCCAACTACAACATGTCCGGGGCCACCACCGCTACAATGACGTCGCCAGCGAACTACGGTCACTACACTTATATGACCGACCAGGTCCGGTAATTGACGCAATTTTCCCTAAATCGCGCACGACTGTTCATCGATTAGACCGAAACAGCGACCGATTAAGGCGCGCTGCCACACAAGCCAGCCAATCAATGGCCGAATTACTCGCTGCATAGCCAAAACTGGAGTAGATCCGCTGTGGTGGTTATACTAAGTGCTAATGCTAGAAATAATCCTCAGCACACTTGTCATCGTCGTTGGTTTTGCAGCACTGATTAAAGGAGCTGATGCTTTAGTAGATGGCGCGACATATCTGGCTAAGCGAATTGGTGTTAGTGAGTTGCTGATTGGACTGACAATTGTGGCATTTGGTACCAGTTTGCCAGAATTGGTAGTCAGTATTTTAAGTGTAGTTGAAGCAGACAGCGATCTGGCAGTCGGCAACCTGTTAGGTTCAAATATCACTAATATTTTCCTGGTGCTAGGTGTTGGTTCATTACTACATAAATTACAGGTAAAACACATTACTGTCTGGCGTGAAGTGTTGTTTGCCGCCGGCGCCGGCGTACTACTGCTAGTCCTCGTTGCTGATCAGTTCCTAGGACAGTCAGCATTCGTTGGACTCGACGGCATTGACGGCATTGTACTATTAACCATGTTCTTTTTGTTCCTCTACTACTCATTTGGCTCTTCAAATATCGACCTCAAACAAGCCGAGCAAGAGGCCGAAAATCACCCGCACATATCAATCGCAAATATGCTGATGATGATTTTACTTGGCACTGTCGGGCTTGTGGTCGGCGGGCAACTAATAATTTACGGTTCACAAACACTAGCGGGACTGTTTGGTATAGCAGACGGGATTATTGGTCTAACTATCGTCGCACTCGGAACTTCAGCGCCAGAATTGGCGGCAGTTATCGCAGCAGTGCGCAAACAAAACAGCGACATCGCTATCGGCACAGTTGTTGGCTCAAACTTGTTTAATACCCTGTGGGTACTCGGCCTAGCGGCTATCATCGCCCCTCTGCCGTTCACAGACCCGCAACAAATGGTTAGCGCCGTAGTTGGCGCTGCTGCCGGACTGTTGTTGTTCGTTATGGTTGCCTTTGGTAAAGGTAAACATGTCATCGGTAAACCAACAGCTGCATTATTTTTGACTAGTTTCGTGGCGTATTACGCCTACTTATCATTGAGCTTATAAGAGACCTATTTTGAAATATATTAAGCACTTTTCACTATGTGATTTTTGCTGCGAAAAATAAGGAGAAAAAGGTTTAGCTATTGTCGCCAATCGAAAAACAAATTGTAAAACTGTTTTAAAACAGTTTTAGTCTGACATTTTATTTAGATACAGCTGCAACTCTTCAATGCTACCCCTTATATCTTCAAGTGCGCGGTGAGCTTCAGGTTTAGCAAACTTAACGTTAAATCGCTCACGCATGACTAATTTCCAGGCACTGACGTCGAGCATGCGGTAGTGTAGTTTCCGGTCAAGCTCTAGCCAATATTTTCTAATAAAACGACGGTCTTGATGGATGGAATTACCGGCCAAGTACACGTCGTCTTCAAAATGCGCTTCGATAAATCTTAGCAGTTGCTGCTCGGCGTCTGCTTCGTCTATGCCTTCGGCAATCTTATCGATTAGACCCGAATCTGTGTGCATTTTCACAACTTCATCCACCATTTGATCAACCACCGCTTGTGGCTGGGCGACGATGCCTTTGATTGTAGCGATTTCTCGTAGTTGCCAGTCGGTTGCGATAGCCGCAAATTCAATTATTCGGTCAGTTTCGGGCTCTAATCCAGTCATTTCTAAATCTACCCACAGCAGTGATGCACTCATAATTCCTCTTTCGTTGCTTATGATTACGACTCTATCACAGTGAGCTGGCTGCGTCTGAACGTTCAATAAATCCATCAGGTAAATCCATCCGCTCAACTACTTTCTGTTGGGTCGTAGTAGCGCCACGTTGTGGTCGAAAATCTACGATATCAACCGCCTCGACACCATAGCTCAGATCTAGAAACGGCTTCTGTAAATCATCGAGTTGGCGACAATCAGCAATTTGCTCACAACTGTCAGCTATTTCCCGAAGTGAATCTAAATACGACTCATCGGTTAACTGAAGCTGAGCACTCAGTAGCGCACCAAGGCTTGTTTCGCCAGTTGGCTGGTCAAACACAAAGTTGCCGAGCGAATACACAATTAGTTTGTCGCTATGTACTTCTGTTGTTTGCACCCAGTGTGGGTGGGCGCCAATCACTGCGTCCGCACCGACGTCAATCATTGCCCTGAACTCTTCGACTTTGCCGACAATCGGCTCGGCGCGGTACTCCGCACCACTATGTGGCATGACAAATGTCGGTAAATTACTGCCTGGAACTATAGCATCAATTTCGGTCTGATTAGCACGGCGAAACACCGTGTGATAACCACAGAATTGCACCGCAATCTGATCTGTTTCAGTACTGTCGTCACTGTAGTGTAGTGTAATTTCAACTGGTATTAACTTGCAGATGTCGTCAAGTACTCCCGGCTCATAGTTTCCAAAATAAGCCAGACCAGCATCATCCAAATTATCGCGCGTAGCTTCCAATCCTGACTGGCCATCCTGATCACCTGAATGGTTATTAGCCAGACTGACGATGTCGAAATGGTTCGCTAATTCTGACAAATAACTAGTGGGGCAGTTAAATAACAGCAACGAAAACTGCTGTTGATAGTTAACATTGTCATTAACGCTGGCGCATTCTAGGTTTCCTACCACTGTTTGATACTGTGATAAGTCAAATTGGTCAAGATTAGCGAACGGATATTGCGCATGACTCTCCGTTTTGCGCGCCTCTCGATCAACTCCACGTCCGAGGAAAATATCACCAACAAATGCCAAATTTGTCTCTGCTCGGACAAATGTCGGTGGCAGAGTTATCTGCTCCTGTTTCGTCGAAATTGCTGGCTGCTTTAAGCTGTCGTCTAGTATCTGTTGTTGCCACCAGATACCCCCTGCTGCTGCAAGCGACAGCACTGCTAATACGATGACCCACATTCGGATTATCTTTGGCTTGATATTTACCTTGGTGGCCACAGCGACCTACACAATCTTGTCTGCTATCGCAGGCACTAAACGTTCATCGAAGATGCTAGGTATAATCTGATCCGGAGTCGGTTGATCGACTAGCTCTGCAATTGCTTCTGCTGCTGCAATCTTGTGCTGGTCTGTTATATCGCTCACATTATTGTCGAGCGCACCACGGAATATACCCGGGAATACTAGTGCATTATTGATCTGATTTGGGAAATCACTACGGCCCGTTGCTACAATCGCTGCACCACCAGCCTTTGCTTCATCAGGCATAATTTCAGGGGTCGGATTGCTCATAGCGAAGACGATTGGGTCATTATTCATCGTTTTCACCACTGACGCATCAATTAAATCCCCTTTCGACACCCCAATAAAGACGTCAGCGCCTTCTAAAACCTGCTCAAGCGAGCCGTCAAATCCTGATGTATTAGAAAATTCAAGCAACCGTTGTTTTTCACTGTTCAGATTGTCGCGATTAGGGCTTATAACCCCTTTACTATCAACCACGTAAATGTCAGGCTGCGCGTATTTATGCAGCAACTTCGCTATTGCTATACCCGCAGCACCTGCACCTGAAATAACGATCTTTGTATCAGTTAACTTGCGGCCTGATATTCGACATGAATTAATAAGTGCAGCCAGCGTCACTACTGCTGTACCGTGCTGATCGTCGTGGAATACCGGTATATCGAGCTCAGCTTTCAACCGCGACTCTACCTCGAAACACTCCGGCGCTTTGATGTCTTCGAGGTTAATGCCACCAAAGCTCGGTGCGACAGCTTTCACAGTCGCCACAATCTCATCGACGCTGTTGGTGTTTAAAACTAAGGGAATTCCGTCTATGCCTGAAAAGCCCTTGAATAGCATCGATTTCCCCTCCATAACTGGCAGTGCGCCCTCTGGTCCGATGTCTCCAAGCCCGAGCACCGCACTGCCATCAGAAATAATCGCGACAGAATTATGGGTATTAGTGTATATTCCCACCTCTTCGGGATGTTCAGCCAAATGTCGCGAGACTTCACCTACACCGGGTGTGTAATAGATGCTAAGTTTCTCTGGACTATCAATCTCGTCTTTGGCGGTTATTTCAATTTTACCACCAAGCAGTCGATGTGCCTCTAGTGGGTCTGGGAGATTACTCATAATCTACTGCCAAACGCCAAGTAGAATGCCAACAACTAAATGTCCAATTAGGATATAGCCTGCGTCGATAACAAACAGCGTGGTGGTCCGGAGCTGATATAAGTAATTGATTGCAATTGCCGGTACCGCAGTTAGTCCTGCCAGCAGTAACCCTGCTGTGGCGCCTTCAGCCCAACCAGACATCCCAAGCGAATTAATAATTACAGCCAGCATGAGTGATTGAAGTACTGTCATTACCAGCGCACCGCCAAAAATTACGCTCATATTGGCATCTTTGCGTAACTCTTCTGTTACACCAACCTCACTCATCCAACGCTTGCCAAATACTATGGTCGCATACCAAACTGAGCCAATGGCGAAATAAAGCGCGCCGCCGACTAAAACTGGTACGAAATTAACTGATAAATCTAACATAGTCCCTCCTTAGTTGTGTTTCTTTAGATGACAAATCTAGAGGCGAGCGCATATGTTGCAGCCGCCACCGAGCTTGTAAGTACTGCACCCCATACAATATCAATTATGACGATTTCAAACGGCCAATCTTTAATAACTGCATAACTAGTCATTTCAAACGTCATGTAGGCCAATGCCCCCAGCAACGCTCCGTCTATAGCTGCTTGGCCCAGAGAACCACCATCAAGCGCTGGAGCCACCACGAAATATACCAACCCAACGACATATAAAAAGTAAAATACGACAGCTGCAACCATTTTAGGGTTGTCGGCGAGATATTGCCCAATGTAGTGGTCGTATAATTTCGGTGCTACTACTCCCAGCCACACCAAATCAATCACGATAAAGATGGTAAATCCAAGTCCGATTGTTGCTGCGTATTGTCCTAAACTCATTGTCTATAGTTTACCATGTCGCAACTAAAGTATTACCTCTAAGACAGCAACTGTTATCAGAATAATTGCTAACACTCCCAGTACCACAGGCTGTAGTCGTTTTATGAATGCCGAATTTGAAACATCTAGTCCTTCTTCTCGCGCTTGCAACACCCCGATAACTACTAATGCGATGAACCCCAACAGCGCTCCAAATGGAATAGTGACGAAACCAAAGAACTCTATATATTGATCAGTACACGACACACCATTTATGCAAGACTCTGCGAGCTTAATCCAGTCACGCTGCAGCGCATAATGATACCCTGCGAAACCAACCCCCAGGACAGACATCGGCAGTGTATATACAAAGGTTTTTTTATCATTTATCAGTAGCGCTCCAACGTAGATAAATGCCATGGGGTACATCAATATCCGCTGCCAGTAACACAAAGTGCACGGCGCTAGGTCATATAGAGTGCTTAAAATTAAACTCAACGCCGAAGATGAAACTGCTACCACTGCTCCAAGCTGGTTATATTTACCTTTAACTAAAGTATCAATACGATTAAATAGACTCATAAATCCTCCTGTTTCCTGTGATTATAGCAATTTACATCAATTTAGGACATCTCTGTTCATTAGCAAGCAAAGCCGGCTAAACAGCCGGAGGAGTTGCAGTATTTACTGAAAATATCTATCGCTATTTCAACGACTACTTTCACTGTCAATAACGTGAGGTATAATCTGTAAACAAGGAAGGGTGTCCGAGCGGCTGAAGGAGCACGCTTGGAAAGCGTGTAAACGGATTACTCCGTTTCGCGGGTTCGAATCCCGCCCCTTCCGCCAGTGTTATAATTGCGTCATGGCCAATACGATTTTTACCAAGATCATCAACCGCGAGATTCCAGCAATGATCGCCTACGAAGACGACAGCTACATTGCGTTCGCAGACATCAGTCCTCGAGCTAACGGACACCTGTTAGTCGTGCCTAAGGCAGTCCACGAACAGTTTACTGATATGAACCCGTCTGAATTCTCGGCACTTATGAACATGTCACACAAAATCGCCAAGGCTCTACAGTCCGCTGCTGACACTGAGCGCATACAACTGGGTATCGTCGGCGAAGATGTGCCGCACGTACATGTGCATCTGATACCTTTCGACATCGGTGATGACCGCCAAGAAAAAGAATTCAACCAAGAAATAACTCAACAGATTATCGACAAGATTCAGCTCGCATAGCCGTCTACAAAGTAGTACAGTAATACTACTTATGATTGACCATAGTGAACTTGCCATACAATTAAAATCAATTCGTGAAGATGCCGGATTCACCCAAGCTGAGCTGGCCCGCCGGGCCGGGCTCTCGCTGTACACTCTGGCTAAGCTCGAGCAAGGCAAAGTACAGCAACCATCATTCTTTACTGTTCTCGCGCTCGTAGAGCAACTTGACGCTAGTCTCGACGAACTATGCGGAATTACTGCAGCAACCGACCTACAGCCTCTAGATGACGCCTGGAACGATGTTTCGTGGTGCTTTGTAGACCCATCGACACTGATCACAGGTTGGTTCGATGCAGTCAGCAAACTAGCAGAAACTATCAACGTTGATAGCGTAAAACTTGAGAATTTATTCCTTAAGTACAAGCAAGCACTTCTTAGCGGCAAAATATCTGTGTATGAATTTGAGCAGATAGTAAAAGATCAGTTTGAAGTCTCGTCTCGCAAGATCGACCTGCGCTCGCTATGGTTTGAAACGTTGCACACGCCCAATAATCTGGCCGCTCAGTTAAGACAGCTATTTAGCAATGACGTTAAGGTCGGCCTGCTTGGACAAATCACAAAATCGCTTCTAGAAGACCTGATAAAACACGAAGTACTACCGTCGTTTATCGATAACGCTGACCACTGGATTTTAGGCCTTCACACTGCGGGCGACACCAGCCTGTTTGAAGCTGCTGAGCGTACTGCTGATGTACTGCCGAAACGGCTACTACTAATCAGCGATTCGACCGAGCTGATTACTGCCGCCCAAAGTCGAAACTGGAATACGCACCTGTTTGAAACCTAAACGATTAGCTGTTCGACGTTTTCAATCTGACTTTCCAGTTGCTGCGCTAGCTCTTTAGCGTCGCGCAGTTGCTGGCGAGTCTCTTCGACAATTTCAACTGGCGCATTATCTACATAGCTATCGTTGTCTAGTTTGGCCTCTAGTCTTTCGGTTAGCTGTTGCTGGTTGTCACGCTGTTTAATCAATCGCATCAGATGCGAACGCCCTACTTCCTGACTAATATCTAACCAAGCGCTGAGATTTAATGACCGCAGCTTCAATCCGCGACCGTCACTGACTTCTTTGATTTCAGGGATAGCGGTCAGCTGCTTGATTAATGGGGCATGTTTTTCTAGGAAATCATCTGGCTGGTGATACAGCACAGTGGACGTCAAATCTATATCGTTAGATAGCTCGCGAATTTCATTTACCACCGACCGCAACTGTTCGAACTCATCAACTAAATCCTGGTCGATTTTATGTTTTGAAGCAGTAGGCCACGCAGTTGTTATCAGCATTTCATCATCTGGTGCAAAGTGTTGCCATAACACCTCAGTAAGATACGGGGCTAGTGGATGGGTCAGCTTCAGGATGGTGCGGAAATTCTCTACCAATAACGCCCTATTCAGCTCAGACTTGCTGGCTTCGATATACCAGTCTGCAAAATCGTCCCACAACAAATGGTATAGTTCTTCGCCAGCTTGAGAAATATGATAATCATCAAGGTCTGCAGAGATATCGTCAATCGCTTGGTTAAGCTTTTTTGAAATCCATGCATCAGCAGGTGTTGTGATTTTTACATGTCCTAATTTTCTGGCTTCTTTTGGGCAATTTTCGAGAATGAATCGCCCTACGTTCCAGAGCTTATTGCAGAAATTGCGGTACCCGGCGATTTTTTCTTCATACAGTTTGATGTCGTTACCAGGACTCAGACCAACCAGCATAGACAGTCGCAGCGCGTCAGCGCCGTACTTTTCAATCATTTCTAGGGGGTCGATTGCAGTTTCCGGCAGTGATTTACTCATTTTTTGACCATCACGAGTGCGAACCATACCATGCAGGTAGACATCTTCGAACGGAATCTCCCCTGTTGCGTATGTCGTCATTAATATCATTCGTGCCACCCAGAAAAATATAATGTCATAGCCAGTTTCTAGTAGCGACGTCGGGTGAAACTTCTGGAAATCTCCAGATTGCTCCATCAACTCTTCGAGGGAAATATCATCTGTTGCCAGCTCGGGGTCGAGCAGTGTGCTCCATGTCCAAGTGCCGGAACTGAACCAAGTATCAAGCGTGTCAGGATCCTGTTGCCACTCGCCCTGCCCGTCGTCAGGTGGCGGTTGGTGGCCTACGAATAGCTCATTGTCTCGATACCATGCTGGAATCCGGTGTCCCCACCAAATTTGCCGTGAAATACACCAGTCGCGCAAATTATCTATCCAGTTGAAGTAAACCGCTTTAAACTTATGCGGCAGAATTTCGATGTCTTCGTCACGAACTACGGATTGCATAATTTGTTTCAGGCTCATTTGTTCGTCCTGCCAATCGATGACCTCTTTGTTAACATCGACAAACCATTGCTCCATCACTTGTGGCTCAATCGTTCCGCCGCCACGCTCGGCAATGCCAACCTGGTTGCGATACCCGCTGTCGGTGTCGACCAGCAAGCCCTTTTCGTCCAACAATGCAACGACACCCTTACGAGCTTCTTCGATAGTTTGCCCTTTGAACCGCCCTGCTATCTCTAGCAGACGGCCGTCTTTACCGATAATCGGCTCCATCTGCAGTTCGTGGCGTTCTGCGATCTCAAAGTCAGTTCTATCGTGCCACGGAGTGATTGTCATCACGCCGGTTCCGAATTCTGGGTCAATCGATTCGTCTTTGATAACAGTGGTCGTAATTGGGCCATTGATCCATTCCAGCTCTATTTCCTGGCCGTGCTCATAATCGCGGTAACGATCGTCATTTGGATGCATCACCACGTATTTATCGCCAAACTTTGTCTCTGGTCGACTGGTGGCAATTTGGAATGGGCCGTACTGAAAAGTGTAAAAATTAGTCTGTCGCTCCTCATACTGAACCTCATCGTCAGATACGGTGGTTTCTAAATTTGGATCCCAGTTTACGATACGGTGACCTCTGTAAATCAGCCCGTCATGATACATTTTTATAAATAGTTTTTCGATGACTGTTTGCATCGCCGGTTCCATGGTGTAGCGTTCTCGACTCCAATCGACCGACGCCCCCATAGCCTTGGTCTGATTACGAATAGTGTCACGACTGTTTTCGACAAACTTTTTAATTTCTTCGATGAGTTTCTCGCGGCCTAACTCTTCTCGTGGCTTGTCGACGCCCTGATCTTGCAACTGCTTGATTACCACGTTCTCTGTCGCAATCGCGGCGTGGTCAGTTCCTGGAACCCACACTGTTTCACGACCATTCATGCGAGCATAACGCACCTGCACATCCTCTATGGCGATCATTATTGCGTGACCGAGGTGAAGGGTGCCTGTAGCGTTTGGGGGCGGCAGCACGATAGAAAAGGGTTCTCCTTTGCCTTCGCGTGGTGAAAAAGCATCGCTGTCTTCCCAGCGTTTATAGATGTCAGATTCGTATGATTTGGCTACGTATGTTTTCGGTAAAGACATTTTGTGCTCATTCACGTGAAACAGGGCAATATTAAAACCTCTTGATGTGCCCACTCGCCATCAATAAACATGATTCTCCACGACTGTTTTCATGTTTACGCCCCCAAAGGGGCGAAGGTTTTTGTTTTCACCCCATAGTATAAACCACTGTTAATCGGTTGTAAATTCAATCTGTTTATGGTTATACGACTCGCAAAACTTTGCGTAATGCAAAGACTTGAGAGTTGTACCAGGACAGGAGAGGGAAGGGGAGTATGCACGAGATGCGCACGCTCAACCACTTCATGGTTCCTCTCCTGCCTGGAAACTCTCTGTCGTTCAGACAAGGCTCACCATCGAAATGGTATCCGGGATCATGCACAGACCGTTGACGCAGGACGCGCAGTCGCCACATAGGTCAGTCTGGTCAAATCCGAGTGGAGGACGGTTGTCGATGCAGTTTGCATCGTAGGGGTGGGCAAGCCACTCACAGGTAGTACAGAGCATCGAACCGGGGTGGTCTGATGCAATGTCCGCGAGGAACTCCCAGGCTGCAATAGCAAGTTCTATACTGAGACTGTCCTGCTTGCAGCGGTCAGCAATTACGACTGCCGACAGAGGCTGCTGCTCGTACTTGTCCCGCAGGAACTGTGAAAACTCATCAACCCGCTCCTCGATGTGTTCTTTTGACACCTGGAACATCTCTAGTGATGCTCTGGTCTTATCGAGCCAAGCGCCCGAAAAAGAGAATGCAGCAATCGGGTCGACTTCATGCATACTCAGAACAAATTCTTTCAACAGCGGTGAGATAACTGATGCGGCCATGGTTTTACTCCGGTTGTTAGCTTGCCAGCGAATTTCGCTAGCTAGACTTGCTTCCGAACATCGTGATCGGAGTCAAAGACGCACCAAACGACCTTGACACCGATCACGTATAACAGAGAGTTTGTAAAAGTTCATTAAAAGCAGAAACCCTGCCTTTAAATTGATTAAACCATATACTAATTATGTAAAACGGTCAATTTACAACAGACCAGAGGCAGTTTGTTTACATTGACCAGCTAGGATAAATTTCGAACCCCAACGGCGACACTGGTTGCTCAGAATGAGACTGATAGTAGGCCAGGGCAGCAATCATGGCGGCGTTATCTGTACATAGGCTTGGCGGGGCGTATTCGATATTAAAATCTGGCAGGGCGGATTGAAGTTCAGTGCGTAGCAGTCGGTTCGCCGCCACGCCGCCGGCAATCACCACAGATTTCGGCACGAATTCGTCCGCGGCTTTGGCTGTAGCAATGACCAACGTCTGAACCGCCACCCTTTGGAAGCTGGCGGCAAAATTAGCACGCTGTTCATCTGTTAGCAAATCAGATATTTCATGTGATGGAGTCTGATAGTCGCCACCGACTGCGGCTTGTGCAGCTCGGAGTGTCGCGGTTTTTAATCCAGAAAAACTAAAGTCATAGGGATTCTCCAGTTTGGCAATCGGCAAATCAATCGCGCTGTCATCGCCCTCTGGCGCTAATTTCGAAATGCTCGGTCCGCCAGGGTAGGGGAGTCCAATTATCTTCGCCACCTTATCGAACGCCTCACCGACTGCGTCATCTAGCGTCTGGCCGAGTAGTTCATAATCGTCGTGGTCCTTAAAAAGAACTAGTTGCGAGTGTCCGCCAGATACCATTAGAGCTAACATCGGAAAGTCTGGCGCTTCAGATGGTAGAGAGTAGTTAGCTGTTGCTAATTGTGAGGTGATGAAATTGGCATAGGCGTGGGCAGTCACATGATGGATACCGTAGAGCGGCTTGTGCTTCGTTAAGGCCAACACCCGACCGGCCAGCGAGCCGATAAGCAGAGAGCCAGACAGGCCAGGGCCTTGTGTTACTGCCACTGCATCAATCTCACTCCAGTCGGTTTCAGCCTGATCAAGTGCGCGCTGAATAACAGGGGTGACAACTTCCAGGTGGGAACGTGCTGCCACCTCTGGTACCACACCGCCGAATTCTTTGTGTATATCAATTTGGCTCACCACTTCGTTACTCAGTAGCTTGTGGCCATCTTCGACCACGGCCGCCGCAGTCTCATCACAACTAGACTCAATCCCTAAAATCTTCATTTCCTAAAATTGTAGCAGCTTTCAACAACAATTCATCAGTCGCTAAAAAATACCTGCAATAGTCGCTATACTGCTAATGATGTATCAAATTTATAGCTCCACCAAACAACTCATCAAAAAACTGCTGCCCAACTGGTTAATCAAGCAGGGCGTTAACTATTTTCACTGGCTGGAAACAGTTGTAGCGATCGTGATTAACGGTTGGCCGAGTCGCAGTATGCGCATCGTTGGTATTACTGGCACCAACGGCAAAACGACTGCCGCAATTATGACAGCGGGTATGCTCGAACACGCTGGATTCGATGTCGGCTTAAATTCAACCGCTCAAATTGGCTGGCTAGGTGACTACCGCAGCAACGAATTTTCGATGACAACCGCTAATCCATTCCAGCTGCATAAACTATTGCGACAAATGAAGCGTGACGGGGTGGGAATCGTGGTAATGGAGGTTGCCTCTCATGCACTGGTGCAACACCGCGTGTTCGGACTAAATATCGAGGTCGCCGCTATCACTAACCTAACACCGGATCATCTGGACTATCACAAAACAATGGACAATTACGCCGCTGCTAAGGGCAAGCTGTTCACAGGGAACCCACCTCATATCGTGGTTAATGCCGATGATAAATGGAATGAATACTACTCCAGTTTTCCGACTCATGACCTGATTACCTATGGCACAGGAGTAGATAGCACGCTGCGATTAACAAAGGCAAAGCTAGGCAAAACTGGCACGGACATCACCGTAGCCATCGACGGCAAAGAAATCGACACTCGCGTCAACATGCCAGGCCGATTCAACGTCTACAACGCATTAACCGCCATGTCGATTAGTTATGCACTAGGCTTGTCGCACAGCGAAATTGCGAAGTCACTAGCTGTCATTGAACCAGCTCCAGGACGAATGGAGATCATCGACGAAGGGCAGGGCTTCAACGTGATTGTCGACTACGCCCACACAGCGGACGCAGTAGAAAATGTGCTCGACACTGTCCGTCAAACACTGTCAGGGCGTTTGATAGCCGTAATTGGTGGAGATGGCGGCCGAGACCCTCAGCGGCTGGCTCCGTTCGGCCTGGCGGCTGCAAACCGCGCAGAGATGGTAATTGTAACCGACCAAGAGCCTCACCCCGATGACCCTGATGAACTACGTCAAAGAGTCATCGAGGGCGCTGAAGGATCCGACAGCGCAGTCGTAATCAAAGAAATTCCAGATCGCCAAGATGCCATCGCCGCAGCGTTCGAATACGCAAAACCAGCTGATGCGGTTGTAATCACCGGCCTCGGCCACCAGTCAACTCGATACATGAACGAAGGAAAAATCAACTGGGACGACCGTGAAGTTGCCCGGAAGCAGCTCAAAATTATTGTCAACGACCCAGAAGGTTAAAATTTTTAGTATCTAATTTTCATGTAAGCAGCATCCGAATTAATAAATCTGGACACAACATTGTCCGGCAGTGCTGCTTTGCCCAGCAGAAAATCTGGACTGACTGCTAGTATAATTTCTGCTTTGGGGTACTCACGTGCTGCATCGATTGCACGCTTCACTATGTCTATTTCTGAAAATGCGAAGCTTGTGTTTTCAATGTTAGAGCCCTTAACTGTGTTGGTTGCAACTTCAAAATCAGCGTAAATTTTAGGAACAGGGTTAACTCTAAGCGACTTGGGAACTAAATTTTTAACACGCTCTATGCAATATTCCCCCATAGCTAGCTTACCTTTGGGTAGTCTAGCAAGGGGCAGATAACCAAGAGATAAATGAACTCTGTCGAGCCATTCATAATCACCAACTACAGTTCCTCCTTCAGCTAATTGACTGAAGGCTCTTGTCATAGACTGCTTGGTCTTGTCTATAATCGTTTCTGCGTCTTCTTCATCAAGAGCCAAACTTATAACAGGTACGCCTTCATGACTATTAATTATCAGACCGCTGGTTTCTACCTCTACGAAATGAAGTTGATCTTCGGCTGCGGCGTTGATTGCCCAAAAGCGTGATTTTGTCATCTTGACTCTAGTTTGAGCATCAGGAGTATAGGGATATAGCATCTGAGATTTACAAAGTGTTGCTGCTTGAAATCCAGGTACATGCCGATATGTGCGATTGAAATATTCGCCAAGCGCATCAAACAATGGTTCTATCTCTTGTCTGGATCTGCTATCTATCGGTGCGATTACTCTGGGCTTTGTCGGTCTGTACTCTTCGTGGGTCGGCGGAAGGCTATTTAGTTCTGATTCAATCTCAGGTAGTTTTTCAGCCATTAATTAAATTATAAAAGCTTATGTATTAATTGCAAATGTAATCTAGACAGTACCGTCAATTAATAGAGGTGTGAAGAGCGCAGTAGCGTAAAATGTAAAAATTTTATAAAGATAAAACCCTTACAGGTTGAGTCGCTATGCGCTCAAATTTGTCCGAGAAATTGCATACTCCGAGAGCCAACCAGCGGGTTGTGATTTTGTGTGGCTTGTGTGCCAAACAGTCACAACCCGCTGAGATCAACGTCAGATTCGTCCGACCGTGTCCCTGATCTTGCCTTCCATGGCAACGGAACAGATAGTAGGCGAGTAGTTGATCGTGACAGCTCTGCCATCAATCTTAACCTGGGGCAGTCTTATGCCCTCGATTGTGACAGTCTTGAGCCGCCGGTGCAGTTGTACTGCGTGGGGGTTCTCATGGAGAACCACCTTCAGAACCTTCCAGCCCTCGCTACGACTCTTAGTCAGCGATTCGATTCGTACCTTGCCTTTTTTCAGCCTTGCTGCTCGCACGGCTTCACCTGCAAGCACGGAAGCTTTCAGTGGGGTTGTCAATCTGGAACCTTGTGTGTTGTCTCCGAAGGACCTTCCCTCAGACATAATTAAGCTTAAGGCAGCTGTACTTGATTTATCAAGCACAAGTTCAGTGACATTAGTAGGTTTACTGTAATTATATAGATAGAAGTTCAAATGTGTGAAGAAGCGCGGTAGCGGGATGGCCAAGATTTAAAAAAATGAAAACCTTTGCGATTGGGCCGCTACGCGCTTAGTGTGAATCCGAGAAAACTTTTGTAGAAGACGTACGCACCTGGTGGGCGACAAATGAGCGCAGAAAATCTGCACACTTCGTCGCCCACCAGTACGTAGAGAATCAGAGCCTTCGAGCAACCCTTCGTGCTGTCGACTCAACGACATCATTGCTCAGGTCGTAGTGGAAGCGAACCGTGACCCTATGGGCGTCACGATCAGCCTTCAAAGTATGGCCATGAATCATGAGACCATCCAGCGCCTCCGCCAGCGCGTACACGACGTTTGAGCCACTGTTGCACAGGGAGAGTGTAATCTCCTGTTGCGTTGCGTTGTGGGTGTCGTGAGTGACCTTCGTGACTGGATCAGCACTCATGGCGCCATTGCTGCGACCGTTGCCGGCCGGCATCTCTGGCACTGTCGCACTTCCGTGCACAGCTCCGTTCTTCCCTCGAATAGTTGTCGGTTGCATCAACTGCATCCTGTTCGTCTTCTGTGGGACGTTCCCTCAGATAACTACATTTTATATCACTAATAGTGCATTAATCAAACTACAGATTACCTAGTATCTAGTACTTTGCTACAATTGACATCATAATAAATAGCGAGGGGATACATTGAAAAAAGTAATAGCATTTGATTTGGACGGAACTCTGGCGCCCAGTAAATCAAAGATTAGTTCTGAGATGGACGATGCGCTCTCTGAGTTGTTAAATTTGACTACTGTCTGCGTAATATCTGGTGGCCGCTTTGCTCAATTTAAAGCGCAACTGCTTGATAATTTTAGTGCGTCACCGACTGAATACCATGGATTGCATTTAATGCCGACTTCCGGCACCCACTATTTGCGCTATCGAAATGACGAATGGCAAACAATCTATAGAGAAATTATCCCAAAGACAGATAGGTCTCAGATAATCGCTGCACTATCTGCTGCAGTAAAAGAATTTGAATTCGATCAATTAGAGGTTTATGGCGAGAGAATAGAAGATCGAAAATCACAGGTAACACTGTCGATTTTTGGTCAAGATATAGTCGCTGAACTAGGAACCAAAGGTGTAGAAATAAAAGAAGAGTGGGACCCAGATCACACTAAACGACAACGAATGATTAAATTCATGAAACCAAAATTACCTGACAATGTAGTCCCAATGATAGGGGGTAGCTCTTCTATAGATGTAGTAATGAGAGGAGTCGATAAATCATACGGAATGAAAAAGCTCATGGAGGCAATGAATATTAAAAAACAGGACATACTGTTTATAGGTGACGCCTTACAAAAAGGCGGTAATGATTATCCAGTAAAAGCAATAGGTATCGATACAATTTCAGTAGATTCACCGGAACAAACACTAATTGAGATTAATAAAATCCTGAACAAGAGCTAGCATGGACAATGAACGCACGCCAACTGAAGAACTAGCAGCTGAACACGCCATGGTCAAAGAACAGGATGAGCGAAAGAAACAACAACTTTCTGGATTGTTGCAACAAGCATTAGATGGCGTAGAGGCTGACAGACTGAGGCAACTATCAACTTTAGTGCAGCAAGTAGCAGAGAACAAAAAAAGCGGGCTATCGTTGTATGAATTTGCCAGCCTTCGTAAATTAGAAGCCAGCGACGAACCACTGACAGATGAAGAAATAAGTGTTATAGACAGAGTAGATAAAGGCGATGAACTTGAATTTAGTGAGCAGGAAACACTAATAACCCTCATTGGTTTAGTCGACTAAGACTAAAATCATAACTTTTACCAAATATACCGTTAAGTAGCTGCCACTTTGCAGCATTAATGGACTTGCTATTAAGCAGGTTGACTCTGAAAAAATGCTTCGATATATTTTCAATTAGCACTCTATGTGTTAAAGTGCTAACTACATTCAGAAGTACAAATTCAAGGAGGAATAATGGCCAAAATCACACCACTCGCTGACCGTGTGGTCGCAAAGCGTGAGGAAAAAGAGCAGAAAACTGCATCGGGGCTTTATCTACCAGACAACGCCCAAGAGCAGTCAAAAACAGCCGTTGTGGACGTGGTAGGTAGCGACGTAAAAAATATCAAAAAAGGTGAGCGAATATTATTTAAAGATTTCTCCTCGACAGAAGTAAAAGTCGACGGAGTGGAATACATTATCGTCAAAGAAGAAGACGTATTAGCGACAGTCAAATAGTAAGCACAACCAAGGAGGTTTTTTAAACATGGCTAAAAAAATGTTTTATGACGAAGACGCACGAGCCCGAGTACTCGGCGGAGCAAAGCAATTATATGACGCAGTAAAAGTAACGATGGGGCCAAAAGGTCGCAATGTAATAATCAGCAAATCTTACGGCAACCCGACAGTTACGCACGATGGCGTGACAGTAGCAAAGGCAGTCGATTTGCCTGAAAAAGACGACGAAACTCTAGGCTACAGCGTTGGCGCAGAACTTGTGAAGCAAGCTGCAAACAAGATGAACGACGTAGCTGGTGATGGCACAACCACAGTGACAGTGCTTACTTACCACATCTTAAACGAGGCCAATAAACTCATTGCAGCCGGCCATAATCCAATGGATCTCAGGCGTGAACTAGAAGCAGCCGGAGAAGCTGCAGTTAAAGAGCTAGATAAAGTACGTGAAGACATTACTGCAAAGCAAGACAAAGTAGCAGAAATTGCCACAATCTCAGCCGGCGACAAAAAAATCGGTGAGATGATTGCTGATGTAATCGGCCAAGTTGGCAAAGATGGCGTAGTTACCGTAGAAGAAGGTCGTGGACTGCAGATGGAGAGCGAAGTAGTCGAAGGCTTCAATATGGACCGTGGGTTTGTTAGCCCTTACATGGTGACTGATCAAAAACGCATGGAAGCGGTTTATGACAAGCCATTAATCCTAGTAACTGATCAAAAAATCAGTTCGATTCAAAACTTCCTGCCAATCTTAGAAAAAGCCGCTCAAGCCGGTAAGAAGGACTTGGTGATAATCGCCGAGGATCTAGAAGGTGAAGCACTCGGGACTCTAGTGCTGAACAAACTAAAAGGCGTGTTCAACGCACTGGCGATTAAAGCTCCAGCATTTGGTGATCGACGCAAAGCAGTGCTCGAAGATATCGCAACATTGACTGGTGCGACAGTTATTAGTGAAGAGCGTGGATTCACATTCGAAAACGCTGATCTGTCGATGCTAGGTACGGCTCGCAAAGTTATCTCCGATAAAGACAGCACCACTATCATTGAGGGTGCTGGCAAGCCAGGAGAAATTAAGAGCCGAATTGAACAAATTGCTGCGCAAGCAGAAAACGCTACAAGTGAATACGACAAAGAGAATCTCGAGAAGCGAATGGCTGCTCTTGGCGGCAAGGTCGCTGTAATTAAAGTCGGTGGCGCTAGCGAGACTGAAATTGAAGAAAAGAAATTCAGAGTTGATGACGCAGTAGCTGCTGCCAAAGCCGCACTTGATGGAGGAATTGTCCCAGGTGGTGGTGTAACTCTGGTCAACATCGCCAACAAACTCAAAGGCAAAGACGTCGGCACTCAACTGCTTAAGAACGCACTACGCCAACCATTCTTACACCTAATGGACAATGCCGGTCAAAATGGTGAAGTCAAACTAGCAGAAGTGTTAGCGGCTAAGCCAGGACAAGGCTTCGACGTTCAGAACCCAGACAAGTTAGTGGATGTAGTCGAATCAGGCATCATTGATCCGGCCCGAGTCACACTTGAAGCAATCCAAAGCTCAGTGTCAATTAGTGGTACCGGTATGACCATGGGTGCACTAGTAGTCGAAATTCCAGAAGAAGGAGACGATATGCCCGCCGGAGGTGGTGGCGGTATGCCTGGCGGCATGATGGGAATGTAAGGCGAACGAAGCGGCAGCTGGTAGATAGAGGGAGAGCGGCGAGTTTTCGCCGCTCTTTTTGTTGATTCAGGCGTGTTAACTAACGCTTCACTCTGTTTGACTTACTCCGACTCACCCCATTGGCCGAGTTGCTCTGCTAGGAAACCTTCTGCCGCAAACTGTACACCTGGGCGGAGCTACGTTCAGCAAACTGCAGGTAGTCCTAAATCCTTGCGTTACTCTAAGAGCTACCAGGGGTGACTTGACTTGTTGCTAGCGCGGGAGTATAAAGAAGCCACTGAGCGTTATGGTTATAACAATAAATAAAAACTGCTCAAAAATAAATAGTCAGCCGGTGAGCTGATAGAGAGGATTGTGCCCCGAAAGGGCATTTTTTTAATTATGAAACGTACTTGGGTTCGCGAAACAACAGATGGAAGTTTAGAAAAAGGTGAATATGATGACATAAATTCTAGTTTAGTTGTAGAAGGTGGAGCAGTAAGACCTGAAAAAGACTTCGAGCCGATTGACTTGTGGTTTGACGAATCTATTTCTAAAACAGTCGCTATCAGCGGTGAAGCTCAATCAGCCAGCATCAACGCTGCAAGAACAGACGAAGCGTCATGGCGGCAATATATGGATTTCGCCTTTGGTCAACAAGGTATGCCGCGGGATATGGCAAAATTCGTAGACCCACAAGATAAATTTTTAGCGCACTACATGATAGATGAATTCGAAAAGGGCGTTCCGCACACGCAATCAGAACAACAACTCAGAGCTGTCCGTTTTGAAAAATACTGGCAACTACTACGATTCGCACTGCCACCTGAACGCCAACAACAGCTAGACGACGCTATGCATGTAGCTGGACAAGATATGGAGCTATTCGGGAAAAATGTCCAAAACCAAATCGGCAGCATAGCAACAAGAAAGGCTGTGACTGTCCTACCTCCTACTGATGACTTTGTGCTCAGTTCTCACTTGAGAAGAAATTAACAGTAAAATTGACCGGCAAAAGAAACTTGTACACTAATAAACAAGTTTGGCTGAACAGTCGAGAAGCTTCTACCGTAGATTCAGACTATATGCACTCGACCCTTGTTTACGTTCAAATCCTAACCCTTCAAAAAATGAGTTGTTTGAGGGTGTACTGTCAGCAGAGATTGTAACACCACCAGAGAATCTGGCTCTATCTACTAACAGTGAAACTACTTCACGACCAATACCTTTACCGCGATGTTCACGAACTGTCTCTGCATGCTCAAGCGTCCATGCGCCAGGAACAATGCCCCTTAGGGTCGCCACACCAAAACCAAGCGGACTACCCGATTCACTGCACACAGCCAGCGCCCCAAAGCCAACAACTTCTCGGGTCTGAACAGACACAGGGCTTCCGTCTACGCTCAAGGCTTCTATGTCGGGGTTGATTCGATATTCTTGTATAACTTCGAGGCCAGCTCGCAAACTATTTGAATCTTGAAGCAGATGAAAAGCTCGTACTTCAAAGTCTATGATTTCTACTGGTTCTGTACTAGCCATCTGTTTTAATCCCGATGACTGACAGCTGTGCGCCCGAAGAGCGACGACCAATGATTGTTGCTTCATCATCTCGCTTGTATCCGTCTAATCGATAGCTATGTAAATTATTTTCTGGATTCATCGTATTCTTATTGTTTATCGTAATATTTGCCTCGAGTATACCCACTGCACGCAGTTGGTCAAGGATGAACTGTCTGTTGTCGAATCCAATACCAGTCTTTGTGACGTGACCAACATGTTCACGACTCGGCCAGATGCTTAATTCACGCTCAGAAAAGTAGTCACCAGGCTTAAGTCCCAGTGATGAAAAATATCGATTGAAGTAATCAACAAACTCATCACGAAAACCTACACCAACTTCGTAGCTAGCGACATCAGCTAAGGGCGATATGTAGACCGCCAGATTGTTTGGATTAGCTGGCAGCTGCTTTATCGTGCGATATGGCAGAGCTCGCATACTCTGACCATGACCAGAGTGGATGGCCGCTACGAGTTGCTGGGTGGTGTCGGCTATGAGTATACCTGCACAATCCGCAATCGATACAGCCAGTCCGATGCCTGGAGTCATCGTCCACATCGCGTCAGCCGTAAAGGGTGGGTATAGCTTTCTGTCTGGTTCCGTATCCAGCTGCCTATCAACCAGCAAAATGCTATGAGTTTGATATTCACGAGGGATGACCAGTTTCTCTAGATTCAACTCTTCACATAATTGTCGTCGTCGTGAAGCAACCCTATCCCGTTCAGCTTCAAATTCCACCAGATTAATATCACCAAGCAAGGTGGTGATATAGTTTTCTCCTAGCACTTCATCTGACGTTTGTTTACCGCGGTCAGTTTGCGCTGCCACAATCCCGTCGACATCAGTCAGAACGCGCTGCATCTATTCGTGGCGGAGTGATTTGATCGGGTCTTTGCTGGCTGCCTCCCATGCCGGCCAGATACCAGCGATGATGCCAACTGCAGCAGAGACGCCGGTCGCTATCAGGATAGTGTACAGGTCAAACACGCCTCTAAAGTCGGTATAGATACTAATACCGGCCACCGCTACGTACGCCAAGCCAACACCAATTAATCCGCCCAGAACGCTCAGGATTGTTGATTCAGTCAAAAACTGTAGCAACAAATTTGCGCGCGACGCACCAATGGCTTTTCGAAGGCCAATCTCTCTGGTGCGTTCTGTCACGCTGACGAGCATGATGTTCATAATACCAATGCCGCCAACTAGCAGCGAGATGCCTGCAATCGCGGCCACGAACTGTGTAGCGATATCGGTAAAGGTGCTCGTAAGCTCTAGGATGTCGTCCTGTTTTAAGAATGAAAAATCTTTTTGACCGCCGTGGTTTTTCTGTAATTTCTTCTCTAGTTGGACAACCGTCTCGTCGACATCGGCGTCTTTGTCGACAATAAAACTAATCCTCTGCAGAGTAGTGCTGCCTTGATTGTAGGTGGCACCTTTGGCCAACGGAATATACACTGTACGACCAAAATCAAATCCGGCCAGTTCAGAGACGCCAGGTTCATCGTCAGATTCAATCACACCGGTGACTACAAATTTTTCACCACGAACGGTAATCAATCCTGTCACGGCATCACGCGAACCGAACAAATCTTCTGCCAACTCACTACCGATAACAGCGATGTTATCTTCTTCATTACCCCTAAACATGCTGCCTCGACTAATACTCTGACTCAGCACATCGGGCAAATCACCATCTGTTGCGACCAAACTAGAGCCACTAATTTGCTCATCTTTGTACTCGATGACGCCAGACACCGGCACAATCGGTGTTGCAGCTACGACATTGTTGCTGTCTTTGATGGTATTTAGGTCTTCAACTGTAATGGTCGAAATTCCTACCGCAGAACGAAAGCTAGAATCATTAATCGCAATGTTACCGTCATCGCTGCGCTCAAAAAAATCACCAGACACCACGGATACTAAATTAGCACCAAGCCCGGTAATTTCTCCCTGAATTTGCTGCTTAAACCCGTTACCGAGCGATACTACAGTAGTTACTGACGACACGCCGATAATGATACCTAGCATGGTCAGCGCCGATCGGAGCTTGTTCGATCGAACAGTCTTTAGAGCTAGTCGGATATTCTGCCAGATCATTTGTCGTCCTTTTTCTTTGAGGAAGAGTCATTAGTTTTTTTATCAGACTTAGATTGTTTCTTTTTTTCCGTCTTGTCTGAAGATGTCTTTGAGTCTTTCTTGTTTTTTGATTCTTTTGATTCTTTTTTTGTATTTTTCGATTTTTCGGTAGTTGATGCTTTATTCTTAGTGCTCTTTGATTTTTTATCTGTCTCAATCTCGCCATCCTTGAGTGTAATGATGCGTTGAGCAAAGTCTTTCACTGCCTCGTCATGGCTAACTACGACGATAGTGTTTCCTTCTTCATGTAGCTCACCGAGCAATGACAATACTTTTTGGCCAGACACAGTGTCTAGGTTGCCAGTTGGTTCGTCGGCTAATATCAGCTTCGGTTTGTTTGCTAAGGCTCGCGCAACTGCTACACGCTGCATTTGGCCACCCGATAACTCATTCGGATAATGGTAGAGTCTCTCTTCGAGGCCGACTTTTCGCAGCAATTCCGCAGCGGCTTTTTCACGGCCAAATCGATCGACTCGCGCATAGACCATCGGCAACATCACGTTTTCGATAGCGGTGTGGCGTTGCAGTAGATTAAAACTCTGGAACACAAAGCCGATTTTTTTGCGTCGAATTTTTGCTAGTGCCGGATCGCTTAGTTTCGACACGTCTTTTCGTTCAAACTTATATTTGCCCTTAGTCGGAGAATCAAGCAGACCAACGATATTCATCATCGTAGATTTGCCAGAACCACTAGCGCCAACAATCGCGACAAATTCGCCAGTCTCAATTTCTAGGTCAATATTTTGCAAGGCTATTGTTTTGCCGTCGCCTTCACCGAACGTTCTACTGACGTTTTTTAATGTAATCAAACTCATTTCACTACCAATAATAACGCGCCTGTTAAACAGGGGCAAGTTTGTGGCGGAAGAGGAGGGATTCGAACCCTCGAAACGAAAATATCGTTTACACGATTTCGAGTCGTGCGCCTTCAGCCGCTCGGCCACTCTTCCGTCGTAAAGCATTGTAGCAAGTCATTGACAGCTGAACGCAGATGCGTGATTGTGGAGATAATGACAGGCGAAGCAAAACACACTGAGCTGCTTGATCAACCGCCAACCGATGAACAGGCCGGAAGGGCAGAGCTTTTCCTGTTGCGACTACTCAAATACGAACAGAACCAGAATAGAAGCGAACTTCACGATGTCGCCGAATACGTACGAGAATACATAGGCGACCTCTATGAGCACGGCGGCGAAGCTATTCAGAGACTGATGGAGAGCGTCGAAAATGGAGTGCGAAGTCAGTGGGATATAAAAAAACTAGGCCGTCCGCAAAGAGTCACCATTGACGCAATCACAAGCACCGTTGTGGCCAACGTCACAAACGTAGCTTACGAATTAACACAATCAGAAACCGAGCGTGATATCAACATCGGCTTCCTCTATGAAGACTCCCTTGAACAAAGAAGAAATTAGAATCAAAAATCACTCGTAAAAGGCGATCTGTTAATTAACCCATGTAAATCTGAGAAATATTATCATTTTGCCACGCTGCATTTGTTTCGTTTGTCGGAATAAAAGGAATAACGACAAGCTCATCCAAATAAAAAACCCTGCTTAGTTGCAGAGTTTAATGGTTTATTTCGACATGGCGAACCCGAGAGGATTTGAACCTCTGACCTTTGGCTCCGCAAGCCAACGCTCTATCCAGCTGAGCTACGGGCTCATTGGGCGAGTATGAGTATCAGCTCAAAACAGCTAATTACTCACGTCGCCGCATAGAAATAAAAAGTACTTTCTCGCGCGAGCGAGAACAGCTACCATCGTATCATGCGCTCCAGGGGTCGGCAACTAGGAAGATTTAAAAGCGTAATTGGCGTGTGATTCGATCGACTATGTCGGGGTCACGCTCTTCATATGGCAAATGTCGGCCCAAAATTTCGATAATTTCGTCTTCCCTGTCGGCCGGATAGTAAATCGTCAGACTAGGCGCGAAGCGTTTGACCGGAATCAACCATAACGCTTTCAGGCCGCCGTCTTCTAATAGTGAAAATGATCGAAAATCACTCAACGGCATCTCGCGATGGCCAACAATAATCTCTTCATCTGACAACGAATATTGCAATGTATGCGGCTTTCTGGTGCCGTAGACCACAATTGCCGCAGTCATCAGTGCAATTACGACGGTGGCTAGAATGTCATCAAGCACAAGTAGCGACATTGCCATTAGTAAAATCGAAATCGCACCCAAACCTACAAACCACATGTTTCCTTTGTGGTGCATTACGTACTCTGAAGCCTCCCAGCTAACATGAATATCGTCATGATTGTGTCGTTCGGATGTGCGCTGAGGGCGAAGGTTGTCGTATGTGTTTTCCAAAGGGTGGTCAGAATTAGGCGGCACGGCAGGCTGGTTGCTCGGTGGTTGGTTTTGTTCGTCCATTGCGCCTACAGTATACCAGCAACGTCGTCGGTTTCGCCACGCACTAGCGCGACACCACCGTAGAGCGCGGCATCGTCTTTGAGTTCCGACAACACCACGTTGGGCGCCAGCTCTCCGAGGCTACTAAATAAATTATTCAACCTCTGAGACAGCGCCGGCCACAGCCAGCCTGACTCCAATACCGGCGGACCATTGACCACAATCGTATCGACTGACCACGCGCTCGAACAATTATATAAACCAGTCGCGATTTTCTTAACTAGCTCGTCGCGTAATTCTACGTCCTCAATCCGACCGGTTGGCTGATGATAGGTTTGTTCGATTTTTGCGCTTTCAACTGTAGTAATAGTCTCCGTTGAATCCCAGTTAATGAGTTGGTCGCTTGGCTCAAAACCGAACGTCGACGAGTCGATGCGTTGATTTACGATACGTGCGCCACCAATACCGGTGCTAATCGTGAAATATGCCATAATCTCTGAACTTTGACCGGCACCAAACACAGCTTCGCCTAGGCCAGCCAAATCCGCATCATTAACTATCACAACCTCTGCCTGAACTTCATCGGCGAGTGTACTAAAATTTACTCCGTTCCAGTGCTGTAGATTATTAGCGCGCAACAATTGGTAATCTCTGATGATTCCAGGTAACGCCAACACCACCCGGTCAACTACAGCGTCGTCGCTCAATTGTCTTATGTTTTCCGCCAACCACTCAACGGGCTGCGAGTCAACTGCGGTATCGACTTTGGTGACTTCTTTTATATCGACACCATCGGTAAGCGCGAAACGAGTGTGGCTACCTCCGACATCAACTACAACAATCATAAAACCCTTAGCTCCTCGCTGCCGTCTCGTGTTTCTATCATGTCTAGCACTAATCCACCCCAGGTAAACTCACGCGCACCCAGGCCTTCACCTGTCTCTGAATTAAAGTATTCGCGGAAGCCGCTTTTTTCGAGAAGTTTCAAACTAGCAACAGTTACGTCGTGCGCTAGTTCATGGTAGCCGTAACGGCTCAGACCCCGCACTAGCCACCAATTAACGCCAATCCACACAGGGCCACGCCAAAAACCTTCTGGGTCGTACGACGAATCACTCTCTGCCACTGTGCGCAGGCCGTATTTGACCATAAACTCATCGTTATTTATCAATCGCCGATGAATTAAGCTGTGGGCTTGTTTATCGGTCATGACCCCGGTCGCCAGCGGGGCAAAGATGTGCCAGCTCAGACAATTCAGTTCTTTGCTGTTGACGCCATCAATCGGCCAATAGTCGCCACTATCTTCAGGCAACAAGCGCTGGTTGATGGCTTCCAGTAGCTGCTCGGCTGCGCGCGCAAATCGTCGACTTTCACTAGAACGACCGAGTATGGCCGCAAACTCAGCCATAATCTGTAAGTTTTCAAACAAAATACTGTTAAACGGCACATCGTACACCCAAAACGTTTGCTTCATTCTGTCCAGGTCAAAACTAGCGTTGCGATCGGCCTCGACCAATTCTAGACGAGCGGCAAAATTCTGCGGCAATGACTGCTTTGTGTCTAATCCAAGCGCCGGGTCAAACCGCGGCGAATTGTCTTCACCCGATTCATCCGGATTAATTATGCCGGCTAGGCCAACTTTGCTGTCGACGCGATGTTTTAGTAAATAGTCATAGTAGTCGGCTAGTTTCGGAAACAGGTCGGTCAAAAACTGTCGATCGTCGTCGACATCCAGCACTTGCTGCACCGCCAGCGCCACCATCGGTGGCTGGGTGATACTGCTAACACCATCTTTACCCCAGTTAATATTGTGTTTCTCTGACGGCTCCCAATAGATCATGTGGGGCAACATGCCGTTGTCGTACTGCCGTACAAATAACGAGCGCAGCTCTTCTTTGGCTGTCTCTGCATCAAAGTGCCTAAGAATTATGGCGTGGTAGCACGAATCCCACAGCCATTGATATGGGTATGTATCCGGAGAGGGCACAGTATAAATATGCCCGTCATGTTCGCGGCGATTGGCGTGCATAAGGTTGCGGACTTTGCCAAGCAGTTGCTGTCGGTGACTAGTTTTTGTCGTCATACTGCACAATTATGACGTAAACATGAGCGTGTTTGAAGCGGACCGACGAATCCGCTCTGTTAATATGATTGTATGATTCAAAAAATAATGAGCTACAGACTCGAAATTGTTGCGGCGACAGTCGGGGCAGTGGTGTTGATGTATGAGCTGGTTGGGGCGCGCATCTTTGCGCCATATTTTGGGACGTCCATCTTTGTTTGGACAGCGCTAATCGGGACTGTCTTAGGTGCACTAGCGGCTGGAAACTGGCTGGGTGGACGGCTAGCAGACAACGAGCCTTCACTCGATAAGCTGGCGAGGGTGCTTAGTCTTGCTGCCGCAGTAATGCTACTAAGTTCAATGGTTAATCAACAGATTCTCGAGCAACTCGCACAGCTAACCGACTCTCAACGGCTCGGATCTTTCCTAGGTTCGCTCGTGCTATTCGCGCCGGCTGCAACAATCCTAGGAGTAGTGTCGCCCTATGTTGCAAAACTAAAGATTTCTAAACTCAGCAGCGCCGGCAGTTCGATTGGCAATGTTTACGCCGCTGGCACATTCGGCAGTATCGCCGGCACATTTGCGGCAGGGTACTGGCTAATCGCTTGGCTCGGCAACGACGCACTTGAATTATGGTTAGCGCTGACGGTTGTCAGCATTTCGTTTCTGCTAGATCGGCAGACTTGGCTAAAATTACGCTTCGGGTTGATGGGGTTGATTGCTTTGCTTTTAATGGCAAGTCCTGTTCAGGCTTCAAACATTCTGGCAGACATCGACAGCGCCTATAGTCGCTACCAAATTGTTGAACGCCAGATAGACGGACAGACTCAGCACCATCTGCTGACTGATCGCTTTTCTATTCAGTCGGCCTATGTCGTCGACCAACCGCAAACCGTACCGTTTGAGTACGCTCAACGGTTTAAAACTATCGTTGACGAGCTCCAACCCGAACGTGTAGCCGTAATCGGCGGCGGGGCGTTTACGTTACCGCACGCAATTTCGCTACAGTATCCCGATACTAAAATCGATGCAATAGAAATCGACCCCGAACTCGAATCAATTGCCCAAGAGTACTTCGGCCTAACCGATCAACCCAACCTGAATTTAATTTTCGACGACGGTCGCACATTTTTAAACCAAACTGGCGGCGGCTATGACGTACTGCTGCATGATGCATTCTCTAGCATTACACCGCCGTATCAGCTGCTAACCTGGGAGGCAATGGAGTTGTCGAAGCAGGCGACAGACAACGACGGTGTGGTAGCGATGAACATAATCGCCAAACCTGACTCTGAGTACCTGCGCGCTGTGGTCAATACCGCCGAACGGGCTTTCGCTCACGTTAGCGCTCATCAAGTAGACATAAACTTCTCCGAGAACGAGAACGCACGGCAAAACTTCGTCCTAGTGATGGCGCAAAACAAAGACATAGGTAAAAAGATCGCCAGAGTAGTCGGTAACGAAGCTATAATCAACACCGCAAACGCAGAACTCTTAACCGACAACTACGCGCCAGTTGAGCAGCTGATCGGCGCCCGCTAGACAGTCTATTGAACAAAGATTCTTTTAACTTATTGAGTGAATACGTTTAACAGTTTATAATCGACGATTGTTGGAGAGGTACCCAAGAGGCTGAAGGGGACGGTTTGCTAAATCGTTAGGTCGACGCAAGTTGGCGCGGGAGTTCGAATCTCCCCCTCTCCGCCAGATTGGAAGGGTGACCGAGTGGTTGATGGTACCGGTCTTGAAAACCGGCAGAGGGTTTATAGCTCTCTCGAGGGTTCGAATCCCTCCCCTTCCGCCAAATAAATTTAGGAAGCACTATGAACAAGCAAAGTATTATTCTCTCAATAGCAGCAATCAGCTCTGGGCCTGCGTCGAGTACAAACTGACTTTGCGCTAACTCTAATCATTGTTTACGGCTGCGGCCGACCTGTCGTTGTGAATGAATTCTAAACAACAAAGCCCGAACCTCAACCTCCAAATGTTCGGCTAGGTGCTCAGCTAACAGTCTGCACAAACGCGATTAGATTGTATTCGGTGTCAATTAACAGTTCGATCATTTGCTAGCTATCAATAATCTGGAGAGGCAGTCGAACGCCGACACGAAACGCAAACTTTGTCATTAACCGTAATCGTGTTGCAGAGACCACAACGCGATGTTCGCGCCGGCACCAATGACTGCAAACAGTCGCCACAAACAGATGAGCCACGGTGATTACACATTCGACATGGAACGCTAGAAAAGCTCGAAACAATGTGTTCAATTATCATCACTAGTTGCCCCTCATAGCCACGTTAGCTATAATGACATAAAACAAACAAAACTCGATAATAAGTGAACTACTAACCGTATGGAGGACATTAATGGCCCGAAGCAAAGATGACGATTTTATGTTAGATGACGAGCTTACAGCTGCGTTTCTAAGTGACGACGACAACAACGATCAGAGCGATGACCAAGCAGACGACTGGATGGAAGACGAAGCACTGCCAGGGCAGTTAGCTGTTGACGTCTATGAGACCGACGCGAACCTATATGTCGTAGCTCCAATCGCTGGTATCGAAAAAGACGACATCGAAGTGTCGCTATCAGACAACACACTTTCTATTTCAGGTACGCGCAAGAGCAGTGCCGAAGATAGTGGTCAGAATTTCTACGTCCAGGAATGCTACTGGGGTGAATTCAGCCGTTCATTAACGCTGCCGGTTCAGGTCAAAGAAGAAGGAATCACCGCTGAGCTCAAAGCCGGCGTACTTACTATCGGCTTCGACAAAGTTGAGCAAAACACCGTCAAGAAGATCGAGATAAAATAGCGCAACTTTCTTGTGGTTATAAAAACCATCGTCGACAGGCGATGGTTTTTTGTTATATAAGCCCTGTCCGAGCTAATTAAGGTAACGTAAATAAAAACCTCGCGGTTAACCGCGAGGTTTTTATTTTTTAGCAGTTGTCCGTTACGGACTAGTTGGCAGGGCGGAAGAGCTGCCGTTTCCAAGCAGGCCTTCAATCACGAAGTTGATTAACGCAAAGGCTAGGAAAGCCACTACGAGTCCAACGATTGCGTAAAGAATAGTATTCTTTGCATCTTGGACTGAATTTTTGTCACCAGCCGATACTACGTAGCGAATACCGCCAACAATTAGCATGATTACTGATGCGATTCCTACAACCCACAGCAGCACGTTCACAACGTTTCGCACAATTTGCTGGATGTCAGTTGTGTTACTTTGGCCGTCTGGAGTCGCAGCCTTAATGCCGGTTTGGATCTGCGAGTCCGCAGCCAGCACTGATGCTGGTGCAACCACAAATGTACTCAGCGCAGTTGCTGAGCGGATTGATAGTGTTTTTAGTTTATTCATTACGATTTATCCCTTTCGTATCTTTTGTAAATCTTACCTGTATTTATATCACTATTAGTTAGTATAAACAAGCATGGGCAATATTGCTAACTGTAGTTAACGTCTCCTAGATTACGGGCTTAGTGTTTGGATTTCTTCAAACACGAAGTCCACTAACAAGTTGGCTGCCAGCGCCACCCCCAAACCAACCAAGGCATAGATAATTGCACTGCGAGCCTTAGCGGTTTGGTCGGGGCTGCCACCTGAAACTACATACATAATGCCGCCAATTATCAGCACGATCGTTGATACGATTCCAGCAATCCACGATGCTACATTTATAACCTGACCCATGATATCGGTCACACCTCCCTCAGACGCAGTTTTATCACAGTTGGCTCCATCAGGCCGATTAGGTCCATCACATAACTGTCCGAGGATATTTTGTTGGTCAGAAGCAGCAACTTCCGTCGCTGGTAGTGCAAGAGCTGTAAACCCAAAAGCCCCGGCTGCAAACAGAAGAACAAGACATGCAGACTTTAATTTTTGCATCATATGGTCAGCCTCTCTCCAGTGCCAAACAAATAATTCACAATTGCAAATACTGAAAAGCTTAGAATTACACCAATAAGTGCATAAATAATTGAGTTTTTGGCCTGGGCGGCTTTTTGTGGGTCGCCAGCCGACGCAGCATACTGAATGCCGGCTATCACTAAAAAGAGCGTAGCTAAAAAGCCCACAAACAAGAAAATAGTGCCAACAACACTGCCAAGCTCTGTTCCTGTTGGGTCACAATTAGGTAAACCCAGCTGTTCACAGCTGCCTACTGAATTATTCGCCATTTAGGCCAGCCTTCCCGCGATAAAGCTCACGAATGTCGTAGCCAAAAACGCTATGCCAATTCCTATCAATGCATTAACAATGCTTGATCGGGCGCTAGCGATGCTTTCTGGGTTACCCCGAGCAGTAATCATTTGGATTGCACCGAAAAGAAAGAAGAAGATACCGACAATAACAGCCAAAGACAGTAACATATCAAGTAGCGCCAGGCCGACTAACCAAATGTCGTTTAAAGCGCTGATGTTCGGGTCTGTGCAGCTGTCTAAATATTCATACCAAGTCGGTATTCCTAAAAAGCTTCCACAGTCGACAGCAAATGTCGTAAATGGGGTGGTTAACATATTATAAGACTCCTCCTGGGACTAAGAAATTAAGTATTCCCACCATAAATGCATAGAGCACTAGGGCGATTATAGCATTTGTAATGCGGCTCTTGGCCGCTTGGACCGCCTGTGGATTGCCGCCAGCTGCGGCGTATTGAATGCCGCCGACCATAATCATCGCTGTTACTACCACTCCGACGCCAACAGACAAGAAACTGATTATACCGCCGAGGTAGTCAAAAATTGGGTTCTTGTCGCCTTGTCCGACGCAGTCTTCGCCGTCGCCGCCAACACCAACGCCAAGCTGGACGCCGCCGTTGCCACATTCCAGGTTGCTGCCCCCGGCCTCAACCCTTCTTGTTTCAGCAGCATCATTTTCAAAGTGCTCAAGACACTCCGCCAACTGAGCAGCTCCTGCACCGCCTGAAATCCGACTTCTACAGTCTTCGCGACCTGCTTCACGTACTGCCTCTTGGCACTGAGCTAGCGCAGGGCCCGACGAAACATTTTCGTTACATTCTTGAATTTCAGCTTCGTGGCTCGCAAAAGCAGCTCCGCCAAAAAACATAAGCGTCGCGAGAATAGATGCCACTATAGCCACTGTAAGCGTTTTGTTAGATAATTTTACTTTACATGTTAAAATCACACTCTGAATTATACGGTAAATTCTGTATTTTTCCATAACCAAAATAAACTGTACTACTTTATTGCATAATTTATAAATTTATTGTAAAGTACAACAGTAACGAAAGAGGTCGGGTTGCAACGATTAACAGCTCTGGTTTTAGCGGTATTTATATTCGGCGCGTTTGTGCCGATGTTTTCTGCTGGATTAATGCAGCCAGTTCAGGCCGAAGCGCAAGACACTGTATACGCGGCAGCTGTTCCGACTGACGACACTACTATCGACGACTCGAGTGAAGCAGCATCTAATGATACACCTGAGGAATTCGATCAAGAAACACCCGGACTCAGCGGCGAACAGCAAGACAACTGCAACCAATCACTCGGGGTATTAAGTTGGATTATGTGCCCAGTTGTTAACCTCGTAGCTCGTACCGCTGCTCTCGTAGGTAATTGGCTTGTTGGAATCCTTGAATTTAATCCTGTCATAACAGATGTAACAAACCAGGATGAAGCTAGCTCAGGGCTCTACAGCGCCTGGGGGGTCTTCCGTGATATCGCAAACGTACTACTGATCATCGCCTTCATTTTTATTATCTATCTTGTTACTACCGGCAACCAGGCCTATGCAGTCCAGAGAATGCTGCCTCGGCTTGCGATTGCTGCAGTCGGAATTCAATTCTCATTTGTTATTTCCGCGCTAATGGTTGACATTGGCAACGTGCTCGGCGCGGGCATCGCTCAGCTGTTTGGCTCTATTAACGACCAAGTAATTGCAGGTATTGACGAAGGAATAATCAAAGATCAAATTCTCAGCTATGACGTACCGGGGCAAAATATCGTTGGCGGCGTTATCGGTGGGGTAATTGCAACAATTGGGATTACTCTGCTCGTTACATCGACTGTTTTTCCGCCATTTATGGTAATTATTGTCTCTGGAATGATAGGTCTATTTGTGGCATTCCTCATCTTGGGACTGCGCCAGTTGGCGATTGTAGCGCTGATAGTAACGTCGCCATTATCGTTCTTATTGGCCATATTTCCGGGAACGCAGGGCATATTCAAAGAATGGAGCGACAACCTCATCAAGCTTATATTAATCTATCCGTTGGTTGTACTACTGTTTTCTATATCAGGACTGTTAAGCTCGCTAGCACTTCTCGGCTCCTCAACCGAAGCGTTTAACCAGTTCCTGGCGTCACTACTCCCCGTCGCGACATTATTCATGGTGCCGTATTTGTTCCGGTTTGCAGGACGAATCTTCCGTGGTGCTGGCGGCCTAATCCAAGGCGGCGGCAAGAGCATGACCAAGGGGCTTCTCGGAGACTACAACGACCCAGGCAGTGCGCGCTCACGGGCTAGACTGCGCTCGTTAACAAAACGACGCGACCGAAGCGTTATTGGCCACACAGCGGTAGCAGGCAGCTCCCTGGGCAAAAAGCGCACTATTCCGGGCACTAATAAAGAGTTCAACCTGCCCGGCCTGCACGACCCACTTAAAACTAGTCGAACTATTAGACAGCTTGGTGGAGGCATATTTGAAGGCCTAATTGATCCAGACACCGACGTAGACATGGCGAAACGGTGGCTAATGGGTAGCAACTCTATGGACAGCATGGACGGCACCGAAGCTTGGGACAATAAAGCAATCGAAACAACTAAGCACGGACAATACGGCATAGCTCAAATGAAGCGCGACAAGAATGCTGTCGCCATATCTACAATGGCGGCTGCCGGTTGGATCGGTGGGAGTTTTGACCGCGCACTCAACTCATACTATGGAGTAGGTCAACAACTTCGAACCGGAGAGCTTGCACCAGACATGGCTAAAGTTCAATTCGACGTACTCCAAGATAAAACTAAGGGCGCCAACCGCGCACTTAGCGTTCTCGGGTACGACGAGAACGGCAAAGAACCCAAAGAAATCAACCGGATTGCATCAGGACACATTAAGAGTCCACGACAACTCTATGAGGCTATCTATAGCAACGATGTCGAACGGCGACAGGTTACTGATGCGGCAGGAAACAGAACTGGTGAAATGATGATTGACGACGAAACACGCCTAAAACGCAAGAGTAAAGCAATGGCGATAATGGGCGGCACCTTAACCGAACGTAACGGCGAGGTCGATTTCCGCGGCGGCGCATCTATCTTGGCTGATCCAGCCCTAAGGCAACGGGCGACAACAGACACTGCATCATACGACTCTCAAGAACGTCAAAACATGATTAAACTCATTGAGCGCGCTCGCAGCCTCGACCAACGTTCAGCTAACGCCAGGCAGAATGCAGCTGCTGCAGGAGACATGTCTCCTGAAGAAGTCGAAGCTGCCGGTTTCTTCGGTAAGTCTGGTGGGGAAGCAGTCTCGATGAAGCACTTCATTAACGAAGCCGCCAAGGCTGCTGAAGCCATTAACTACAATCCCGCCAATTCAGGCAACCCAGACCTCACACGCGACCCCAACTACAACCCTAATAGCTAGCAATTGTTGACAAAATGGCTTAAGTTTGATTTAATATTCATAAATAATGAGTGAACTAAATCCAAGTTGATATGATATTTTATGAAACACTTTAAGCACGAAAGATTCACGGCAGTCGCGACTGCACTCTCGTTGTCTCTCGGACTTGCAGCATGCAGCAATCCAGAACCCAACTCCGCAAGTATTGAAGTTGAGGCTGATATTGACGGTGACGGAGACCAAGATACGATAATCATCAACAACGACAATGAACTTGCAGCAGGAGAGGAAGTTTTGGATGCACCGAACGAAGAAGAAGCACCAACCTATGAAGAGTACTTCGAAGAACAAGACCTCCAAGGCGCCATATGGACCTGGGAAGATACATGGAGCAGAATAAGAGGCCAGACAGCAGAGGGCCCTAACTTTAACTTATTTATGGACAATCTTATTGAAAATGCACAAAACAGAATCGCTTCTAATGAAGAGCTGTCCGGCAGCAATGCAATACTACTAATTGGAAATGATAAAAACGAAGAAGTGACGGTAGTCGACAATTTTGCTTATTACGGCTGGAGTTTTGGTGAAACAGAAGGCGAAAATATCGTCTATGCTCCTATCGTATCTGACCAATCACAGTATGAGTTTCTGACGGCTGTTTATCGCTCGAAGTCTGGTGAGCTTGAAGCTATATCTGTTGGCGAACTGGGCAGTACACTTCCAAGTGACCACAGCTCGTTCCTGTTAGGTGCGTTTGTGCCGGAATCTAACGGCAGTGTGAGGTTTACGGGGGAGCCGACATCGACAACCTACGAAGGTTTTGATGAGGCATTTGAAGCTGCAGCAGGACAGGCCTATATGGAAAATCTAGTTCCGATTCAAGACCCACGCGCCTTAAAAGAACGTATCTAATAACCAGCATTTGAATTAAATCTGCGCGACTCATTACGCTAATGTTATAATTTGGCTTAGATGAAAATAAAGAGAGTATTAACGCCGTTGTTTTTGCTAGTTTTAGTTGGCGGATTATTTATGTTTCCGCAACCAACCTATGCAGATACTGGTAGAGATTGTTTTCAATACTACAACCGTTCAACAAATAGTGAGACTGGGAACCCAGATGATCTCTCGAACTATGTACTCGTTAGAACAAGCCAGACAGGAACTGAGTCTGGCGGACAATACGTACCTGAGGTTGTCTGCGGTGATGACATCCAGGATGACAGTCGTTACGCTATTGCACTCTGGGGGATAAACGCTAAGGAAACCGGCAAAGCACCAGTCTTTGTATGGGAACACCTATGGTCGTCAGACCAAACAGCGAACTTATTCGTACGCTATGGAGGTTCATATTCAAACCCTGAGAATGAAGGAATTGGATACTACAACCCAGACACCGATAGGTTTGCCATATCCACCGGGTTTAAGGAGGGAGAGACTTACGACGTAGACGACCCGAGATCATTAGAAGTTGACCTGTTGTCAAATGCCGTTAGCCCTGAAGATGCCGACGACAGCCTCTTTACTGGAGCTGAAGGTGAGGAAAACACTACATTCTCCTGCGCTGGTAGCGCCGGTCCACTAGGCTGGATCTTATGTCCAGTTGCAAACGGACTGCTCGACACACTCGACGCAGTCGCTGGTAGCGAACTTCAGCAACTCCTACAAATCAATGCCGAAGTTGCCAACGATGATTCCGTAAGCAGCGTCGTGGACAGCTTTAGAACTTTTGCAAATACACTGCTTATTGTTGGTTTTTTGGTAATAATATTTGCCCAGGCTATGTCTCTAGGTATTGACGCCTACACCATAAAACGAATGTTGCCCCGATTGGCGTTAGCGGTCATCGCCATTCAACTATCCACCCCAATTGCTCAAATCTTAATTGATGTATTTAATGTGTTAGGTCTTGGAGTTGCAGACTTAATACTCTCTACGGTTGACAACGAGTCAATCTCACTAAACTTCAATGTATTTAGTCCTGACGGCCAAGCCGGCTTTGATGATGCGTTTGGCCGGGTCGCCCAGAGTGGTGCGGTACTAGCAGGTGCTACATTTGCTGGCTCGGCAATTTGGGCGCTAATATTAGCCCTGCCTACAATCCTGATAGTGGTCATTATTACAGTCGCAATGTTGATAGTCCGACGCCTGCTGCTTGTCGCTCTAATTATCCTAGCTCCGCTCGCCATGGCCGCCTGGGTACTACCAAACACCGAAAAGTGGGCTAAAGAGTGGTTCGATACATTTATAAAAGTCCTATTAATGTTTCCGTTAATTATTGGAATCATTGCGATAGGTAAGTTCATGGCCAGCGTCAATACTGTCTCTGTTGGCACGAACGGAGGCGCGTCGTTGACATTTATGGACAGTTTAATAACTTTGCTTGCGGCCTTCGGACCATATTTACTGATTCCGTTCACGTATCAGTTCGCTGGCAGACTGTTCGGTGCGCTAGGCCAAATGGCTGGTCGCCTACAGGGCCGTGCACTTGGTGGTGGAGGCGGCCCTTCTGGCGGGGGATCGAGTGGCGGCCTCAAGGGTGCATGGCAAAGTCGCATGAACAGGAAACGAACCCAAATGGCAGCTGGTCAAACCAAGCTCACAAGAGGCAGCGGCTTGGCTTCGAACGCACTTCGTAGAGGCTCTGCTCCCGGAGCAAACATTCCTGGTGGCGCGCTTAAAGATTCGAAAACACTTAAAAGACTCAGAGAGCAAGGTAAAGCGGAAGACGCCTCAACAGCACAACGAGTCGCCGGCGGTTTAGCAGGGGCTGTGCAAAAAGTCGGTGAGCCAGGAAAACGCTCGCAGGTCAGGGCTGATGATATAGCCAGAGAAGCAAACGATGCGCTTGTTCAAGAGGGCCTCAAAGAGCTTGAACAGCGCAACATCTCTGGTAGTAAAGAGGCTCTACGGGGGTTGTCATTCGGTGTTGATAAACAGGGCGAACAAACATATCAAGAATATCGCGGCAGCCTAAGCACTGAGGATGCCGCTACCGCAGACTTTTATCGTGAACAATACAGCGAGCGTCTCCGGTCCAACCCGGCGCTCATTCAGGCCGCTCAGCTGCAACGAGCTTCACTGGGAGACATGGTGACCGAAGACGACTATAACGCAGCATTAAGCGGTCTCAGTGGCACCTCACAGCTTAAACGCCAACACGCCGACGCCATGATTGGGTCATCGATAGGTTCTGGTGTTCATCGAGTTATGGGGCTTCAAGTAAGCGGGGATGGTGGTGGCGTTACCTTTAACGAAACAAGCTTTGACGGAGCTATTTCAACTCGAACAGGCGAACAGTTAATACGAACCAATAAGCATAAAGAGAATGTTGGAAGCACCGTTGCTGCGCTTGGTCGAAACCTTGCATCTAGTGATACTAGGCAGACAACCGCTTCGCAGGTAGCAACTATTCTTTCTAGTGACACAGCTTCACCACAATTCCGTACAGAGGTTATATCAAAGGTATATGACAGCGCTGATACAGAAACGAGACAGATGATTGATGGCATGTTGACAATCGACAAACCAGAAACCAGGACAACTCCAGTCTCGGATAGATCAGCAGAAGGAGAGTTGCCACCTGGTAGTGTCATACCTCCGAGTGATGATGATATCGACAGGCACAGTGATTCCTAATCACAGATTCGAGTAAATGCTAAACTGAAGATATTATGGGTTACTACAAAGTTCCACAAAACATCGAAGCCGAAGACACGATCCTCGGTCCGCTGACGTTCAAGCAAATGATCTTTTTGATCGTTGCTGGGGTTTTAGGATTCTTTGGGTTCTTGCTGGCACAGATTTCGCCGTTCTTTTTTATCCTGATTGGGCCACCGTTTGCGGCATTTTTAATCCTGGGTGTTTACCGACCTGAAGATCAGCCAGTTGAAAACAAATTAGCTGCGTACTTAGGATTCTACTTTAAGCCACGCAAAAAAGTCTGGAGTCGTGACGGAATTGTCGACCACGTCACTATTACCGCTCCGAAAACTCCGCTAAAACGCCGGACAGACGACCGAACACCAGAACAGGTTCGCTCTCAACTAAAACAGCTAGCTCAAGTGGTTGATACGCGCGGCCTATCCGCCAACCAAACAAACGTTTACTCTCCGACCACACTGCCGGCCGATGATGACCGTATCGTCCCAGTTCCAGCTCCAACCCGACAAATCGATGACAGCCAAACCCACACCGAAGACAACGACATGTTCGACCTCGACAACAATCCGGTCGCTCAAAAGGTCACAGAGCTGACCGAGGCTTCTGCAAAAAAGAACAGGGCAGAAGCGCTGGCCCACATGAAACATCCTGATAAGCCGCAGGCGCCTAGGGAAGCAATCGACCGCCAACAAACCTACCCCACGCAACCACAAGAACCTCAAGCTCAGACCCAGAACCCGAACACTCAAACCCAAAGCCCTAGCCCTTCAACTGTGTTTCGCCCTCAGACAAAGGCACAGCCAGACGAAGACGAACAGCTCGAACCGCTGCACCCACTACGCCCGTCAGACGTAGCCCCCACCTACAACCCATATCCGTCACACATGCGCCAGCACGTGTTGCAGCGTGACGGCACACTGTCAGGCGCCGACACCAGCATTGACACACCGAGCGCGCCTCAGCCAACTCAGCAGACACATACACCACCACCTCCACCATCGCCAGAACAGGGCATTGACGAAAGCTCTAAAAACGAATTAAAAAACTTGGCCGATGCCGGGTTTAACATCGAAGCACTGCAACGTCACGGTCAAGAACTAGAACAAGAACGAGCCGGTGACGGCACTAGCGGAGAAATCGTAATTGAACACTAGCGGTTTGCTTGCTGGAATCAATGCCAGCGAACCTATACAATGAAGTCATAAGCGTAATCTATGCAACCAGACCAACAGCAACAAACACCACCTCAGCAGACGCAGCAGCCCCAGCAAGTACAGGGGCAGACTGAAGCTGGAGCAGTATCATCAAACCCTAACAGCACCCAAAACGCACTTCGCATTTCCGAAATCCGTGACGGAGTCGTGATAATGAAAGACGGCAGCTACCGAGCGGTTGTGCTAGCGCAGTCAATTAACTTCGATTTAATGAGCCCACAGGAACGCGAAGGTGTCGAGCAGTCGTATCAAGGCTTTTTAAACTCTTTGTATTTCCCTGTTCAAATTATGATGCGTTCTCAGCGCGTCGATCTGCGCAGCTATATATCGAAGCTCGACAAAATTAAAGAAGGCCACACAAACAAACTACTCAGCCTGTTGATGGAGGACTACCTAAACTACATCGACTATCTGTCGCAAAGCGCGAACATCATGGAAAAACAGTTCTTTGTGGTGATCCCGTACGAACCAGTAACTGTTAAAAACGCCGCTAAAAAGGTCGGTCTATTTACGAGTTTGTTTAACAACAAACCTGAGCACATCGTAATCAACGAAAAGGACTTTAACGACGCTAAAACTGAGCTAAAAACCCGAGTACAGACCGTGTTGGAGTCGATGAACCAAATGAACGTCCAAGCAATTCCACTCAACACCCGTGAGCTCATAGAGCTATACTACGACGTCTACAACCCCGATACCGCGACCACCCAACCAATGATTGACCCAAGCGAGCTTGATGGCCGACTAGTAACAAAAGGCGACGGACCGAATCCGCGCTCAGAGGAACAGGAATAAATTATGTTTGGCAAAAAAAATCAGAAACAACTCACACCACAACAAATCGCACAGCAGCAACAGCAGGCGAAGGCGCTGCAAGTGTCGAACCAGTTCCGACAAGGCGTATCAGCAATTCGCGACTTTATCGCGCCGTCATCGTTAGAATTTGAAAGCGATCATTTCCGGCTAGGCACTCGCTGGGCTCGCACGTTTTACGTCTACGGTTATCCAAGACAAATCTACACAGGTTGGTTGTCGCCGATCATTAACATGGATGAGGTTATGGACTTGTCGATTTACATCTATCCAGTCGAAAGCCAAGTAGTGCTCGACAACCTAAAGAAGAAGGTCGGTCAGCTCGAAGCTGACATCCAAATTAATGCCGAAAAGGGCCGAGTGCGCGATCCTGGCACTCAGGCCGCAATCCAAGACGCCGAAGAGCTCCGCGACAAACTGCAGGTTGGCGAGGAAAGGTTCTTTCGCTTTGGGTTGTACTTTACGCTCTATGCAGACAGTCTCGAAGAATTAAATTACGTCCAGCACAAAGTGGAGTCTATCCTGGGGCAGCAATTAGTTTATTCAAAGCCGGCTACCGTCCAACAGGAACAAGCCTTCAACTCAACTGTGCCACAGGGCACTGATGAATTAGGAGTCAAACGCAACCTCAGCACTGGCGCACTCAGCACTAGCTTCCCGTTCACTTCGGCCGACCTCAGCCAGGAAGAGGGTGTGCTATACGGACTAAACATGCACAACAACGGCCTCGTTATCTTTGATCGGTTTAGCCTAGAAAACGCAAACATGGTGGTGTTCGCCAAGTCCGGTGCCGGTAAGTCGTTTGCTGTTAAGCTCGAAGCGCTTCGAAACCTGATGCTCGGCACTGAAGTTATTATTATCGACCCAGAAAACGAGTACAAAAAGATGTCAGACGCAGTCGGTGGTAGCTATATTCGCCTCAGTTTGAACTCCAAAACCTACATTAATCCTTTTGAGTTGCCTCAGGTCACTGATCAGGAAGAAGCAGACAACGCATTACGCTCTAACATCGTGACACTGCACGGCATGCTAAGACTAATGATGGGCGGCCAGCTCGGTGCGGCTGCAGAGGCAGACCTAGACGCTGCAATTATCGAAACCTACCGCAAGGCCGGCATCACTAACGATCCGTTAACTCATAACTCACAACCGCCCACCATTATCGACCTCTACAACACATTGGTTGAATCACCTGGCACCGGACCACAATTAGCGCAAATGTTACGCAAATACACGACTGGTACATTCGCAGGTATCTTCTCCAACCAGTCAAACGTCGACATTAACAGCAATTTCGTAGTCTTTAACATTCGTGACCTAGAAGACGAATTGCGACCGGTCGCGATGTACATCGTGTTGAGCTTTATCTGGAACAAGGTTCGTTCAGACCGAAAACGACGTTTCTTGATTGTGGATGAGGCTTGGCAATTAATGAAATACCAAGACAGCGCTAATTTCTTGTTCAGTTTGGCTAAGCGAGCCCGTAAATATCACCTAGGCCTCACCACAATCAGCCAAGACGTAGAAGACTTCCTGTCTAGTAAAATGGGGCGGGCAGTGGTGTCAAACTCATCAATGCAGCTACTGCTGAAACAGTCGCCGTCCGCGGTTGACATAATTAGTCAGACGTTCAGGCTAACCAGCGAAGAGGCTAAACGCCTGACACAGTTCCCGGTTGGGCAGGGACTATTCTTTGCCGGCCAAAACCACATCCACATGCGAGTTGACGCCAGTCCTACTGAAACTGAACTAATCACCACCAACCCAGAAGAAGCCGAAAAAGCTCAGCAGCAACGCGCCGCAAACGAACGCGAAGCGCAAGATAAACTTGCTGAAGCGCAGTTGCCGCCACAAGACCAACAACCGCAAGCCACCATCAACTCGCAACAAAACCAACAACCCTCTAACACTGGCGAAGAAGTTCAGTTACACTAGTAAGCAACTATGGCAAACGATTTATTACAGCGACCAGACGAAGACCAAGATCACGCCAACCAAACACCTGACGTAAACGAGCTGGAAGACCTGTATCAACGCGATGCAATCCCTGACAACAAGCGCAATGTTGACACTCCAGCTCCAGGCGCTGACAAGCTCGAAGACGCCTACAACCAGCCGGCGCGCCAGGATCAAGACCGCAATACATCCGAACCAGACGAAACTGAAAGCATGTTGAATAGACTCCCGTCGGGAGGTGGAACCCGTCTTGAAAAAGTAACAGGATTTTTCAGGAAGAATAAAAAGCCCGCAATCGGAACCGGTGTTGCTGGAGGTGTAATAAGTCTTGTTTTTGCTCTATTTTCTATTACAAGCGGTCCTCTTCAAGTCATCCATTACTCACAAATTCTCCAAGGTATAAACATGCTACTCCCTAATGAAGTGTTTGACGACAGGTTAAACTCAATTAGAAAATTTGCTCGTCACCCAACCAATCCCGAATTGCGCCGCATCAATAAACTTCAGCAACGAGTTGCAAGTAATGCGGAAGCAAAATATAGAGCCTCTGGTTTTGAGCCTGTTTATGAGGGTGCGTCAGGTCGGCTAACTGGTTTTGACATCGATCCTGATTCTCCTGCTGCCAACCAAATCGACAACTACAGGAGTCGTGGGTTAGAAATTGATCCAAACGGAGGCGATGGTGGTCGCCCAAGAATACTAATTGATCCTGCCGGTACCTCAATTCGTGCAGCAAAAGCTAACTATCGTACTTTCCGAACTGCTGCAGCTCCATCATTGGACACAAAGATTGGGGCCATTGCGTCTCGACAGTTGACTGCCAAGGCTGGGCTTCGTTTCAGTAATATTCTAACTCCTAGCAGAGGTTTTGACTCAGTTAGAGCCAAGCTTGATAGTTGGCGTCAGAGAAAAACCGACTACGTAGAAAGAGGCAGCTATGACACTCCTGGACGGGTCGACACCAACGAGAGGGTCACCGATGTAGATCCAGATGCAGACGGAAATCAACCACGAACTAATACTTCATCTACAGACCTTAGTGGGAGTAAGGCTGCTTTAAAGGCGACCAAAGGAATTGCCGGTGTTGCGCTTGTTTGCATGGCCTGGAACATTGCAGAAAGCGCAGAAGATACCCGGGTGCTAAACCTCATACAACCATCTATGAGAATCGGTTGGGATATTATTGGAGGAGGAGCTCAGGCGCAAAGCGGTATTAAGACCGATTTAGATATCCTGGGTGAATTAAGTTCTGATTTTTATGACGAAGAAGCAGAGACTTCGTTTGCAGACGCAGCTTCAATTCAACGAGCGATGGGGGAGCCTGTTACAGGGCCGGAGATTGTCGCGAGCGCTCACCCTACAGAAAGCGGCACGTTCGTAACAGACCTTTTTCAGTCAATTCCGGGCGTTGGAGCAACTGCGATTAGTAGTGTTTGTTCTGTTGCTACCAGTTGGGCAGCCGAAGCGGTTGATATTACACTTACATTCCTTACTCTCGGCCTCAAGACAGTGATAGTTGACGGGGTCACAGCATTACTAGCTGGCACGTTTGCCGACGATCTGGTTCGACTTGCAGTCGGTGACACAATTCCTGAAGTGTTAAAAGGCGCTGCCAAAGGGAACGTGGCTTTTGCCGGTACACTTTACGCAGGAAACGAACAGATGTTGGCCGCTGGCGGCTTACGGATGACCGACCAGCAGGTTGGCACCCTGACAGCCCGGGCAGAAGCGCAAAAACTCGCAGAGAGAAAACAGCTTGCATTTACTGATAGGCTGTTTGATTACTATGATGTTGACTCATTGCTGGCAAAATTATCTTTACGAAGTTTAAACCCTCGTTCTACCTCCGGGAGGTCAAGCATGCTTGCATTGATAACCAACCCTCTGCAGTCAATCCGCAACGCCACAAACTCACCAACAGCAGTCTATGCGATTGGTGGAACCGATGAAGAAACACTAGGGGTTGGTCGGTTCGGTTTTGATGCAGAAACACTGGACAGCGAACGTTATGACAACAGTTACGAGAATATTGAACGCGGTATCGAACTGCTTAACGAAAGCGACGACCTACGTGAATACCTAGATACTTGCTTTGGTGTCCGATACAACCAGGAAGACGGCACCTCTGACGTAATTCCGGGTGAGGTTAGAATACTGAACCCCGATCGCCCCGACAGCTGTGAAGACCGCACTCAACAAAGAGATGATGTTCGAATGTATCTACTAGACTTCACGGCTTTGCGCAGTGACGCGTGCGACGCGGGTGATGACCAGGCGTGTAAGGCGCTTGGTTTCGCCAGCAGTTCTGGTGTGAGTGACAATTCTCAACCTGATCCAATCAACGGCATAGAATCACCTTCAAATCTTGGCGAAGCAAACAGTGAGGGTTATTATCAAATGCCATCTGCTCCTAATGGAGAGTATGCTCTAAACACTAACGGTGGCTCTCCTCGTGACTCGCAATGTGGATCTAAAACACTGGTCGATGTGACGTACACTATTCTCAAGAAATACAACGAAGAGTATAGTGACACTCTCGGTGTTGGCGACTTGAATGCGCCTGGTCATGCTAGCCATGACCGTGGTGTTGATGTAGATATCTATGCGGCACCCTATAACGCAAACACTATGACCTCTGATGAACGAGCGATTCAACTTGGTAAATGGGCTCATGATACCGGTGCGGTCGAAATCATCGGGTACGAAAATCAGGCGGTTGTGGATGCAGTTAATGAATATGCCGGTGACAGTAGCTTCATGCAGGTGTGGAGTGGCCACAAAGACCACTTCCATTTACGAATCAACCCTACCTATGCGGGGCAAGTGAGTACAAGTTGTGCGAATTAATAAATTGCGCTTACTAAATTTAATTTTTTTGATTTTAATCGCTGTGATTGCTGCTTTCCCAGGCGGTGTTGCTGATGCGTTATCACCAGAACAAAAAAAGCTGATTGACAGCAACGCGCTGTACTACAACATAGATGAGGCGCCGCAAGTTACAGAAGGAACATGTGTCGCAGGCGACAGCAATGAGGAGGTTATCTGGAACTATCTTGTTGGTGAAATGGGTTTTTCTGCCGAACAAGCGGCGGGCGTAATGGGTAATATATTTCGTGAATCGGGTTATAGTCCTACCGCGGAAAACCCCTCTAGTGGCGCGTATGGGATTATTCAGTGGCTTGGCAGCAGAAAAACGTCTTTACAAGAATTTGCAGTGGAGCAGGGCAAGGATATATCCGACATAGGCATGCAGTTGGATTTTATGAAAGTGGAGCTCGAGGGAACTTACAGGTCGAGCGTTCTGGAACCTATACAGAACTCAACCAGCATCGAAGAAGCGGCAGACATCTGGTTACGTGACTTCGAAATTCCTTGTGATGAGGGCAGTGCAGCTGCAACCGAAGCTTGTTTTGTTGACGAGCTAGCCGAGCGAATGCCGCCTGCAAATGCCGCATTTGGTAAATATGGTTCAAACAGCGGTGACAGCGCGTGTACAACTGTCAGTGGAAGCGCACAAGAGCTTGCCCAGGCAATACTAGATAATGAAAATATCGGTCTACGCAGTGGGAATCAATCGGTACTGGAAAACATCGCATCTGGTCAGACCGCTTGCCCGGATGTTTCATTACTTTATACCGTTGACCCAAAACTTTTAGAATTAGTTGCCACATTAGGGCAGAACAATACGTTTACAATAGCTTCGCTACATCGTGGCTGCACCAACAGTACTGTTGGTTCAGGCAGAACCAGCATGCACTGGCAGGGTAAGGCTGTTGATATATCTGGAAGCGCGGGTGTCAATGGGACATCTTTCGGTTATAGCCCAACATCAACAGTAATTCAAAAATTTATTAACGACGCCATAGTGCTTTTGCCCAGCAAGTGTGAGGTTGGTGTACCGAACTCAACATATGTATTAAATACTTCTCGGTCAGGTTGCACTAATATTTTTGTTGATATCGGGACCGGCGCACATTTGCATTTCGCGGTAGACGACTAAAGAAAGGTTAGAAATGATTAGAGAAATATACCACAAACACAAAACGAAAATTGCTTTACTTTTAATTGTCACTACGGTGCTAACGACTACCTATTTTATTGCTAATCAAAGCTATATCGTTATAGATTTAAAGGACTTCAACGACACTGTGAAACTTACTGTGACAGATGTCAGTAGCGGCGACTTTACGATAACTGATGTTGAAGCAAATCAGGTGAAACAACGCGTTCCTACAGGAAACTACACTGTCACTGTTGACGATGGACAGACAAAATTCCTCACCCACACCAATACAGGTCGCTTCTTTGCCACCACACAAGTCGAAACAAGTAGAGTTGAGCAAAACGAACGTAGATATCTAGCAGAAAACCCTAATGACTGCGTTGGTGTGTCCGGTGTTGAGCTTGTTAGTTGGAGTTGTGGTGGTCCTATAGCAACTGCGGATGAGCATGTCTTAGCAACGGATGATAGGCCAGGGTTCAAGAGAGAAGTTAACGGACCGAGAAGTTGGTTGGTTGAGGGGTTTATAACAGTCGGTGACAGTTCGTTCGTTGGTTTAAAAGTCGAAAGCGACTCATCACTAATCGAAGGTGCGTTCAGTCATGAAATTTTTCCTCGTAAAGGCTCAATCATCGATCCGTTTAAAGGCAGCGATTACGATAAGCTCACGTCTGATATAACCTATAGCTTAACCTCTGATGAAGATGGCTTCACATACTATTATGGTAGCAACGAGGCGCTTGAGGTTTTTCGTTTTGGTTCGCTGTCTGATGATTTAAATAAGTTCACCATCTCGCAAGACGACGAAAGCCTTTCTTTGTTTAGTGTTGATCTTTCTGGTAATAAGCAGCCAACTGCTCTTTTTGTTGACGATGAACTGGTTCCTATTCCTCAGGATGTTAATAAGCTAGCAGCATTAAATTTTAATCTTGAAGAAGAGATAAACAGCATTAACGACAGTGTTTATAACCCCGCCTTGTTCGTTTGTGGATCGAATTGTCCTCAGGAAAGCTATGAACTTAACCCGCTTACAACGCAAGCTGTTTTGTGCGGCGATAGTAAACTGTGCACAATTGAAAGAAGTTCACTAAACATCTTTGATATCGGCAACGAACTATCGCTTGACGCAAACATAAATGATGTATCAAAAATTATAAAGACGAATCGTAACATATTGATCATGAGGTCCGACGGTGTAGTTAACTTTAACCCCGAAACCTTATCAGGGAGTTACGGATTACAAACAAACCAAGAAGTTTGCGGGATAAATACAAACACCTCTTCTAGCTCTTACTTGGTTTGTTTGCAGGATGAAACTGGAAAAACCAACGTACTAGAAGTTAACCCCGATGAACCAGCCAGCATTCTAATCGACAGAGTCATCGCTGAACTGAGAAGTATTGATTCGGTAGAAAACATATCCGTAAGCAACGGATATGTTTACGTTACCCCTTTAACTGGAGACCCTGTATTCAATCAAAAGACAGGATTCTACGAATACGATCAGCAATTATTAAATACTGCTGTTAGGAATATCTCGAACAAAGTTAGTTCGAGTAGTCTTGTCGGTAGTAGCTATAAGGTTATTAATACTCTAAACGGTGAAAGGCTCGACTAGTCCACCGCAAATTATTGCCGTTTTACAACAAGACTGCCGCCTCTTTGTCGTTTATTGATGTAGTTTGAGCAATAATCTTTTGTTCTGCGACAATCTTCATAAGGGCGTCTGACTTTTGTTGGTCGAGATCACTCGTATAATCATCGATTAACACTACTGTAGGTGATAGTTTTTCTACTTGGGCATAGACAAGAGCGAAGGCTAAAATCAATTGCTCCCCTCGAGACAGATGATCACGGGCGATGCCGGATTCTGCCATTAAAGTCACTTCTTCTCTATGTGGGCCGGTAGGTGTAAAGCCGATAGCAATGTCACGTTCAAGTTTTTGCTCTAGATAATTCATGAATTGCTGTGAGTAGTCATCTACCTCGAACTTCGGACTGTAGTTGATATCAAGCGATTTTGTGTAACCAGCAACTTGTTCAAACAATGACGCGATTTGCTCTTTGGAAGACTCGACTAATTGTGAGCGGGCGTTCACCAGCTGTGCGCCAAGTTCTGCGAGTTTGATATTCCAGACAAACAACTGGTCTTTGTTTCTAACTTCACGCTTCAATAAGGCATTACGTTGAGACAATGATCTTTCATAGTTACGCAAGGCGCGGCTATAATCATCGTCAGTCGCGCTCAGAACCCCGTCTAGCCATTCACGTCGCACACGTGGCCCACCAACGACTAAATCTATCATTGTCGGCTCTAGCAGCAGTACAGTCGGGAAGCCTTTTCGCTTTGGTTCTTTATTTATGAGCCGCGACTTTGTCAGCTGCCCGTCGCGTCCATCCAGTCGGAGTGAATAGGTGTCGCCATCAATTACTACATCGGCTATCGCCCAGTCTGAGCCGTCTCGCACCATATCGTCATTACTACCACGCCAAGAACTGCCGGTCAGGGTAGTATAAATTGCCTCAAGTACAGAGGTCTTACCTGAACCGTTCGGCCCGATAATTAAATTAGTGTCGTCAGTAAAATCGACCATCAGTTCTTCGTGGCTTCGAAACTGACGAAGTTGTACGCTGTCTATCATCGACTACAAGTGTACGCTACGAACGCAGTGGCATAACGATATGCACGTATTCACTGTTCGACTGGCCAAGCGGGCGCAGTACACACGGGGCGCTACTACCACTGAAACTAAACGAAACTTCATCATCCGGGATAACATTTAGTGCATCAATTAGAAATCGAGAGTTGAGTGTGACACTGCCGCTGCCGCTAACATCTGCTGGAACTTCTGACTCGTTTTCACCAACCTGACTAGCGACAGATGCGATTTTAACCGTGCCGTCGTCTTCTGAAACTTCAAGGGTGATCGAACCAGCACTTTCTCGGGCAAACAATGCCGCCACTTTAGTAATATTGAGCAGTTGTTCGCGCTCAATCGTTAGTGTGACGTCACTTTTATCTGTTATTAGGTGTCGATATGAAGTAAATTTACCGTCGATTAACTTTGAAACTAACTCTGTACTGTCTGTTTGGGCCATTAGTTGCGAGTCACCGATAACGAGCTTTAGTTGTTTGGTGTCGCCAGCAAGTCGCTGTAGCTCACTTACTGTTCGGGCTGGAACGATGATTTTGATGTCGTCTTTGACGTCGCTAGCTAGTTTACGTTCAGCCAGTCGATAGGTGTCGGTGGCTACGGCGTAGAGGTTGTTGTCGGCTGTGTAGAAATAGACACCTGTGTAGACCGGACGGGCTTCGTCGCTAGAAACTGCGATCACAGTTTGTTGTGCAGCGGTTTTGAAATCATCAGCATCGATCGTGATTGGTTTTTTGCTGGCAAGTTCTGGAATAGAAGGGAAGTCGTCAGCCGGAGTGCCGTTGATGGTTGATTGATAATTTCCAGAGGTAATGTGAAGTTTTGCACCGTCAAGCTCTAGCTGTACATTGCCGCTTGGTAGAGAGCTGATGAAATCATTGACCAACCGAGCTGGAACAGTCACCGAACCTGGCGTGTCGACTTTTGCGCCAATCAGTTCTGTGATTGCAATCTCTAGATTCGTAGCAGCCAGTTGCAGTTGATTGCCTTCGGTTTTAATTAAAACGTTCGCTAAAATCGGCAAACTTGTACGGCTACCAGCTACCCGACCAACACTACCGAGTGCTGCACTGAGATTTTCTTGTGTTACTTGAACTTTCATTTGGAAACTCCCTCTTGCCACCCAATTATGGTTGATATAATGCGTCTGAACAACATCTTTACTATTACTCTTAGATTCTTAAAAGTAGTAATAAGTAATAATAAGGCCTGTGGAAACTGCGGAAAAGCTAATTTTACTGAAGTAAAAACACTATTTTTCATCCACATTGTGTGCGGAAAATCATGTGAATTGATTGTGAATAGACCGTGTATAAGTCCGGTTTTGACAGCTGGTTGTGAATAAGTACCGTACTGTCCCCACCAGCTTCCACACGCTTGTCCACTGAAATTGTGGAAGAAGGACTTCGGGTTATGCATACAATTTATCCTTGATTTGTTTGATGTCTTGGTTCATTTGTTGGTTAAGATGCATGTGTTTCTCGATTTTTTCTACTGAATGGATGGCAGTGGTGTGATCTTTGCGGCCGAGCGCAGTGGCGACTTTAGGAAAGCTCATATGCAATTCACTTCGTAACAAGTACATCGCTATCTGACGCGGCACCACAATAGCTTTGTTGCGTTTAGGGCCGGTTATCTCATCTATATCTATCTCAAAATACTTAGCGGTGCGTTCTACAACTTGTTTTTCAGTTAAACGCTTCGGTTGCGTCGGACGATCACCAATCATGCTCTTTACGACATCAATTGTAGGGACGATGTCTTTCAGCTCACAGAAAGCTAATACTTGATTGAGTGAGCCTTCAAGCTCACGAATGTTGCTCTGAATTTGCGTCGCGAAGTATTCAACTGTTTCTTGATCAAGAGTGTAGTCATGTTCACCTGCTTTTGATTGCAATATCGCACAGCGAGTCTCAAAGTCTGGTGGTTGAACATCAACAATCATGCCGCCGCTAAAGCGTGAACGCAGCCGGTCTTCTAGCGTCGGGATTGAGTTTGGTGGTTGATCAGAGCTTAAGATAATTTGTTTGTCTGACTGATGAAGTGCATTGAACGTGTGAAAGAATTCTTCCTCAGTGCGTTCTTTGCCGGCTATGAATTGAATATCATCAACAATCAACACGTCGGCAGAGCGGTATTTGTCGGCAAAACCTTTTTTCTTATAGCGAATATAATCAAGAAACTCGACGACGAATTGCTCAGAAGTAATGTAAACCACAGAGCCTTCATGTTCGCCTCGTAGTTCATTTCCAACAGCTTGCATAAGGTGGGTTTTTCCCAGACCAGACCCACCATATATAAACAGCGGGTTATATTTTTGTCCGGGGTTTTTAGTTACAGCCTGTGCGGCCGCATAGGCTAATTCGTTACTCGATCCAACGATAAAGTTATCAAAATTATACTGATCGTTGAGTTTTGACTTAGCTAAAGTTGAGCTACTGTCCATCGTAGCTGAACCACCAGTGTTTGAGGTTCTTGTAGCAGCATCAAGCGTTACAACCGCGTCATCATCCAGGTCGTCGTCGACTGTTGCTTCATGAATAGTGAACTCAATTCGCTCAATTTCTGTGTCGTTTTTTTCAAGGACTGTCTTTATCAACGTGTGATAGCGGTCCTCCATTTGCTTTTTAGTAAAGATATTAGGCACACCAATCACCACGTGAGAGTCTTTTATCTCAAGCAAACGGGTATTAGAAAACCATGTTTTGTAGCTGGCTCGAGAGACCGAAAGTTCGATTTCCCCGAGAACAGTTTTCCATAACCTAGGTTTGTCCACCTAGTACCCTCCGTCTAGTGTTAGTTAATGCCCACGATTCAATTACGAGTATAGAATAAAAATCGACTTATCCACAATGTATTTTTGACAATAAAAATAGACCCTCGACCAACACAACTAACTGATTGAGAGTTTTCCACACAGTTTCATCACCCCTGGTAAATCTGTGGAAAAAACTTGGTTATTGGTGGAAAAACTGCTACATTAATAATCAATACTAATTAGTTGTCAAGCACACACTTGACGCCAACAACTAAATAGAAGTAGGGTTAGATATTATGCCAAAACGAACGTACCAACCAAAGAAACGCAAGCGTGCCAAAAAGCACGGTTTTCGTAATCGCCAAAAGTCAAAAAACGGAAAGAAGATCTTAAAGCGACGCCGAGAAAAAGGCCGCAAAAAGATTAGTGCGTAACGCGCCGCTTACCTAAGCAGCAATATTGACTGTAGAATGTAAGCAATGCTTGCAAAAGACTATCGTTTCAGAGGACTTAATTCTTTAAAGCCGCTATTTAGTCGCGGCAAATCTGTTCGTGGTGACGGATTCAAACTTGTTTACATGCGTTCAGATCGGCCCGACAACAGATTTGCTGTCGTAGTCAGCAAAAAAGTACACAAATCCGCCGTGGTTAGGAACAGAATCCGGCGGCGGATATTCACTATTATCGATGACATCAAACTGGCTACACCAACAAGTGACGTAGCGGTAATTGTCTATGACCGACAGCTCGAATCGCTTGACCAAAAACAGCTTCGAGGAAACCTCAACGATTCGTTTACCCGCGTGTTCGATAACCTTAGTTAACCTGCTGTAGCTGCAGACTAGCCCTGACTGTGATAATCTGTTTTAAAGTATGGCAGAGATTTTACACACCCTAATTTTACAGCCGCTATTTAACTTCCTTATCGGCATCTACAGCGTTTTGCCAAGTCACGACCTAGGCATTGCGATTATTGTTATGACTGTAGTTATCCGCTTGGCGCTGTGGCCGCTGCTGAAAAAGCAAGTCCATGGCCAAAAAGCCATGCAAGATTTACGCCCGGAGCTAGAGAAAATCAAAGAGAAAGCCAAGGGCGATCGTCAAAAACAAGCCCAGTTGCAGATGGAGCTATATAAAGAACGCGAAATCAAACCAACTGCCGCCTTTATTCCGCTCCTGATTCAGATGCCGATTCTGATTACTCTATTTTTCATGCTCAGAAACTTACTAAACGCAGAGGGCGCTGATTTAATCTGGGAGTTTACCTATAACTCATATAGCTTTGTGCTCGAGCAGCCAATTATTCAGCAAATCCTCAACGACACGTCGCAGTTTATGACCACCTTCCTCGGGGTAGTAGATTTGCACCAGTCTAGTTTAGCGCTAGCTATAACTGCCGGAATCGCCCAGTACTTCCAGTCATCACAACTGCGGTCTGATCCCGAAGACGCCAAGTCCATTAGAGACATCTTAAACGACGCCAAAGAAGGCAAAGAGGTCAAGATGAGCGAGCAAAACGCCGCAGTAATGCGCAGCAGTGGTAAGTTCTTCCCGATTATCACTACATTCATCGCATTTAGCTTGCCGTCAGCCCTCGCTCTATACTGGACAGTATCGAATGGCATTGCTGGCTTTCAATACAAACTAGCACTGCGTGAAGAGATGGACGAACTAAACGAAGAGCTCGACGAAGAGGAAGATAATGGTTGATTCAGCAGAAGAATTCACCAAAAAACATCTCCAGGACATGTTGGCGTTTTTCAGCATTAACGTTGACGTCGAATCACGGGTCGAAGACGAGATGGTTAAACTATCTATTCCTTCAACCGAACACAGTGGGTTTCTGATCGGTGAAAAAGGCCAGACTTTGCGCGCCTGGCAACATATGTTGCGGTTAGCTCTTCATAACCAAGACTTTGAAATTGATCGAGTCGGACTCGATATTGCAGAATATAAAAAACAACGAGCTGACCGCCTATCCGAACAAGCACATGACTGGGCGCTGGCAGTCAAAGCTTCAGGCGAAGAGATGGCACTAGACCCGATGAATCCAGTAGATCGCCGCACAGTCCATCAGACGGTAAACGACGTCAGTGGCGTGGCCACAGAGAGCCGTGGGCGCGGCCATGACCGACATATTGTTATCAAACCAGAGTAG
>Ga0136604_1000039_pt1 | contig 75157 bp, 55 predicted proteins | sample AntRauFillE10628_FD_104928 | JGI IMG/M metagenome (GOLD analysis project Ga0136604, IMG submission 104928) | Saline lake microbial communities from Rauer Islands, Antarctica - Metagenome Filla E10 #628 | ecosystem: Environmental > Aquatic > Non-marine Saline and Alkaline > Saline | place...
AATCCTGCAACTAGCTTTAGCGCAAATGCTGCCATAGCTAATGTACCCACTATAACTCTTACCCAAGGAGTAGCTAGTTTTAATGCGGATATAACTGGTGGAAGCTCGGTAAATGTAGCAGCTGGCACTACTTTTAATGTAGACAATGCCCAATTAAATATAGGAGTTGGGAACAGTTTTACTAATAATGGTACTTTTAATTTAGATGCAGGTAGTTTAAGTAGTGCTGGCACTATGATAAATAATGGCACAATAAATGTTATTGCCAGTGATTACAGTTTAGTTAGTAATTTCAGTGATGGTGCTAGTATAAGCTTTAATGGAGTAAGTGTCTTAAGTGCGGCTTTGACTGGCAATACTAATACTAGCCTAACTATAGGAGCAAGCAATCCTGCAACTAGCTTTAGCGCAAATGCTGCCATAGCTAATGTACCCACTATAACTCTTACCCAAGGAGTAGCTAGTTTTAATAATCCTATAGTTGGCAACACTAACTTTAGCGTAGGCGCTAATGGCAGTGTGGTATTTAATGCTAATGCCACAGGCAGTGGCAATTTGGTGTGTAATGGAACTTTAGAGGTTGCCAATGCTGATATAACTTTAGATTACGCCAGTTTTACTATAGATGGTGAAGTTACTGCCGATGTTAGCACTAAATTGACTCAAGGCTTAAATTTACAAGGCGCGGCAGATTTATCCGCAGCCACCATTACTATTAATTTTCCAGGCAGTAATTACACTAGCGGCGAGTATGTAATCATATCTGGGTCTAATGTAAGTTTACCTGATTCTAGTAATATAACTCTAGGCAGTCTTAGTGGTTTTGTATCCACCCTTTATGGATTATCTGCTTATTATAGCTGGCAAATACCTTTATTGGATAATATTAGCTTTATAAACGATTGGATTTTATCTTATGGGGTAAACCATATTGATAATAAGCGGGTGGTGGTAGCTGCTAGTACTTATTTAATGCAAGCTAAATATAAAGCCTATTCTAATGGTTTAACGGTAGCTGTAGGTTTAAGATGGTATCCATATGCTAATTTAGATTTAGGCTTAGCTATATTATCTACAAGTATTATGTTGCCAGCTGTTGATTATCAAGAATATGGGGTGCTGGGGCAAAGTATATCCCAAAATGCCTCTAAGATGCACTATATGGGCTTAAGATTTATCTCAGCTTATAATATAGCTTCAAGTACAAACAGTGTTCAGCATTATCTTAATTTTAAAGGCAAATTAATGGCGGCAACCCATAAGTCGGATTTTAGTTTTACTAGTAGTTATGCTTTTGCAGAGTATAACATGCAAAGTTTTACCCAGCATAGCAGCTACTACGCCCAAGCTAACTTAGCTTATGTAGCGGAATTTAATGATAATTTAAGTTTTAGCATAGCCTATGAATTAGAAAAAAAGTCCAATATCAATACCCAAGGCCTAAGTGCTGTCTTTAGAATGTATTTATAAGAAAAATATTCAAATTCTTTGTAGATTTAATGGTAATAAACTTTGCCAATTTCTTTATTAATAATTTTAAGAAAGCATGATGTTAAATTTTTAGCCTAAAAACATAATTAAGCATGATATGTTTAAATGTGGATTGATTAAACTTTTCTATTAAAAAGCAAGTAACTTGTTTGAGCATAAAAAAATTTTAATATGAAATAAGATTGGGAATAATTCTAAGACATAGAAGAAAAAACATGCAATCAAATTAATTGAACAAATTATGAGGCAGCAATCCATAGATAGATTTTAACTAAGGTTTTATAATTTTGGTGAGTAAAAGCATCAAAATAATTTTTTTGCTTACCCAAAGCTTGCTGGATAATTTTTTAGTTGTAATTGATTTTATACATTAATGTGCTCTTGCACCCATAATTATTAGCTAAGTTATTTATTTTCTTTGTTTCTTAACTAATTATCTGATATAAATTACACGAGAGTATTATTAATTTATCTAGGAGTTTTAGATGCATATCCCAGCAAAGCTAAAAGAAAAATTCCCCGAAGTTATAAACCATATTCAGCCTACCATGGCTTTTTTGGACCGACAAAAACTTACAAGCTCCTATGAGCCAGTATTAGAATTTTTGGCGCAAATCAGCAATTCTGCAGAAGAATTTATTAATTGGGAAGAGTTGTTGTTTGATTTTTCTGAAGCTAGTGTGTTAGCTAGAGTTTTAATCAATTTGGATGAAGTTGGGAGTGAGCCAGCAAATTATCCCTCGTTAATTTTAGTACATAATGGCAGCTTAACTTTAATAGAAACCCAAACCCCATCTTTTAGTAGCCAAAGTGTTTTTTTAAATGATGAAGCTTTTGGTAATTGTAATATTGTAATTGATGCCCAAGCTATAGAAGAGGCGCTGGAATTAATTAAGAATCTCGTACATGATTATGATTTATATGATTATTTGCATAAAGAGAAAAGCCTTTTAAATAATGAAAAAGATGGTCTGTTAAATATAGCGGAGTCTATTTTAGATGAGCAACAAACAAAACTTACAAAGCATCTAATTATTATCCACGAAAAATTGTATGCAGACGAATTACCAACTCTGCCTGTTAGCAGTGCAGCCTATAAAGAGGTATTAGAAAGGGCTATTGCCCAAAACATAGCATCTATGGAAGGTCCAGATGAGTTGGCAAGCGTTGTGGAAGCTACCTTAGCTATTGCAACAAATGCTGAGCATGGCCTAATGAATCCTATTACATTTAGTTGTCCGGTAGACGAGAATTACCCAGATCTCGGGCAAGCATCTACATTAGAAACACAAGTCACAAGAGATATTGCAGCTTCAACTCTGGCTCCAACCAAATAGTTTTTAAGGGGGTAATCATATTTATTTTGTATTAGCCTAGTAAAATGGATTTAGCGAATATATAGGGGTACTTTAAATGATCACAAGTAAAAAAATACAAATAAATGGTATAGAGTTAGATATTGAAACTAAAGCTAAAAATGAAGCTGAATTTAGTTTGCGCCGTGAGTTTTTGCAAAGATGTTGTGGCGCTAAAATTACTGTTAGCCCTAAAAATTTTTTTGAAATGGATGGGGGTAATTTTGATAGAGTGTTATGCGGCTGGTATAGCTACTATGAGAGTTTAGGTGGCGCTAGGGAATTTATTGATATTACCGCCCAAATTGTGAATTTGCCTGATTTTGAAGATAAGCTGGGTCTAATTTTATTATCTGCCCGCTTAATGGGAATGCATGAGCTTAATAGAACTTTGCAGTCTCCAACAAATGTGGAGATTGTTAAAGTTGTTGCCCCAGATTTAACTATGGTGGCGGCGCCCAAACTAGATATTTGGCACGTGCAATCTAAAGTCAATGGGCTTTATACTTATGTTGGGGCCCACTTAAATCCTGCTCATTTAAAATTAGTGGAAAAGGAATATAAAAATATTCTCACGGATAATCAGCCTAAAAATTTTGATGAATCTTATGAATTATTAAATACTATGGATAAGCTAATAAAGCAACGCCAAAGCTTGGAGCAAATAATATTGCTTAAAGTTCTAGAACAAGCAAATTCAGTGCCCAGCATAACTCCAGCTACTGCGGATTTTAGCGTTCAATTGAAATTTTTAGTATTGCAGATGCCATTAGATATTCACCAAAGCTTTGATAGAGAGTTGCGCACTGAAATTATGCGAGTGGCTAATACAGTCTATGAGCCCCAAGAATTATTGTTTAGTTCTACATCTAAAGAGCCACAGCCTGATATGGACGATAATTTAAATTCTCCAGAATTAACTTGGTGGCAACGTGGGCTAAATATGGTCCTAGCTTTAAGTTAAATTATATACTTTGAGTAATATGGAAAAGTTTGCGTGTTAAGAAAGTTTAATCCTATTTGGCAGCAAATTGCTGTTAAAGATCAACATTGGCGTCAATTAATTGCCAAGCGCGAATTAGTGCTAGAAATAGGAGCAGGAGTTGGATTGCATCCTATTCAATTTGCCAAGAACAATCCAGATAAGTTTATAGTGGCAATGGAGCGAACTACAGATAAATTTGCTAAATTTAAGCGAAGTTGTGAGCTACATAAGTTGGATAATTTATTAGCGCTGCATACAGATGCAGTGCAATGGATTTATCAAAATATTCAGCCTCAAGAGGTTTTAGCTTGTTATGTGTTATATCCTAATCCCTACCCAAAGCTTGCGCAGGCAAATAAACGTATTATGCACATGCCATTTTTTAGTTATTTATTAGATTGCCTTAAACTAAATGCCAAATTTATTTTGGCTACTAATGAGAATTTTTTTATCCAAGAAGCTTATGCTAGAATGCTTACCTGGAGTGATGCTTATATGCTTGAACTTAGCAATATTTCTGTGAATGCTGAGTTTAACGGGCGCACTCATTTTGAGCGCAAATATCTAGCGCGCCATCAAGAATGTCAGCAACTTGTAGCCACACGAATTAAATAATAGTAAATTTAAAAGCACTAGGGTTTACTTAGATAGTTAAATAGTTTACTCTGTGCCTAGGTTTTAATGAGAACAAGTATGGCGCACCCAAACCAAAGTAATAATAGCAATTGGTTAGAATATATCTGGAATTGGCTTAAAGACTTATTTACAAATATTGCCAGTAAATTACACAGTTTTTTTAATAAACCGACCCAAAAACAGCAAAAGGCAAGAGACGATATTGAGCTAGTTGAACCAAGACCAAGGGCCGCATCAGCTCCTAACTCTTTGTCAAGCGCCGCCACCTCGCCCATGCAATCACCCAAAGCAGCTTCTACGCCTCCTCCGCCAGCTCCGGCCCCATCTGCCTTAATGGCTCTAAGTTGGGGAGCAGTAGTTACTGGAATATTTTTTGTAGCAGGGGCAGCTGCATCTAGGCTGGGGAATAATCCCGAGGAAAGAAAGCGCCCCACACGAGTCAAATCAACAGGCAATTTAGTAGAAAAAAAGCCAAGTTTAGACTAGTTTGTTGCAACCGCTACTTTTTAGAGTTTAGCTCGAGGAGTTGCAGTATGCTCTAGCAATTGGAGTTGCTCATCAATAACTTCTTGGCAAAGATTTACAACTTCTTGCCACATAACCGCATTTTCATTATATATAGCATTATATTTAGGAGCAAATTCTTCCATAGCTAAAGTTTCAGTGTCTAACACCTCAGGCAAGTTTGCGCTATATAGCTCGCCATCTGCACGTACAGTATTATTAAATTTATATTGATTGGGGCTGTCTTCTATAGGTGTTGTAAACCAATTAAATATAGAAGCGCCATCTTCATCTAAATTACCTTCATCTTTTAAGTGCTTTAAACCTTCGTTTAATTGCTGAATTGCAGTAGTTAAAAAATCATGCTCGACTAATTGCTCCATATACATGATGGCAGGCTCTGCGTTTTGGAGTTGTAATAATTGTAAAGCAGTTGGTGCTTGCCCCATTTGCTCCATGGCTAAATAAGCTGCAATATCATTAGAATTAATAAAACTTGGATGAGTAACTGTGACTTTGTTGTCTTCAGCTATCACTTGAGCTCCGCGCAATTCTAGAAACTTTTTTCTATTAATAAACTCTTCATTTTCTCTTTGGGCCGCATCCAATTCTAAGCCACTTATATTAACTATGGGTGCAATTTTAAGCATATTAACTGTCCTTTTAAATAATCACTTTTAAATATTATTGCAGAGTTTGGTCTTAGAATACACCATGAATTTTAATGCTAGTTAGTTTTAGGTTACAGATTTTTTGCTCGTAGCATAATTAGTCTGTTAAATTTAGCCATTGCAAAACTTGCTGATGCACAGCTTTAGAATGCATTAACCCTAAGTGAGTAACATAATCTAAAATTAATTGTTTATCTGGAGCTAACCCTTGGGTAATAGCTGATTGCCAGGGGTATATTATATTGTCAAATTTAGAGGCTACCTGATAATATTCTATAGATGAGTTAGCTATATCATGTCGCAATTGAATGAGAAATTTAGTTTCAGGCTGCATTTGCTCTAAATTGGCGCCAACACCAATTACTGCTAGTTTGGTTCCATAAAATGGACTACCAAGAGTTATGATTTTCTTGGTTAAGTTTGCAGTGTCTAAATGTTCAGCAAAATAACTGGCAACTAAGCCCCCCATAGAATGACCAACTAAGTATAATTTTTTATACTTAGCTTCACTATTAATTTTTTTATTTATACATTCATTTAAGTTAGAAGCTAATTGCTGAAGGGTTCCATATGCTGGATGCAAAGTGACAGTATAAAGAGGCGCGCCTTTAAATATATGGCGCATCCAATACCAATCCATTTGGTTACGCCCAAAACCGTGAATTAATATAATAGCGGTATCGCTTGCAATGTCTGTATTTAATGATAAATCTTTACGGTATATAAGTAAGCCTACCAATCTAAGCAAAACATAGACAGCCTCTTTAATAGCGGCTTGAAAAAAATAAAAGAGTGAGGGAGTTGCTAGTATATCTGGGTTTTTAATTTCATTTACCCGAGTCTCTATATATAAAAATACAAACATAAATAAATTTATGATGATAAAATTTAATAAAAAAATAGCTAGAAAACAAACGCCTAGAGTGTAGAGCACGCTTAACATCATTTGTCCTTAAGTGTTGAAGCCTTTGTTAATATTAGCTTTAAATTAAGAAGTTATCCTAGGACTTAATTATCAGGATTGTCCAGATTGCTAGTTAAGTTAGCTTCATTTGGAGTAAGGGCATTGATAGATAGAGCATGAATGTCTGTGCCCATGGATTCACCTAATGCTGCATAAATCATTCTATGGCGCTCAATTTGAGATTTTTCACTAAAAACATCGGAGACTATTTCTAAGTTAAAATGGCCACCACCACTAGCTTGAGCCTCTGGGTGCCCAGCATGTAAATGACTTTCATCTACAATATCTAGCTGGTATGGTTTTAGAGCTTCAATTAACTTTTCTTTCATTAAATTTATGCGCTCTGCATTAGTTATATCATTCATGTTAATTTCCATCATTAAAAGAGCGGTTGTCAGTAAATTTAGCTAGTAGCACGGATTGTATTATAATGAATATTAATGTCATAGCTAATGTTCCGAACAGCTTAAATTTTACCCATAGTTGGGTGTTAAAATTGTAGGCAATAAATAAATTGACAGTTCCCATTACAATAAAAAAAGTGGCCCAGCTGAAATTTAGTTTGCGCCAAACCTTATTTTCTAATTCTAGACCATTTGCAGCATACTGAATTAGCATTTTTTTGCCAACAACCTGGCTTACTAAAAAAGCCAGAGCCAAGGACCAATATACTATGGTTGGCTTCCATTTTATATATATTTCATTTTGGAAAATTAAAGTAGCGCCCCCTAAAACTAAAAAACTGAAAAAAGATAGCAAGCTCATTTTATCAAATTTGCCCAGCAAAACCCTTAAGCTAATTAGCTGAATCATGCTTGCTAAGATTGTGACCTTAACTGCTGTTATTAGTTCATAAAATTGGTAAGATAAGAAAAATATGGCTATTAACAAAAAATCAAATAAGATTTTCAAAGCTAATCCTTAATGTTTTTAGAGAGTGTAAGATTATAATTAAGCAAATCAAAGCCAATACAACAAGCTTTAACTAGATATACATTTGCTAATGTAGTGACTATACTACAAACTTTTATAAAATCCTATTGGGAAGTACAATGGATAATCGTAGAGTAGTTTCAGGTATTCGCCCTACCGGCAAACTTCATTTAGGTAACTATCATGGCGCAGTTAAAAACTGGGTACAATTGCAATATGAATATGATAGCTTTTTTTTTATTGCTGATTATCATGCCCTCACCACCAATTACGAAAATACTGCAAATTTAGAAGAAGATACTTGGAATCTGGTTTCTGATTTGTTGGCTGTGGGGCTTGACCCAGGGGCTGCTAAATTATTTATTCAATCTTGGGTGCCAGAGCACGCTGAGTTGCATTTATTGCTTTCAATGCTGACACCACTTAGTTGGCTAGAACGGGTACCTACCTATAAAGATCAAATTGAAAAACTAAAAGAGCGTGAATTAGCAACGTATGGATTTTTAGGTTACCCTCTGTTACAGGCTGCTGATATACTATTATACAAACCCTTTTACGTACCTGTAGGCGAAGATCAAGTTCATCATGTAGAATTAACCCGTGAAATCGCGCGCAGGTTTAATTATATATATGGTAGAGGTAATAATTTTGAAGAATATTGTTATGCAGCTTTAAAAAAACTAGGCAAAAAATCTGCTAAATTATTTAGTAGCTTACAAAAAAAGTATCGTGAGCAAGGTAATATGGATGCTTATTCTCAAGGTCATTCATTAATTTTAGAATCGCAAAATATTACTATGGGCGAGCAAGCTTTATTACTTGGTTTTTTTGAGGGCACAGGTAAAACCATTTTACCTGAGCCTGAAGTTTTACTAACTAAGACTGCTAAATTTCCAGGCCTTGATGGGCAAAAAATGTCTAAATCCTATGCGAATACTATAGCTATTGCCAGCCCACCTGCAGAAGTTGAGAAAAAAATTGCCCAAATGTTAACTGATCCAGCCCGAGTTCGACGTATAGACCCTGGTTGTCCGGAAAAATGTCCAGTTTGGGCTTTGCATAAATTTTATGCAAATACTGAGGAGCTTGAGTGGGTTGAAACTGGGTGTAGAACTGCGGGCATTGGTTGTTTGGAATGTAAGGCATTGCTTGCTGATAATATAAATAAAGAGCAACAAGTATTTATTGAGCGAAAACGTGATTTTGCAGCCGATCCTGCTATGCTAAAAAATATAGTGCAGGAGTCTTCGCAAATAGCACGCGAGTTAGCATCTGCTACTTTGGAAGATATTAAAGATGCCATGGGTATGACTAGATTATGAGTGCAGTTGTTGAAAGTGAGCATATAAGCTTACAGAACATTCAAATACCGCAGGATTTATATATTCCACCGGATGCCATGCAAGTTGTGCTTGAGTTATTTCAAGGACCATTAGATTTATTATTGTATCTTATTCGTAAACATAATTTGGATATATTAAATATTCCTGTGGCAAAAATTACGCATCAATACATGGAATATATTGAATTAATGGATATTATGCGTATTGATTTAGCTGCTGATTATTTAGAAATGGCCGCGGTGTTAATTGAAATAAAATCCAGAATGTTATTACCTAAATCACCCATAGTTGATGAGGAAGAGGCAGACCCACGAGCAGAGTTAGTGCGTCGCTTGCAAGAGTATGAGCAAATTAAATCTGCGGCTCGAGAGTTAGATGATTTACCTCGTTGTGGTCGTGATTTTTTTCAATCTGTGGTTATGCTACCTGAAGTTAATACCCCAAAACCTATGCCACAGGTGTATTTAGAAGAAGTCCTACTTGCTTTTAAAGAGGTATTAAAAAGAGCAGATTTACAAACCTCGCATAATATTGAGCGTGAATCATTATCAGTTAGAGAAAAAATGTCTCAAATTATTAATATGTTAGATGGTGAGCGTTTTATAAATTTTGCTGAATTTTTTAATTATGATGAAGGGCGAGCAGGCATCGTAGCTACTTTTTTAGCTATTTTAGAGATGGCGCGAGAGTGGATTATTGATATAGTGCAAGCCCAAGCATACATGCCTATTTATGTGAGGTTACGTGTCAATGAATGATAATATAAAGCAAGAGTTGCCCCAAATATTAGAGTCGGTGTTGTTTTGTGCTGGAAAAATATTAACTGAACAACAATTATTAAATATTTTTTTAGAAAATGAACGCCCGAGTTTGGCGCAGCTGCGCACAGCTTTACATGAATTACAACAAAAATATATGGGCAGTGGTGTTGAGTTAAAACTACTAGCTTCTGGCTACCAATTCCAGTCTAATCTAAATTATTCTGGTTGGGTGGCGAAGCTTTGGGAAGAAAAGCCGGCTAAGTATTCTCGAGCGCTATTAGAAACTTTGGCAATTATTGCATATAGGCAACCAGTTACTAGAGGCGATATTGAAAATATTCGTGGAGTAAGTATTGCTACTTCTATTTTTAAAATTTTACACGAAGATAGAGATTGGATTAGAATTGTGGGGCATAAAGATGTTCCGGGGCGGCCTGCCCTTTATGCTACCACTAAAAAATTTTTAGATTATTTTTCTTTGACTAGCTTAGAGCAATTACCATCTCTACCGGAAATTATGTCTTTAGAAGAGTCGGTAATTAATAAGCAGCTAGAATTGCCAATACAAGATGAGGTTGAGTTCGAGCATCAAGAGCCTGAGCCTGAGTCTTTAAGCTCTAACATATCTAACCCTGAATTAAATGAAGAGTGCGTTAGCAATTAGTAATAAACTATGGGTGGACTGGTGCACAAGTTTTAGGCTCAAAATTTTTCTTAGTATTAGTTGCTAAAATTGTTTCTATTTTATTACACAAATGCTTGAGGAAGGCTTGTCCTTGACTCCCTGCATTTAATAAAAGCCTAGCGCCTTTTTCAGGTTCAGGCGTTATAACTCCTTTAATTCCATAAATATAGCAACAAGCTAAATTAAAAATCGCAGGATTATAGCTTTGTTGGGCAGCTTTTTGCAGATTTTCGATAGCTAATTTTTTTCTCGAGCGCTCTTGGGCGTTAATTAAAATTTTAGCTTTGTATAATAAAGCTTGGGGTAACTCACGAATATCTGCCAAAATTTGCATTAGCGCTTGCCCATTTGTTACATCAAGAGAGCATCCATAACCATTTTGTAACATTATTGATTCAATAAAAGTAGCGGTTAAAGCACCTTGCTCAGATGCTTGTTGAAAGCTTTTAAATATATTTTGGCGTTGTTTTATAGGGTTGTCATTAGACTCTAGTAATGAATTGTAGTGAGTCAAGCTGGCAGCATAACATAATTTTTCGGCAGCTAAATTATGGGTTCGACAATAAGCTATATTGCTATGAACTTCAGTTAGAAAAGCATGTATGGCTTTTGGACTAGTGAGAAATTGCATATTTAGCATAAGTAAAAAATATTTATCCGCTACTAGTCACATGCTATCATATACTTTATAAAAAAAGTAGGCGTTAAATTATATGTTATCTAATAAAAACATACTTATTACAGGTGCTTCTAGAGGCATAGGTAGTGAATGTGCATTACAGTTGGCCGCTCAAGGCGCGCAGCAAATTTTATTATCTCGCTCTGTGCGCGAGCTAGAGCTATTAGCTAGAAATATTAAAGCAAACTTTGACAAAGAAGTTATATTACATCCTTTTAATTTGTGTTCAGCTACTGATAAGGATTATGCACAACTAGCTAATTTACTTGCAGAAAAAATTAAAGACTTAGATGTAATAATATTAAATGCAGCAATTTTGGGTGAATTAGCTTCGCTGGAGCATTACAATATGCAAACTTGGTATCAAGTAATGCAAGTAAATTTACATAGTAAGTTCATGTTATTGCAAAATTTATTGCCATTGATGCGCCAAGCTAAAAGTCCCCAGATTATCTTTGTGTTAGATACTGAGCAATTAGCAAATAGAGCTTATTGGGGGGCTTATGCTATAGCTAATAGTGCAACGCGCACTTTAGCTCAAATTTTGGCGCAAGAAAATACTCATATAACTGTAGATAATTTAACTCTAGCACCAACTGATACTGCGCTGCGCACTAAAGCTTATCCCGCAGAAGATAAAAGTAGTCTTCAAAATGTGGTTAGCAGTGCCCATCAGATTTGTGAGCTTGTGGCAATAAGGCAAGCAGTGCTTGCACCTGTTTAGCAGTTAATGGCTGCGATTTTCCTGGGCGTAGGGTTTTAGGTAATTCAATAGCACCATAACGATTTCTAATTAATCGGCTAATAACCAAACCTACAGCCTCAAACATGCGACGTACTTCACGGTATTTGCCGCGGCTTAAAGTTACGCTATACCAACTGTTAGCACCACCTGCAACTCTTGGGCCAACTATTGAATTAAAGGCCGCGTGAGTTCCATCTTCTAAGGTGACACCTTTGCGAAGATTATCTAATTGCTCTGCAGAAGCTAGGCCTAGAATACGTACTTGGTATTCTCTGACAATTTCTGAAGAAGGGTGCATAAGCTTATGGGCTAAATCACCATCTGTTGTGAAAATCATTAGACCACTGGTATTAATATCTAAACGCCCAATTGAGTTCCACTTTTGTCCTTTTAATTTTGGTAAATTTTTAAAAACAGTGGGTCTTTCTTGAGGGTCAAACCTAGTGCAAATTTCGCCGGTAGGTTTGTGATAAATAATAAATTGGGCGCTAGCTTGGTGTTTTTTAGGCTGGATATGTTTGTTATCAATGTAGATTTTATCATTATCATTTACTTTGGCACCAAGGACTGCAGGAGTACCATTTATTTTAATGCGCCCTGCAGCAATCCATTCTTCAATGCGACGCCTAGAAGCGATGCCTTTTTCTGCTAAATATTTTTGAATACGAATTTTGGGATCAAGCATTTGGAATTTTTTCCTATAAGAGCGAAATTATCACATACTTTATACCTACAAGCAAGGCACATAATATTTAGTTATATTAAAATTATATTAAATTTTATCCAAATAATTATGTTAATTAATATATAAATAACATATAAAATTAAAAAATTGTTGTATGTCAGCTTTTTTATTGTATTAAACTTGACTATACAACAACTTATCGCTACGCTAAAACATATCGCCTTGCTTTGTTTTCTTTCCTTATATTAAACCAGAATTACTCGTCACTAAACTGGTTAAGAGCGAGGCGATAATTTTTTAAAACCATCCCTGCTGCATTTACTCCATTTATCAGCGCTCCTTCCAAGGTAGCAGGCAAATTATTAGCAACATAATCACCAGCCAACCAAAAATTATCCATATTAGTTTGGGTCGATGGGCGCAGCTTTTGGCTTTGGATATCACAACAAAAAGCCGCTCTTTTTTCTTGTATTATCTTGTAATTAAGCAAAGTTGGAAGTTTTTTTAACTGTTTTAAATCATTAAGCACAGCTTGTAAAAGATTTTCTTTATTCAATGAAGTTAAATTATCTGGACTAGAGATTACTATGGCTAATAAATTAGCCTGGTTAGTTATAGAGCGACTAAAAACCCATTGGGCGGTTGCCCCAATAAAGCCAATTAATGGGGCTGATAGAGTTATAGGTTGATCAAACTCTAAGTATAAAGTAATAATTTTCTCTGCAACCAATTGCTCTAAATTGCGTGCTAAATGTGAGCCAATAAATGAATTATTTAATAATTTGGCTAAGTTCCAAGGTGGGATGGTCACAATTACATGTTGAGCATGAAAGCTGTTTTTAGCACTATCTATTTGCCAGCTTTGATTAATCTTGATTAATTTTTTAATATTTTGATGATAAAAGAAAACTCCGCCCAATTCTTGAATTTTGCTAGTTATTTTTTCAACAAACACTTCAGATAAATCACTTTTAAACAATAGCCAGTCTGAAGCCTTACGCTTAAAACCTAAAAAACGTTGAATCACATTCACAAAAACTTCAGCACTTGCTTGAGGCAATTTTGTAGTCATAGCTCCAAGAGCTATTGGCTCCCAAAAATGTAATATTGCATGCGGTGATTGTTGATTTTTTATTAAAAAATCGGCAACAGATAAATTTTTGGTCTTAACTATATTTAATTTGATTTTAGCGCATAATAGAAATATACGTATTTTGTCATAAATTTTCAGGTTTTTACCAGAAAACAACCCAACTATAAGGTTAAGTGGATATATGATTTTAGGAAATTGTATGTAGGTTTTTTGGTTTTTGTGATAGGCCAAGTACGTAAAGACATGCTGGTGGAATACTAATGAGGCATCTATCTCTAATTCTTGTAAAGTAGCTATTAAGGTTTTATAGGCTCCAAGACAAATGTGCTGACCATTGTCGAGTACATTATGTGCAAAATTTATACTACGTGCGCGTCCCCCAGCTTGGGGCGCCGCTTCTAAAATAGTTACATTAACGCCAGCTTTAACTAGCTTAAAGGCTGCTATAAGCCCTGACCATCCAGCGCCAATTATAGCAACATTATTAGACACGAAACTTGGCGCGAGTTATTTTATAATTGGTTTTTACCGCTATCCACAATTTTTTAAGTGGAGTAAGCCCTATGCGTTGATTTAAAACATCATAATTTGATTTATGAATTTGGGTTAAAGTGTGAAAATATAGCTCTGCCATAATAATTCCACATTTATTAGTAACTAATTCAGTATCAGATAATAATTCTAGAGCTTGACGATAGCAAGCATGCGCTTTGGAGGCAAAACCTTCAAGACATGCAGCTAATTGGGTAGGATCGCAAGAAAGCGCGAGAATTTCTTCTTCATCTATATTATATTGGCTTAAATGATCTAAGGGTAAGTAAATTCTACCTCTGCGCGCATCTTCACCAATGTCTCTAATAATATTGATATATTGTAAAGAGGTACCAAGTTTTTTGGCAAAATCATAAATAGCTTGGCTTGGATGCTGGTTAAAAATACTAACGCTAAGCATCCCTACAGTGCCTGCAACATTATGACAATAAACATTCAAATCATTTAAGCTGGCATAACCATGATAATTAATATCCATTAGCATGCCTTGTAATATCTCATCAAACCAGATTTTTTCTAATTTAAAAAACTGCAAGTAATACTGGATAGATTTACCAATAGGGTGCAAGGCCTTAGCTTCAAATATGCGTGTAACCTCATCTTGCCACCAACTAATTTTATGCATGGCTACGCTTTTTTCATTGCATCCATCCACAATGTCATCAACTTCTCGACAAAAAGCATAAATGGTTTTTATTGCCTGCTGCTGGCGCTTATCTAAAAATAAAAAACTATAATGAAAGCTGGATTTGCTATCGTATGTTTTCTCAAAGCATATAGATAAGTCATCGTTGATTGCGGTTTGCATGTATTAGCGCCTTGAAAAAAATAATCATAAAATCTAATTTAGTTAAATGGGGTCTATAATGTATATCTTGTCTGTTGTCCAATTTTTCTAGCATGGTATAGGCGCTTTTAATTATTAATTTAACTTCAAATCTTAATCGGCCTTGAATTAAATTTAATAGTTTTTGACCTTCATTTAAAATATTACGTGCTCTTAGTAATTGAAAGCTAAATAAAGCGGCTTTATTTGGGGTTTGTTGATTGTTTTTTAATTCTATAATGCTTAAATTGTAACGTTGTATATCCCCTAATGGAATATAGCATCTATCTCGCTCAAGCAAGTCATGATTAAAGTCTTGTAGTATATTAATTAGCTGTAGGGCTGTACATATTTTATCGCTTAAAATAGCTTTTTGATCACTATATTGATTATGTATATATAATAATATCCTACCTATAGGGTTTGCAGAACGCTGACAATAAAACTCAAGCTCATTAAAATTTTTATATTCATGATAATTAAGGTCAGAGCTAAAAGCATCTAATAATTTATAAAATAAGCCAATAGGAATATTACAATTGTGAATAGTAGTTTTTAATTGCTCAAAAAGTTGATTATTTGTTAACTGGTTGTGGGCAATTAAATCTAAATTTGCATAAAACTTTTGTAGCTGTTGACTTCTTTGTTTCCTGGTTAATTCACCTTCATCAGCAATGTCATCTGCAGCACGAGCAAAAGCGTAAACATTTTGAACATGCTCTCGTATATTTTTAGGTAAAAAAAATGAAGCAACTGGAAAATTTTCATAATGTTTATTAATAATTTTAATATCTATGTCATTAAAATTAGCAACTACTGGTTCCATTGCAAAATCCAATTTAAAATTTCATCTGGAGTATTAGCCACAAAGTCAGCTTTCCATAAATTGAGATCTATTTCTGGTGGGATATATCCATAGCTAACAGCAATAGTTTTAGTCCCAGCCATATTGCCGGAGATTATATCATTAGCTGCATCTCCAATAAAGACGCAATTATCTGCAGTAAAACCTGCTAAAGCCATAGCATGTTGCACTGGTTGTGGATGAGGTTTGGCATTTGCCAAAGTATCTCCACACACTAAGCATGCACTTTTTTGCATGTAACCAAAACTTTCACAAATAGGCAAAGCAAAGCGTTGGGGCTTATTAGTTACTATGCCCCAGGTTCCACCAGCTTGTTCTATAGAGTCTAATAATTTGTCAATGCCAGCAAACTCTATACTTTCACTGTATGCAGTTGCTGCATAATAATTAAGATATTGGGTGCGTAATTTTATAAATTCGTCGGTGTCTGGGGCAACTTCTGGAAAAAAAGTCTGCAAAATCTTGTTGGTTCCAAGGCTTACTAAAGGACTTAGCGTATTATAGTCTACTAAGTCTCGCTTATGCTCAAAAAGTAAGTTATTTAAACAGGATACAAAATCAGGGGCTGTATCAATCAATGTTCCATCTAAGTCGAATAGAATTAATTTATTTTTCACTTTTCACCTTGAATTAGTATAAATGCTCTAAGCAACAAATATAATTTACGCTAACATTTGGCGTTAGCTTTGCATCTTTAGTCAATGGATTGTAAAAAATACCTTGCATGTTACTAATGGCAAGCCCATGGGTATTTGCCATTAATTCTAAATCATGTGGAGCTATAAATTTCTCCCAAGAATGTGTATTTTTGGGTAATAATTTTAATATATATTCCCCTGCAACTATTGCTGCTAAAAATGCTTGGGCTGTTTTATTAATAGTTGAAATAAATAGCTTTCCCTCTGGAGCTAGGCGCTTGGCAAGTTCTGCCAGTAAGTTTTCTGGTTCTGGTACGTGCTCTATAAGCTCCAAGCAAGTTATACAGTCGTATTTTTGTTCAGGCCAATTTTCAAGCGTACCGTGAGAATAAGTAATATCCAAAGAGCAGCTCGCGTGTGCTGTAGCTGCAGCTATTAATTCTTGGCTGGCGTCGATGGCAGTTACTCGAGCTCCTTGCAAAGCTAGTTGCTCAGTTAAAATTCCTGCACCACACCCTACATCTAGCACTTGTTTACCGGATAACGCAATTTTTTGAGTTATATATTGCATGCGTGCTGGTTTTATTTGATGTAAAGTCGCAGCTGGACCATCTAAATCCCACCATACATCGGCTAAATTAGAAAATTTAGCAACTTCTGCGGCGTCAATGTTTATCATGATAAATTTTATATCATAAGTTAATTGATATTACCAAGTTTTGCATTTTTGCATTATTTATAGTTACCAGACTAAGTAATCTATTGTTTAACATGAAATATTTCACTTTTTATGTTAGGATACGTCAGCTGAAAAGGATATGAATCTGGAGTATAAATGGCAGAATTGGCGCGAGAAATTAGTCCGGTTAACATAGAAGACGAGCTTAAGCAGTCTTATTTAGATTATGCTATGAGCGTAATAGTTGGACGCGCATTACCGGACGTTCGTGATGGACTAAAACCTGTACATCGACGAGTGTTGTTTGCAATGCATGAGCTTGGCAATGATTGGAATAAAGCTTATAAAAAATCAGCCAGGGTAGTTGGTGATGTTATTGGTAAATACCATCCTCATGGCGACTCTGCAGTTTATGATGCCTTGGTGCGCATGGCACAAGATTTCTCCTTGCGTTATCCATTGATAGATGGTCAAGGTAACTTTGGCTCTATAGATGGAGACCCACCAGCTGCAATGCGTTATACGGAAGTTCGTATGGCTAAAATAGCGCATAATTTGTTAGCAGATTTAGATAAAGATACTGTAGATTTTTCACCAAATTATGATGAAACTGAATTTCAGCCCTCAGTTTTGCCAGCACAAGTGCCTAATTTAATTATTAATGGTGGCTCAGGTATTGCCGTTGGAATGGCAACCAATATACCGCCGCATAATTTATCTGAAGTTATTGATGCTTGTTTAGCCCTTATTGAAAATCCCAATTTAGCAGTAGAAGATTTATTACAATATATTCCTGGGCCAGATTTTCCAACAGCCGCTATTATAAGCGGTAAAGCTGGTATTGTGTCGGCTTATAAAACTGGTAGAGGGCGTATTTATGTGCGCGCGCGGGCAAGCGTTGAGGTTGATGATAAAACCGGGCGTGAAGCAATTATTGTGCACGAGTTGCCATATCAAGTGAATAAAGCTCGTTTAATTGAAAAAATTGCAGAGTTAGTTAGACATAAAAAGCTAGAAGGGATTAGTGCTTTACGTGATGAATCAGATAAAGAAGGGATGCGTATAGTTATTGAAATTAAACGTAGTGATTCAGGCGAAGTTGTGCTAAATAATTTGTATTCGCAGACACAATTGCAAACAGTTTTTGGAATTAATTTAGTAGCTTTAGTTGATAACCAGCCTAGGGTATTAAATTTACTGCAAATTTTACAATATTTTATTCTACATCGACGCCAAGTCCTCACGCGCCGTACGCGCTATGAGTTACGTAAAGCTCGTGAGCGTGCTCATGTATTAGAAGGTTTGAGTGTAGCTTTAGCTAATCTTGACCCTATTATTATCTTAATTAAAACAGCCAATAATCCACAAATTGCTAAAACTGGCTTAATGGAAGGGAGTTGGGCGGCACCTATAGTTTTAGAATTATTATCTGCCACTGGCGCCCAAAACGCACGTCCAGAAGGCTTAGATAAACTGTTTGGCTTTCAGCAAAATGATCTTTATAAGTTATCTGCTACCCAAGCTCAGGCCATTTTAGATTTAAGATTGCACAAGCTTACTGGCTTAGAGCAAGAGAAAATCAATCATGAATTTCGCCAAATTATTGACAAAATTAGTGGATATTTAGAAATTTTAAATAATCCACAAAAGCTTATGAGCTTAATTTATGAAGAGCTTAAAAATATCAAAGAAGAATTTGGTGATAAACGGAAGACTGAAATAACATCAGCAGCTCATGACTTATCTGTTGAAGATTTAATAACTGAAGAAGATATGGTCGTTACTTTATCAAATACAGGTTATGCTAAATCACAGCCTTTATCGCAATATGCATCGCAGCGGCGCGGCGGTAAAGGCCGCAGCGCTACTAAAGTTAAAGATGAAGATTTTGTTTCTAAATTAGTAATTGCAAGTACTCACGATACTTTATTGTGTTTTTCATCATTAGGTAAAGTTTATTGGATAAAAGTACATCAAATTCCAATTGCTAGTAGAATTTCTAGGGGGCGTCCCTTAATTAATTTATTGCCACTTAGTCCCGAGGAAAAAATTAATGCTATGTTGCCAATGCGTGAGTATAGTGAAAACAAATTTATCTTTATGGCAACCTCTGATGGCACCGTGAAAAAGACTTCTTTAAGTGATTTTGCAAGACCCCGTAGCACAGGTATTATTGCGATTGATTTAGTTGAAGGCAATGAATTAGTGGGGGCGGCCCTAGCTGATGAGTCTGATGAAATTATGCTAACTAGCACTTCTGGTAAGGCTATCCGCTTTTTGTGTAAAGATGTTAGACCAATGGGGCGCTCTGCTCGTGGGGTGCGCGGAATTAAGTTACAGCCAAAACAGCAAGTTATTTCATTAATAATTGTAGAAGCTAGCGGTTGCATTTTAACTTGTACTGAAAACGGCTACGGTAAGCGTACCAAAATTGATGAATTCTCAACTATAGGCCGGGGTGGACAAGGAGTTATTGCCATTCAAACTACTGAGCGCAATGGACGAGTTATAGGAGCTCAGCAAGTTGCTGATAATGACGAAATTATGTTGATTTCTTCCAAAGGGGTGCTGGTGCGCACCAGAGTAGATGAAATTTCTATAGTTGGACGCAATACTCAGGGGGTGCGCCTTATCAATTTGGGTGCAGATGAAAAATTAGTTGGCATCCAAGCTATCGATGAATTAGAAGAAGAAAAAGTTTTATTAGATGAACAAGCAAAAACTTGTGCATTGGTGCAAGATGAGGCTGACAATTTAGCTAATTTAAATGAGCTAGACTCTTCTATTGATATGGATGATGTATAATTTAAACTTTAAATTAGAGCTTAACACTAGATTGAGTTGCTAGAATATAGTTGTTAACTAATACTTAAGCTGAGGAAATTTTAGCAGTATTAGTTAAGTTTAAAACTATATGAGAAATGTACATTTATTAATTCTAAACTTATTGTGCTTACTAGCTAGCACTTTGCATGCTATAGATTATAATATTTCTTTGCTGGATAATATTATAGATGAAACAGGCTTTGTACTTTCTCCTACTTCTCCATTAGTCTTGGAAGATCAAGACACCTTAACTGTAAATGGTGCAAATATCGAGTATAGCGTTGGTACCGCATATCCTTACATGATTGAATGCCTGGGTAATAATGCTATAACCATTTCTAATGGCTTTAAAATAAGTAACACGCAAAGTTCATCCGCTTCGGTTGATAGCACCAATATATTTAAGTTTACTGGGAGTGGAGATTCTACTATTACAGTAGAAAAAGGAGCAAGTTTAAATGCCCTTCGGCCCACTATGTTGTTACATAATATAGTCTCTGGTACCTATAATGAAAACTTAAGCATAGTAAATAAGGGAGAAATTACTGCTAGTGCTATTTTAAATGAGGCTCCAAGTAGCAATAATATTTTAAGTATACAAGGCGATGGTCTAATAACTGATGCTTTATTTAATAGTACAAGTGTTAGCTCTGGTAATGCCAAGCTCTATATCGGTGGTAATATTATTGAAAATACCGAGGAGTTAAGTCAATCTATAGCTACTGAGTCCGGATTTTTTGCTGAAGTAAGCATAAGTGTTACTTCTAACTTATCTTTAGGTGAATCTAACTTAATTTTAACTACTGAATACCGACCTTTTGCTGAAGTACGTATTTTCTCTGGCTCCTCTTTAAGTTTAACTCAACGTACTATAGATGCCACAGCTATAACCGAGCTATTTAATGTAGACCCAGCTGCCACATTAATTATAAATAACGATAATTTTTCCGGAACTTCAGGTTATAATTTAAAAGTAAATAATTTTAATAATGCCGGTACAGTAAGCGTTATTGGAAGCGATCGTGATTTGGTCGTAACTGCCAAAATGACTAATAGAGGGGTTGTAACAATTGCAGAATCTGCGGCTAGTTCATCGCAATTGCGAGGTGAAGGAAATACGGCTACTCTAGAAAACTCCGGCACGATAAATATTGAGCCCAATTCCCAATTGCAAAATTTTTTAAGCATGAAAAATAGTGGTACTTTAAATATAAGCGGCACTATGCTTAATATTCCAACCTTAACTAATAGTGGTGCCCTGGCATTAAAAAATACGGGGTCCATTTCTGACATGGCCCAGATAACCAATAGCGGCACCTTAGCTATAGCTGGTAGCGCTTCTTTAGAAAGTTTAGAAAATACTGGTACTTTATCTATTGATTCTACCGGAGTGTTAGAGTTAACTTCTAATTCTTTAGTAAATAAGACAGGAAACATTAGCATTTCAGGTGGTACTTTTAGCTCTACTGCCAATGTAGATCTTGAAAATGAGCAGTTAGTAACTTTATCAAATGCAGCTAATATTGGTGATAATATTACTATTGATAACAATGGCATAGTCATAGATGAAGGAGCTAATTATTCTGTTAATAGTAAGATTGTCAACGCTCTTAATGGTACTTATGAAATTACTGGTAGCTCTAGTGTTACATCTGATGTGATAAATTTTAACAACTTTAAAATTGAAAGTTCAAATAGCGAAACTGTAACTATAAATTCATCTTCTTTTGTGAATGCATCAACTTCTACTTTAAATTTTAAAGGTGATGTTAGTGTTGCAGGCAGTGCTACTATTAATAATAGTGGCACAGTAAATGTTGCAACTACAGGCTCTTGTATTGAGATTAATAATGTCGACCCTGATGCTATTTTAAATATATCTTCTCCAAGCGATGTTGCGGCTATTAGTGGCACAGGCTATGTTAATTTAACCTCTGATTTTTCTACGGTTACAGGTGTTAACTTAAATGCTGCAACACTTAGCATTTTAGGTGAGCTTGTCCTAGCTTCAGGAAGCAGCTTTGTTATCAATAATAGTGTTTACAAGATAAACATAGATTCGCCAGATATTTTAAGTGGTTTAACCATAGATCAAAATGCAGATTTTAACGGTACTGAATTACAAATTAATATAAATCGTTTGATAAGTGGTTCCTATAGTTTTCCTATATTTACAACCAGTGGAACAATTTCTGATGCTCCCGAAGCATTTAATGATATAGATAATTTTTTTACCAGCACTAGTGTGACTGTTGGAACTAGTCAAATTGATGTTAATTATACAAGAAACACCTTAGAAGAGATAGCCAAAGATCCTAATGCTAAATTAATAGCTCCAGCTTTAGATCAAATGTTAGAAGAAAATAAACAAAAAAATGATATAGCTTTTTTTATTAATTCCTTAGAGCAAAATATAACCTCTGCAGAGCAATTAGATGAGGTATTATTACAGCTAGCTCCAGTAATTAGTACGCCTTTTCAAAATATATCTGTACAAAATACTATTTTATCAGACATATCAAATAGAATGCATTTATTAAAATTAGCTTATAATTCTGGTGATTTTAAATATGGTGGTAATAATTGGATTAGGTATTTTAATAATTCTACTAAGCAACGAAGAACTAGTGAAATTATAGGTTATCGTTACAAAACTCATGGTTATACTATAGGCTTTGATTATATTGATATCGATGGTAGGCAAATTGGTATAGCAGGTTCTTTTGCTAATTCAGATTTAATAGAATATGCAAATTTTAGTACTAATGCCAAAACTGCCACATATTTAGTAAGTGTTTATGGGCAATTAGTACAAAAAAACTCTACTTATTATGATTGGTCAGTAAGTTTGGGTTACAATAAGACCCATCAAGCTAGGTTGATTGAATTAGGATATTATTCGCAGCTGGCACAAGCTAATTATTCTTGGCAACATGTAGCTCTTAAAACAACCTATGGTTGGGATTTTCAGGTGGGTCAATATAGCATTGTACCTTATTTAGGGGCCGGCTATAATTTTGTTGCTGAATATGAATATACTGAAAAAGGTCCTAGTAGTTTAAATTTGATTGTAGATTCAACTCCAGGGCACCTTTTGCATGGCACAGTAGGCTTGCGGTTTGGGGCTGAATATGATTTATTTGCTCACAAATTAAGACCAGAATTACTTTTAGCCATTACCCATAATTTTTTACAAAAAAATTATATAACTAGTTCACAATTTATTTTAGATAGCCCAGAATTTAGTACTAATGCTAAAGTGCGTAATGATAATTATCAGCTAGGAGCATCGCTAGAATATACTGTGCATACAGACTTCACTTTAGAATTTTCATATTATTCTAATTCTTGCTCGGGATACCAAAGCAAGTCTATATATGCCACTTTAAAATACATGTTCTAAGGCTAAGGGATTACATGCATAAGCTAATTATAATTATTATTTGTGTTATTACTAGCTGTAATGCTGCAGCAGCTAGCTGGAGAATGGATTCATTAAATACTATTACTAATGGTGTGCCAGCTGAAGATCAAACTTTGTCAACAAATAATCCTGCAACTATTGCCCAAGGCGATAGCTTAACTATTGCAGACTTTAATATAAGTTATCCCCTTAGCGCTAATGATGTAAATATTAACTGTGGCGGTAGCAACACTATAACCATTAGTGCCACACAAGAAAATAATACTGCAGCCAATAGCGGTAGTGCCTCTTATGATTTTGCAGGAGTTAACACTCCTGGAACTAGCATTATTAAAATAGATGCAGGAGCTACCTTACAAAGTAAAACAAATGCCTATTCTAGTGGTGTTGAGAATGGTTATATTTTTAAAAATTTAGGTAATGAAGTTATTCAAATTCAAAATAGTGGGGATTTAATTGCTAATATTGATTTATCAAGTATTAATAGTGCCGATAATTACCTTGCTATGTTAGATGGAGCTACTTATACCGGTAGAATTAATGTAGGTAATAATACACCTGATAATTTTAATTTAAATATAGGTGGCTATGTAGGCTTTAGTCCAAATACTCCAACTAGTTTAGCATTTTATGCAGATGAAGTGGTTTTGGGTAATGTAAATGAACTTAAAATATATGATAAAGCAACTTTTAATTTAAGTGTCCCAACGCGAGATGTTGTAGCTGATGAGGATTTAGTGCTACAGCAAATCACTGTAGACACAGGTGGAGTGCTAAATCTTAAAGAGCAATTAGATAATGGTGATACTAATCCAGATGATATTACTTATTATGCCTTAGATATTAATGTTAACGGCACAATGTCTGTAGCTGAAGTGGGCGCTAATGGTGATAAGGTTAATTTATATTCTAAAAATCTAACTAATAACGGCACTACCAATTTAGCTGATGGTGCCGTTTATAATAGTTTTGGCTTTGGTGGTCTTATATTAAATAATGGTATTTTGCATTTATCTAGCAATGGAGAAATTGTGTCAAGTCATACTCTTCAAAATACCGCTACTATTATTTTAAGTAATACGGCAAGAATTAGAGGAACAGCTAATTTAATTAATAGTGGTACTATAACCATGAATTCTGACTTTGGAGTGGGTAATGATATTATAACTAGTAATTTAACTAATAGTGGTATTATTAATTTAGCTGCTGGCTCTTTAGAGGCTACTGCATTTGCTAATTTAAGTGATGGCACCTTAAATATTTCTGGAGGCCAATTAATTGAGTCCCATATTGAAAATGATGGTACCATGAATCTTAATAGTGGAGATGTAGAAAATAGCACCCTTATCCTTAACGAGAGCATTATAAATATAGCCGGTGCCAGCTTGAACAATGTTACCTTGCATAATTATGCTGCCATCAATCACAGCAGCGGCTCTTTAAATATAGGAAATAATCCTGTACGCAATTACTTTAATAGTACTTATGCTTTAACTGGCGATGGTGCTGTATTAGGCGCTGGACCAGAAAATTTTTACAATCTTGGGACTATGGAGTTAGATAGCACAGGGCTCATTACCCGTGATTTTGAAAATTATGGTACGACTACCATTACTAATTTAGCTAATGCATCAAATAACTTCGCTTATACTAATAATGGCACCCTTACAGTTAATGGAAATTATACTTCTAGTGGCACTTTTACTAATAATGCGGCAATAATATTTAATGAAGGTACATTTGATAGCCCCCTAAGCGTGGCGGCTCAATCTACTGTTAATATTGGGGGTGCAATAAGTTTTGCGCAAAATATAACAGGGTCTGGTATTTGGGATATAAATTCAAGCTTTGCTCAAACTAATGGCACTATTAATTTAACTGGCGCCACCTTAAATTTTGTATCACCAGTTACACTTACCATGGATGATAATTTAACTTTAACTGCTAGCACTTTAAATTTTGTTATTGATAGCGCTGCTAATTACCCTACATTAACACTTGTGCAAACGGCAGATACAGTTAATTTAACTAATACTGATATACTCCCAAATATTAATCGAGATATTACAGGGGATAATGTATTTACGCTTATAGATGCTACATCTGGCGCAGGTTTTGCCGGCTTCCCAAATGCATTACCATCTATAAATAATTTTTTTACCCAACTTTCTATGGACATAGCATCAGATAGTGTCACATTGAATCACCATAGAACTTCAATAGCTGCCTTAACTACAGACCCTTCCGTTATAGATTTAGCATTAACCTTAGATAATTATCTAAGTAAAAATGATGATTTAGCAGATATTGCATTTTTGATTAATAACTTTGAAAATTCTATTAATTCTAGTTCCCAGTTAAATGCGGCGCTACATTTATTAGAACCTTTGAAATCTACTCCTTTGCAAAATATAGCTGTGCAAAATACCGTATTAAATCAAGTAGACAATAGAATAAGTCGAGTCCAGTTAGCATATAATGCAGGTTATGCTTTAGAAGATAAAGGTGTGTGGGGCCAATATATAAACTCAAATCAGCGCCAAGGTACAACTGATGATTTAGTAGGCTATAAATATACAACGCAAGGGTATATTTTAGGGTTTGATAATGTGAATTTATATGGCAATCAATTTGGTATAGCTATAGCTTATGCTGCATCTAAACTTATGCAATATGGAGCTAGTAAGACTGCTGCAGAAACTAATACTTATCAGATGTTATTTTATGGTCATAATAACCATAAATATAGTTATTCAGATTTTTCAGCTGGATTATCTTATAATAATACATCGCAACGACGTGCAATTTTAATTGGACCTCTAAATAATACTGCAAGCGCTAAATATTCTTGGCAACATTTAACTTTAAAATATAAAACTGGGCTTGATTTTTCAATAAAGAAACATTATTGGTTATCGCCTTTTGTAGGAGTAAACTACAGCTTTTTGCATAGTTATAGTTATCAAGAGCAAGGTGCTGGGGTGTTAAATTTACAAGTTAATAATTCTTCAGGGAATATTTTATATGCAACTGTTGGTGCTAAATTCTCCATGAACTTGGAGCTTTTTGAAAATCTTTTACGCCCCGCATTAAATGTTAGTGCCAAATACAATATTTGGGATAAAGTTCATACTAGTTATGCGCAATTTGGCAGCATAGATGGTCCTGGATTTACATCTAGAGCTTCCCAGGCCGCTTTAAGTTACAATTGTGGCTTGGCTTTAGAGTATTCTCTGGCGGATGTATGGCAAGTGTGCGCAGCTTATGAGCTGGATTTGCATAGCAACTACCGTGCTAATAGCTTTTTATTACAAGCCAAATATATATTTTAGTCTCGAAAGGCATTTAACTAGAAAGCTAAGGGCTGAGTATGCTAGGATTGTGAAAGTTAAAATTACAGAGAAAGAGTGTGGGCGCTATTAAATCTTGGTTAAATCGCTATGCTAGCAGAAAAATGTTTAGTTTATTTTTATTGGGGTTCTCCTCAGGACTGCCATTAGCATTAATTTCGGGCACTTTACAAGCTTGGATGCGCACTTCAAATGTTAGTTTGGTTACTATAGGTTTTGCGAGCATGGTTTCGCAGCCTTATTCACTTAAATTTTTATGGTCACCCATTTTTGATTTATATGCACCTGCATTACTTTCGGGTAAACGTGGCTGGATTTTGAGCTGTCAAATACTTTGTATGCTGATGTTGTTATTGATGGCTTGTTACAACCCTCTAACCATGTTTAAAGGGATTCCGGCTTTAATTATTCTAGCTTTTACTCTGGCTCTATGCTCAGCTTCGCAAGATATAGTGATAGATGGTTATCGCGTAAATATCTTGGAGCCAGACGAGCGTGGGCTAGGGGCTGCATTGTCGGTTGAGGGTTATCGCGTCGCTATGATTGTTTCAGGTGGTTTTGCACTTATTATTGCAGATAAGTTTGGCTGGAACTTTGCCTATATGGTTATGAGTCTAATGATGGGAATAGGTATTTTAGGTACGTTAATAGCTCCAAAAGAGCCTGCAATTGCTACAAAACCTAAAAAAGGTGCTTCAGGCTTTTTACTTTTATTGAAACAGTGCTGGAATGATTTTTTTGAAAGAAAAAATGCTTTTTTATTAATGGCTTTAATTATATTGTACAAGCTCTCAGATTCTATGAGCCATGCTTTAACCACTCCTTTTTTAATAGATATAGGTTACTCATTAACTGAGATTGGAGTGTTTAATAAATCTATTGGCATGATAGCCACCTTAATAGGGGTGTTTTTTGGTGGCATGGTAATGACCAGAGTTGGCCTTTTTAATTCATTGTTGTTTTTTTGCATTTTATCAGCTTTTTCTAATGCAACTTATATGCTAGTGGCTATAGTTGGTAAAAACTATAGTTTTACTCCCATAGCAATTTTTGCCGAAAGCTTATGTGGTGGCATGGGCACCGCGGCCCTTGTAGCTTTAGTTATGGGGATCTGTAGTTTACAGTATTCCTCCACTCAATTTGCTTTATTAACTTCATTAACTGCTATTGGCAGAATCTATGTGGGTCCATTATCTGGCTTTTTATCACAGCATTTTGGATGGCAAATTTTTTATGCCATAAGTATTGTGGCTGCTGTCCCAGCCGTAGTATTGATTTTATTGCTAAGAGATAATATTTATGCAATTGATAAAAAATCAGCACCAGCTGATAACTACTCCAGCACGCAGCTTCCAAGGGGAGCTGCAGCTGCCCGGGGATAAATCAATTTCAGCTCGAGCGCTAATTTTAGCAGCTATTTCAACTTCTAAAGTTAAGATTATTAATTGTTTACAAGCCCGCGATGCGCAGGATTTAATCTTATGTCTGCACAATTTAGGTGTAGATATTATTAAAAAAAACAATATGACTTTAGAAATTAAAGGCCAGGGTTTATATCTTAAAGAGCCTCAGCAAAATTTATATTGTGGTAATTCGGCTACAGCTGCTAGGTTATTAGCTGGCGTTTTAGTTGGGCAAAAGTTTGAAAGTACTATAAGTGGGGATAAATCCTTAAGCTTGCGACCAATGCGGCGCATTATTGAGCCATTACAAGCTATGGGAGCTAATATAACTGCTTTGCAGGGGCATTTGCCTATTAAGATAAAGCCTGCAAGCTTGGAAGCTATAAATTATCAGTTGCCAGTAGCTAGTGCTCAAGTGAAATCATGTTTATTACTAGCTAATTTATATAGTAAGACTCCAGGAGAAATTTTCGCCAATTTTAATATGCGCAATCACACTGAGCTGATGTTGGCACAATTTTCCCAACAAGTAGGGCAAGACTTAGAAATAATTATACCCTCTGATATTTCGGCAGCGGCATTTTTTATAGTTTTAGCCACTTGCGCGCCTAATTCAAAAATTAAATGTCCCCAGGTGGGCTTAAATCCTACCAGGGCTGGAATATTAACCATTTTAGCCCAAGCAGGGGCTAATTTTAAGATTTTAAATAAATCTGTCGTTAATAATGAATTACGGGGCGATCTTTATTTATTTAGCTCTAAGCTTAAAGGTTTTATTGTTCAAGATAATATTGTGCCTAGTTTAATTGATGAAATCCCAATTTTAATGATAGCAGCTCTTAGGGCCAGCTCACCTTCTGATTTTTATGGATTGCAAGAGCTTAGGTTTAAAGAATGTGACAGACTTCAGGTAATGTTGGACGCTTTTATGGTTATTGGTGCAAATTATGATATTTTAGGGCCACACAGTTTACGCATTTATCCTCTGGATTATATTAAAGTAGATAATCCTAAATTGAATGCGCATTCTGATCATAGAATGGTTATGAGTTTTGTTATTCTTAGTAATATTTATAATAAAATATTAACTATAATTAATTGTGAAAACGTAGATACATCGTTTGTTGATTTTTATGCAAACCTTGCCAAAATTTCTATTAAATAATTTTATTCTTTATTTTCATTGTTGTTAGTTATTTTATGTGATATTTTACGCAAAGCGTTTATTTTTATTTTATTTTTAAATCTTGTAAATACTGATAATCTTTCATGCTCTGGAGTTGCTTGTTGTGAATCATCAGTATTATTTAAAATTTTATTACCAATTATAAATTCTTCTATCAACATGAAGTTTTCATTGTTGAGTACAGATTTGACTTGCTCCATAATATGTTTAACATTTTTGTTTAGCGTTTCATTTTCTTCAATTTGGGCTAAATCTGCCTGAATTTTTTCTATATATTTTTCAAAATTATCCCAATCATTATTAATGAATTCTAGATAATTGTTAACCAACATTTGCTGGATTATTTTTAAAGCATCAGCGGATTCTATGTCTTTAACTAAGATAAAATCATCAATCATATTTAATAAAATTTCATGAAGTAGGAGCTGATTTGCTTGAATTAATAGTTTAGTATCAATTAATTCTAATGCTAAATGCAAGCTAGTTAGTACAAAACTATCAATTATGCTAGCAGCTTTAATTAATTTAATTATAATTTCAATTTCATTAAAGTCACCATTGATTATTTCACGCAATATTTTTATATCTGAGCTATATAATTCTCGATTTTTACCTTTTGTTTGCACAGCTTTTCTAATAGCGCTATTTTCTAGGTATTTAATTATATTATCTATTATAATGCTTATTTTTTGATTAGTAGAAAGCTTTTGATCATTTATTATTTGTTGTATGTCATATTCTAAATAATATTTATTACTTATATTGCAACAATGTAATGCACAAGTATAAGGTCTGGTTGACAAAGTTTTACTAAAGGACAACTTACTATAACCGGCATATTCTAGAACCTTATGTACGCAATGCGCTGAATTATTTAATAAAGGATTAAAGCTAGCTGCGTATTCTTCTAATTCATCAATCAAATGACTATAAATCTCATGATAATTAATTTGTCCAAGATTATAAGAACGTAAATTACGTTTAAGTTCATCACTTATATAATAGTCAGTGCGTTTAAAGCGCATAATAAATTCATTGAAGGTAATATTTGTGGGCGGCAAATAAATATTTATAGGGGAGATCTTATGTTTACGTTGATCGGACAACATATCATTTAATTGGGGCCAGGAAATATATAGATAGCTGTTAGAGCTGTTATCAAATAATTCGATAGCTATGTGACCTAATCCTAGGTTTTGGTTAGTCCATAATTTTACTGTGGCCTGAATTGCCATATTTATCCAAATGATTTTAATTATATAATGGTTAATTAGTATTCAAAAAGTATATTTAATATATTAAATATATTTTTATTTTAATGCTAATTCTCAAATAATGCTATTTAACTTACATGATTGACCCTAGGCCAGCGACACTTTAGGATATGTAACTAATTTAATCCTTGAGATAATTATGCATAATGTGAAAATAATTACTGTAGATGGGCCAGGTAGCTCAGGTAAGGGTACTTTAGCTGCTATGTTAGCTACAGCATTAGGTTGGAACCTGCTAGATAGCGGTTTAATGTATCGCGCCTTAGCTTTATATTTAAAGATGCAAAATAAACTACATAGTCCTGCAAGTGAGTTACAACAATTAGCTAAAGAGCTACCCATTAATTTTATTGGTTCTAACATTATGCTGGAATCGATTAATATAACCTCAAGTGTACGTAGCGAAGAAATTGGCGGGCTAGCTTCGCAAATTGCAGTAATACCAGAGGTTAGATTAGGCTTATATGCCAAACAACGAGACTCAATTAAACCCCCGGGTTTAGTGGCTGATGGACGCGATATGGGAACTGTCATATTTCCTGAGGCAAATCTTAAATTTTACTTGGATGCAAGCGCTAAGGTTCGAGCACAAAGAAGGTATTCTCAGTTGAAAACTATGGGGAAAAATGTTAATTTAGAAAACCTAATATTTGAGATAGAGCAGCGCGATTTTCGTGATCAAACTCGAGATATAGCTCCTTTACTTCCAGCAAAAGATGCTATTGTTTTGGACTCATCCAATATGACAATAAAGCAAGTTTTAGCTTGGGTACTAGAGAAAGTTAAGCCTATTTTATAATTATTAGGAGGTGGCCTTTTGCAAGGCTAAAATTTTACAGGCCTGTATGTTTAAATACAGAGAAGGAAGGTTTATGAGTTTATCTTTTGCTGAATTATTTGATCAATCAGCGGTCAAAGTCTACCCTGGCGCTATTGTTGTGGGTAGAGTGCTTAACATTGAAAATGATTTTGTTACAGTCAACGTAGGTTTAAAGTCAGAAGGTTACGTCCCAGCTGGGCAATTTAAAGATTTAGATGGCGAGCTTGAAATTAATATTGGCGACGAAATTGAAGTCGCAGTAGAGGCCTTAGAAGATGGCCTTGGTGAAACTAAGCTTTCACGTGAAAAAGCCAAGCGAGCCAAAGCTTGGGTAGAATTAGCGCACGCTTTTGAAAATAATGCAACTGTCACTGGAATGGTGAGTGGCCGAGTTAAAGGTGGCTTTACTGTAGAATTAGGCTCAATTCGGGCATTTTTACCTGGCTCTTTAGTCGATGTACGTCCAGTTAGAGACCCTGTAGGTATTGAAGGCCGGGAAATGGACTTCAAAGTTATTAAATTAGACAAAAAACGCAATAATGTTGTGGTTTCTAGACGTTCAGTGGTGGAGTCAGAAAATTCAGCAGAACGAGAAGAGTTGCTAAGTAATTTACAAGAAGGTCAAGAAGTTATAGGGGTTGTGAAAAACCTTACCGATTATGGTGCTTTTGTTGATTTAGGCGGTCTTGATGGTCTTTTACACATTACTGATATGGCTTGGAAACGAGTTAAGCATCCAGGTGAAATAGTAGCTGTAGGCCAAGAAGTGCGAGTTAAAGTTTTAAAATTCGATCGCGACAAAACTAGAGTATCTCTTGGTTTGAAGCAATTAGGCGAAGATCCATGGGTTGATATTAAAGAGCGTTATGCAGAAGGCACTCGTCTTGTTGGTAAAGTGACTAATATAACTGATTATGGTTGTTTTGTAGAAATTGAAGAAGGTGTTGAAGGTTTAGTGCATGTATCTGAAATGGACTGGACTAATAAAAACATCCATCCTTCTAAAGTTGTTAATTTGGGCTTAGAAGTAGAGGTTATGGTGCTTGAGATAGACGAAGAACGGCGTCGAATATCTTTAGGATTAAAGCAATGCAATGATAATCCATGGCAAGCCTTTGCTAACGTGCACGAAAAAGGTGAGAAGATTTCTGGAAAAATAAAATCTATTACTGATTTTGGTATTTTTGTAGGGCTACCAGGAAATATAGACGGCTTAATTCATTTATCAGATATTTCATGGAATGATAATGGCGAAACTGTAGTGCGCCAATATAAAAAGGGCCAAGATGTAGAAGCTATGATTTTAGCGGTTGACGCTGAACGCGAGCGTATTTCTTTAGGAATTAAACAGCTAGAGAGCGATCCTCATGCAGAATTTTATGGATCTGCCACTAAAGGTTCAATAGTTAAAGGGACAGTCAATAGTGTAGAACCTAAGTTTGCAGTAATTAGTTTAGGCGCTGATATTGAGGCCCAGCTTAAAGCTAGCGAGTATAGTAGAGATAAAGTAGAAGACTTAACTAGAGAGCTTAATGTTGGCGATGAAGTTGAAGCTAAAATAATGAGTATAGATAAAAAGACTCGTTTAATTAGCTTATCTATTCGAGCCAAGGATATGGCCGATGAACAAGATGCTTTACGTGAACTTAATAGTGCGGATGAACAAAATGTTACCTTAGGCGACTTGCTGAAAGGTAAAATAGATACCATTGAGTGATTTCTTTATTTAGCAGAAAAAGCGGCAGTTTTGCCGCTTTTTTTTGGGCAAAAATTGTATTACAGTAGGCATATAAGTATAAATTATTATATTTTTTAAGCGCGGAGTATGCTTATTTTATGTGGGCTTTATTATTTTTGTTGTTACCAGTGGCAGCCTATTCGGGCTGGGCTATTGGTAGAAGGAGTTTACCCTCTAAAAGTTATAATTTAGTACCAAAATACTTTACTGGCTTAAATTGCCTAAATGACAACCAAGATAAAGATATTGATACTTTGCTAAAATTCAGAGGTAACGATGAAGAGATGGTAGAAACTAATATCTATATAGGTAGTTTATTTAGAAGCTGCGGCGATGTTAGTAAAGCTATTCGGGTACATCAAGGTTTATTAAAACAAAAACTATCAACGCGTATTCGTTCTTTGATTAGCCTGGAGCTAGCTAGAGATTATATTAGTTCAGGGATGCTAGATAGGGGTGAATCAATTTTAATTGAATTGGTGGCAAGTGGTGAGCACTTAAGTACTAGCTTGCAATACCTTTTAGATATATATCAACAAGGTAAAGAATGGGAAGCTGCAATTGATGTTGCCCAACGCTTAACTAAGGTTACTAAAAAAGATAATAGCTTGCTAATTGCACAATTTAATTGTGAATTAGCAGAAATTGCATTGACTCAAAAAAACTTAGACGCAACTAGTAAATATCTTAAACAATCTTTACAAGCTAATTCAAATTGTGTGCGTGCTTTTATTGGGCAAGGTAATTTAGAGCAAGCAGATGGTAATTTTAAAATAGCATTAAAATCTTATTTGCAAGTGGTAGAAAATAATGTGGATTATTTTTCTGAAGTATTGCCTATGATTGCAGAAAGTTATAAGCAATTAAATAATCATGCAGGCTTTGAGCAATTTTTAAAAAACTGCATTAAACAGCACCCTAATAATTCTGTTATTCTAGCTTTTGCTGACTTGCTTAAAGAAAATAATTTACTTGAAGCTACAGTATTTATAACTGAATATTTAAAGGTTCATCCGTCCATACATGGTATTCAAAAACTTCTTGAATTAAACACCCCAGCAGACGGTACTACTGATAAAATTTTACACGTGGTACGCGATATTTTGGCTAAGTTATTAAATAAGTTACCTTCTTATCGTTGTGATAGCTGTGGTTTTACTGCAAATAAATTAGAATGGCATTGTCCAAGTTGCAAACAATGGGAAAAAATCAAGCCTGTTCTCAATAGTTTCTAAAAATTTAGCATAAATAGCATCTTGCTTTCTTATATTTAAGTAGTTAGTATTAATCTTTTATAAATAGTTTAATTATTATGCGTGCAAATTTGGTTAGTATACAGGCTATTATAGTTTGTTTATTGGTAGCAATATTTTATTGTTATGAATATTTTTTGCGCGTCTTGCCCAGCGTACTTACTACTCAGTTGATGGCGCAATATAAATTATCTTATGCCGGTGTTGGCGCTGTAGTTGCCACTTATTATTTAACCTACATGTTAGCTCAAATACCTGTGGGCATTATTTTAGATAAATATGGTCCACGTAAGTCCTTATCTTTTGCCTGCATTATTTGTGCCCTTGGAACTATTCTTTTTGGTATAACTAACAGTACATTAATAGCTTCTATTGGCAGAGGCTTAGTAGGTTTTGGTTCCGCTTTTGCCTTTGTAGGTTTTTTAAAGGTGTGTGCTCAATGGTTGCCGCATTCTATTTATGGTTTTATGGTAGGTTTGTGCATGCTACTGGGCATGGTCGGTGCTATTGGTGGTGAGTACTTGGGGGATTTGTTACTTGAATTTATGTCAATGAATGGCGTTTTGCAACTTGCAGCTATTTTGGGTCTGGTATTGGCAATAATTTTGTTCTTATATGTGCAAAGTCCGGCTCCTACTTCAACTACCACCCCTAGCTTTAAGAAAGTATTAACTAACATGTGGCACGGCTTTTTAAATAAAGATTTATGGTTGTTAGGGATGATTGGTTGTTTTACATTTGCGCCTTTATCGAGCTTTGCTGAAATGTGGAGTGTACCATTTTTTAAAGAATTAGGTTTGACAGGCCAGCAAGCAGCTCTTACTTCTTCTATGGTATTTTTAGGCTTTGGCGTTGGAGGGCCAGTTTGGGGATATGTGTCAGATTATTTTAAAGCAAGAATGCAGTGTTTGTTTATAGGAGCCCTTGGCGCTAGTTGCTTTGCCGCCATAGCAATTTTATTAGACAATCTAACTTTAGGCACACTTAAATTAGCTTGTTTTTTCTTAGGTTTATTTACTTCAAGTGAAGTGCTAATTTTTGCCAAAGCTAATGATTTAAGCGATGCCAATAATAATGCTACTAATTTATCTATAGTAAATATGATAGTAATGTTAGGAGGAATAGTTATGCAGCCTTTAGTCGGCTATATAATTGATTTAAAGTTTGCGCCTGTAACTAGCTATCGTTATGGTTTATTACCAGTTATTATAGGATTATTTTTAGCGTCCTTAATTAGTTTGTATTTTTTACGTAGTGAGCAAAAAACCAATCATTAAACGTGCTTTCGTTAAATTTTTTTATAGCTACCATCTTTTTGCCATGCATAAATAATATAATCTGAATCAAACAGCTCTCCATTAGTATCCCAGGATTTAGTGCCTAGCACGGTATTAACATGATGAAATTGTAACCACTTGGTTAATGCTTTGCCCTCAGTGGTGTCAGCATTGCTAATTGCCTGACTAATCACTTCAATAGCTGCATAAGCATATAAAGATAAAGAATCTACTGGTTTATGATCATCTTTAGTTAAGCTGTGCAATATTTTACTGTTAGCTTTAAATTTTGTGGGGTCTTGTCCAAAAGTCATTAGCAGGGCGTTGGCAGCATTTGCGCCCCCAACCTCTGTAATGAATTTGCTAGTAGCGTTAGCATCACTAGTTATAATTGGCATTTTAATATTTTTTACATCTAAATGTTTTACTAAGCGTGCCACTTCAGGATACATCCCAGCGAAATAAATGGCATCGATATTTAGTTGCTTAATTTTAGCTATAAGCTCTTTAAAGTTGCTTTGGTCTGATTTTATAAAATGATACATTGCTGGGTTTGAGTTATTTTTAGTGAGCTCAATTGCTACTAAATCAGCTAAATCTTTACTATACATATCTTCAGTATGTAATAAAGCCACATTTTTAGCTTTTAATTTTTGTCCAATAAAATTAGCAGCACTAGCTGCTTGCTTTTGATCATTAGGTAATAGCCGAAATAAATTGCGCATATTCATTTGCGCTAATCTAGCATTAGTAGCGCTAGGCGAAACAACTAATAAATTTTTTTGCTTAAAATAATTAATGCTAGATATGCAAGCACTAGAGCACAAAGGACCAATGACTGCTTGATACTCGTTATTAGCCACAATTTCTGCCGCTCGTGAGCGTGCTTGAGCGGCATCACAGCCATCATCAAAAGGAACTAGTTCTAATTGAATACCTTTAATGCCGCCAGTTTTGTTTAAATCTTCCACAGCTTGAGCGGCTCCTATCAAAGCGCTATGCCCATAAGCTGCATATTTCCCCGATAGTGGCCCCATAAAGGCAATCTTAATAGTATTAGAATTAATATGATTTTTTTTAGAATGCTCTTTATAATTAGTATCTTTGGCTAGGCTTGGGTTTTGTAGTAGAATACAGATGTAAAAGATTAATACGAGTTTTAATTTAGTCGACATAAATTTTTGCCTGTGTTCAATTTTATTATGAGATTATAAACGTTGCCGTAGAATTTGGCTAGAAAAGTAAATATATTGGAAAATAAATGTACGCAATAGAGATTAATAATTTAGTTAAAACCTACAATAATGGGGTTAAAGCAATCCAAGGCATTAGTCTAAATGTTAAGCAAGGTGATTTTTTTGCACTTTTGGGCCCAAATGGTGCTGGCAAATCTACCACTATCGGCATAATGAGTTCTTTAGTTAACAAAAACTCTGGTTCAATCAAAATTTTTGGCTACGATGTAGATAAAGATGTAGTTATTGCCAAAGAGCATATGGGAATAGTTCCTCAAGAGATAAATTTCAGTCAATTTGAAAAAGTTATTGATATAGTAGTTAATCAGGCAGGCTTTTATGGGGTGCCAAGAACAGAAGCTATGCGTCGAGCCCAAGTTTATTTAAGTCAATTAAATTTATGGGATAAGCGCAATAGCTCTTCTCGTGCCTTATCTGGGGGCATGAAACGGCGCTTGATGATTGCGCGGGCTCTAATGCACGAACCTAAGGTATTAATTTTAGATGAACCCACCGCTGGCGTAGATATAGAATTACGCCGTTCTACTTGGAAATTTTTAGTTGATCTTAATCGTAATAAAGGCACTACTATAATTTTAACTACGCATTATCTAGAAGAAGCTGAACAATTATGCAATGCAATAGCTATCATTGATAATGGTCAGATAGTTAAAAACACTACAATGAAAAATTTATTATCTCAATTAGATACTAATACTATAATTGTAGAGACTAAAGAGACCATCTTTGAGTTGGGCTCAACTTTAGTAGAAAAATATGATGCAATGAAAATTGATAGTAATACAATTGAACTTACTTATTCTAATTCTTTGCTTATAAACGAAATTTTCCAAGATTTAACTGCTCACAATATTAATGTTTTAAGTTTTAGAAATAAAGCTAATCGCTTGGAAGAATTATTTTTGCAATTAGTACATAAAAATACACAAGGCTAAAATATGAGAAATAAACAACTTATAGCTTTTTATACTTTATTTCGTAAAGAATTTGGGCGCGTATTGCGCATTTGGCCGCAAACCCTAGTTCCGCCTGTAATTACTATGAGCTTGTATTTTATGATATTTGGGAAATTAGTAGGCTCAAGAGTTGGCTCTATGCAGGGGTTAGATTATATAAATTTTATAACTCCTGGGCTTATTATGATGGCTATTATTAATAACTCATACATTAACGTATGCTCATCTTTTTATAGCTCTAAATTTCAGCGCAGCCTGGAAGAACTTTTGATAGCGCCAGTATCTTATCATATTATAATTTTAGGTTATTGCTCAGGGGGGATAGCGCGGGCTATTATTTGTGCAATACTTATTTTCTTTATTTCATCTGTTTTTACCGATATAGAAGTGCATAGTATATGGATAACTATATTTTTAGCTTTTATGACTTCCAGTTTATTTTCCTTAGCAGGAATTATAAATGGCATGCTTGCTGTTAAATTCGATGATGTCTCTATTGTACCCATGTTTATTTTAACCCCATTAACTTATTTAGGTGGGGTATTTTACTCGGTAGATTTATTGCCAGGTATGTGGTTTAAATTAACTATGCTTAATCCTATTTTTTACATAGTAAATGGTTTTAGAGCGGCACTTTTAGGAATATCCGATATATCTATGCACTACTCCTTAATTATGCTAACTTTTTTTATAGCATTTTTTTATTTGGTGACTTATAGATTATTTGTAAAAGGCACGGGTATTCGTAATTAATCCTTGTAGAGAGTTGTTAATCAATGTTAATATCTTTGCGATTTTGGAGAGATGACCGAGTGGCTTAAGGTGCACGCCTGGAAAGCGTGTGTACGTCTAAAAACGTACCGAGGGTTCGAATCCCTCTCTCTCCGCCAGTTTTAATTTTTCGAAAAAGTTTTTCATTGGATTTTCTGTAATTTTAAAAATGCCTCTAAACCCCAGTATTCATGGGCTTTAGCGCCTTTTAGCCACCCGGCACATGCACGTACCTAGAGAATCATAAAATCTCCCTTTTTACTTTTCGTTTCTCCATTAGATACGACGTCGGTCGTGAAGGTACCATCTACCAAACCCTTTATTTTATTGGGTTTTTGTAATTTCAGTATTTTAAGGTTCGTTTTTGGAAAATGCTGTGCGGAGTACTCTTCGTTAGAATATGCGCTGGGCTGCTATCACAGTTTATGATACAATGCAAGTGGTTTTTTAATTTAAGCTGGCCAAGTACTGGCTAACAAATTTTTGAGATTATATTTGTAGACATTTTATATTTTTTTCAAAAGCTATGCTGGTAATGGTGGTACTGCTATGGGTGATCCTGCTTGCGATTTTGTAATTGCTTGGACTTGCTTAAGCGGTAAAGTACGCGATATTTTTGTATCTGAAATGGGCTTAGATGATGGTACATGGCTTAGAGCACGAGCTTGGGTACTGTGGAAAGCGACATTGACAATGGTTGTCACTCAATAATTTTAAAAATGAAAAATTTAATATTCAATATTAGTGTTAAACCATGCACCATGGACATCAATAAATTATGCAAGAGATTTTTGCAAAAAAATTGCAAAGTATGTGGAGAGCTGCGTATGATTGAATTAAATACTTACCTTGACTTGTGCACTCAAGTTTACGAGATAAGCAAACCGACCGCTCCAGAAGATGCTCTCGCTTTTTATAAAAGTTATGCAGATAAAGCTAATGGTGCTATGTTAGAGCCAATGTGCGGTACTGGCCGATTTTTACTGCCTCTAGCAATAGATGAATATAAAATTGAAGGCTCAGACGCAAGCGAGCACATGATAGATGTCCTTCAGAGTAAAGCAGAACAAATGTCGATAAAAGTAAACATTTGGGAATCTGTAGCAAGTGAAATGCCAGATAATAAGCTTTATTCGCTTATATTTATTCCAAGCGGCTCCTTTGGATTAATAACTGATTCTAATGAAATATCGAAAACCTTAAAATCATTTTATAGTCATTTAGATGATGGCGGTATTCTTGTTTTTGAAGTAGAAACAAAAAATGCAGTGCCAGAGCTTGGTGTATGGCGTGGCTCTAAGTGGGTACGTGCAAATGGTAAAATGATACTGCTATCTTTTTGCGCTTCCATTGATAGGAGCATTTGCTCTTCTGTAACTAAATATGAATTGGTTGATAAAAATAAAGTACTTCAGACTGAGATTGAAGAATATAAAATTAAAACATATGATCCTCAATCATTATTAGAATTTCTAAAGAGTATTGGGTATCGTGATGTTAAAATACTAAAGGCTTTTGATCGTTCAAATAGCCCTGGTGATAACGGCGAGAGTATTGTCTATGAATGCAAAAAGTAAACGGTATATGAGACTCTTGAAATGAATATTACGCCTGTTTTTAAGCAAAAGGTGCAGAGATTTGTCAAAATAACTGAAGCACTTTGCAATTAACTCAACTGGGAGATGATTTTTACATTCATCAATACCTTCTAGAAATTTTTCTTTAAAGTGTGAGATGGGTTCTGATGCAAGCTCTACATGTCTATTTAAATAGCCAAAACCATCTGTTTTATTGCTATGTATAGTGGCGAGAGATTTACCAAGTTCAAATGCTATTTCTTTTGTTATGAGCACAGGTTTTAACAATTTTTCTGATAAATATTTTATCAGAATAGCCCCGTGGTTTTCTTGACTTGGTGGTAATCTTTTGATTACGGCTGGAACTTGAATTTGTTTTGCGAAATGATTAAGAAAATAAACCTCACTAGTATAGTCATTAGGACGATTACATATTTTTAAAATAAAGCATGGCTTTCCTGAACTTTCAATTTTATAAACATCAGCAACCATGGCATCATCATGATCTATTTTTGAAAATCTTACGCCCTTGTCCAGATTTAGCAATTCCTTATATTGCTCTAACACTAAAGTCATGATTTTGACTCACTAATAATATAATTCATTCTGGATTCCTTGATGCAGTAAAATTTCCAGCATAAAATGCAATCAAGGTATTATTATCTTCAACACAAGTTTTAAGACTGTTATATTTGGCTTCCCATTCTTGCTCTGTCATATGACCATTACTAATTTGATGCTCTTTGCTATCAAGACATTCGTTGTTAAGCAATAACTGCCTAACATCATCATTGATTAAAAATGGCTGAAAGATTGAAGCTTCAATGCAATCCATGCCTGCTTGCTTAGTTAAACTAGGGAGCATTTTACCAAGGTTGCCGTTGCGATCATCACCTTCAGCAATTTCATATGGCAAACTAGGTGGTTGCCATGCTGGATGTGCTGGATAGCTGTAAGCGTAATTTATTATACCTTCAATGCCAATGTACATGCCACCTGGATTTTCAATACAGATTTAATTTGTTGAAGAGCATGACGCGGCTCATGCACATGATGTAAAACGAAGCGACAATACACAACATCAAATTTTTGGTCTAATGTATCTAATTTATAAATGTCATGCACCTTGTATTCAATATTTAGGTTATCTGGAGTTCTAGATCTGGCGGCTTTAATCTGGTTTTCATTATTATCAATAGCAACAACATGACCAGTATTGCTGACAAGGCCCGCGATTATTTGTGTCATAAAACCAAGGCCACAGCCAATATCAAGAACTTTCATACCGGGTTTCACGCCATACTTCTTTAAAAAATATTCTGTTTGCTAATTAAAGCTTTTTTCTAAAATGCCTAGACTTTCTTGGCCTTGTTCTCCGACACTGTAACAATATTTTTCAGTAATGATGATTCTCCTTTAATGTATTCTTCTCTGCTTAGTAGGTAAAATACATGTCGTTTTAATGGGCTGTTATCATCTAGCTTTGGATGGTCAAAATCATCGCCTGCATTATGTTGCAGACCAATTTTCAGCATTATTCTAATTGATTTTGCATTGCCAGCAGAGGTGAATTATACGATCTCTGGTAATTTTAGTTCTATGAATGCATAATCTAAAACGGCTTTAGCGCCTTCTGTCGCAAAGTTCCTGGCCCCAGTATTTTGATGATAAGCGCCAACCAATTTCTGTGGCAGGTGTAAAATGTGCGTCAAATTCTGGAGTAAATAATCCAATAAAGCCGATAAATTCACCTGAGTCTTTTCTTTCTGTCGCATAAGCAGTGTGACCATATTTTTCAAAGTGATTGTTTATCCTGATAATTAATTTTTTAGTTGTTTCCAAATCCTGTAGCTCAGGAAAGTATTCCATGACTCTTGGATCCTGGTTAATAGCAAGCCTCGGCTGCAAATCATTATCATCCCAAGTTCTAAGTATCAAACGCTCAGTTTCTAATATTTTCATGGTAATTTTTCAATGACATTTTCAATAACAAATTGATATGCTTTCTTATAATCCCAGTCACGATACTGGGGAAGTAGGAAGTCCATATCTAACTGAAAGTCTTGATTGTCTTTTTTTAATTCTAGGTTTTTAATAAACACATCGCGAGTAATAGCTACATTATCATTTTTACAATACTTAGCGAATATATCTGTTACACGATCTAAATTAATAATATTTTGACTTGTTACATACCATAAATCGAACAAATCCCTGCCTTTACGACGTTGATACAATGCACGAAGTTTTGTAGCTATCAACTCGTCAATTTCATATGTAGCAATATTTGCAGTGCCGCTAAACCAATCAGATTTAACATCAAATTTTTCTGTTCGTAATGGTAGTACTTGAAAATGTTCTGTCGTATTGATTTCTAATTTTAATTTAGAAGGTAGTTTATTTATTGCTTCATATTTATAAATCAATTTAGCACTGCGCCTCGTTACTTTCCACTTAGGATCACCAAGCCAAGGTTTTAGCACGGTTCTTATTGTATCTATTGTCTGGCCTATTGGATCAGAATTTTTTTGTACAAAATCTATATCTTCACTGTATCTAGAAGGAGGCTTTAAAAATAATTTATTTAGCGCAGTCCCACCTCTAAAAACCAGGCTGTTTTTAACATGATCATTATTGTACAAATCAACTAATGTTCTGCAAATAATTAAATCTTGCTCTATTTGAGCAAGGGTCTGCCATCCATAAGAATTTCTCCATTGTTCAACATATATTTCTGGGATCATAAATCACTCTCTATCTCAGTATTGATTACTATTCTCCACTTTTTACATCTTGGGAATTTGTTCTTAGGAATTCTAGATGATAGTGGCAAATACTTTGGTTTATTTTGTGCAACAAAATCAGCTAATTTAGTAATAACCTTATTAGCTAAGTCTTCATCCATTAAGTCAATATTATCTAATATATATCCTATTCTTTGGAGTTGATATGCTGCACCAATATCAGTTGCTAAATTTATTAATTTATCGGCATCAAGACTTTCTATTAGCTCGGAGAAAACAGTAACAACATTATTTAATCCACCGCAACGATAGGTATATTCCAATAAGTCTAACGCTACCAATTCAGGCGCTGCTACTTTTAAGTAGCCTGTATTAACAGTAAAATCTTGCGTTGGTAAATTTGATAAATCTTTTTTACGTATTACTTCGATTTTTATTTGACCAAACTCCCAAGGATGAGTAATTTTTACATTAGTGATCACTTGAAATTTAAATATCTTTTGGTGGGCTGCTCCATAAAAACCAGCTGCACTCAGCAATGCTACATAGTATTCAGCGCCTAGATGTTTCATGATAATTGGAATCAGTTCTTCTGCAGGAATACATCCATGAAGTTTATGTTCTGGCGGTACAATGACATATAAACCCTTTAGAGGCGAGATCAATTCGCCGTGGTCCTTTATACGATAGATAGCGCTTAAGGCAGCACTTTTAGAAAGACTCATATCAGCCATCAATCTTTCCAGGGTAAAATGCCTTTTACCGTGTTGCCTAATTTTTTTGATATACTCTGATAAGCTCATCATTACCTCTAAGTCACGTTTTTCGTGATATAAAGGTATTATGGAGCTGATTTTGGTGTGAGTCAAGGAGATTTATCAAAAAAAGAGGTCTGACATTCCCTTTAAGTCACGAAAAACGCCATTTTGGAGTCATGAGGAGCATTATTTTGTTGTTTGAAATGTTAATTTCGGAGTAAATTTAGTATAATTTAAACTGTTTAGATGACAAAAAAGTGTGGAGGCTCTGTATATGAGCAAAGCGAAAAGAATATTTATTGTTGGCCAATCAGGTGCTGGCAAAGGTGTAGTGGCAGAAGAAGTGGCTAAGCAATTAGGTTAGAAGTTTATTAATGCCAATGTTTTAGCTAGCGTTGCTTCTATTGGCCATAGTGTTACCGATGTCTTTGGTGCTGGCAGTGAAGATAAATTCAATCAAACATTAACTGAAATCTTGCAACATCAGATTGCTCAGGAAAACATCGTGGTTACCACAGATGAAAATGTTGCTTGTGATCCAAAAGCTCGTGAAATATTAAAGTCAGAATTTACCGTGTATATTGAAGTAAGCACCTCGGTTCAGGCTGAGAGAATGAGCAGTTATAGACCGCTATTGCCAGTTGATGATTATTCAGCGCTATTAGATGGATTGCAAAAAGAACGTAATCCTTGGTTCGCTGAGGTAGCTAGTTTCGCTATAAATTCTGATAATGGTGACATTGAGCGTGACGCCAAAAGCATTGTAGAGGAATACAACAATTAAATTTCTCTTATTATCGAAAATATCTAAAATATATAATAACACCAATCCTTATCACCATCTTTAGAGGTTTGATGCTTGTTATTGGCGAAAACCACCATAATCAATAACAGTGGTGCTATACGCTATGTCCTAAAAAAGCCAAAAATCTTCACTAATAGGACATGGTATGCCCTTTAGCTTTCAATATTATTAACCTAGAGGACAAGACAAACACAATTGAAAAGTGAATGAGATAGCCAGTTTATATTTTTTCATATTTCGATACTATCAGTACCACGGTGTGATTAAATTCAAACTAGTCTAGTAAATTAATTTCGGGGCAGATTTTTGCCTTCGAACAGTGTAATATACTTAGACTCATCTGATCCTAAATAAAGCGCTGCGAAAGCTACGCCATTAGCTTCGCCCATACAGCCAAGCGGAAGCCAAGCGGAAGCCAAGCGGAAGCCAAGCGGAAGCCAAGCGGAAGCCAAGCTGCAACGCCTTCTATCATTTTTTCTCTTGTCTTAGGATCGTTTCCAAGCATTGGACCCCACATTGGAGTTAAAATTGCGCCAGGATGAAAAGAGTTACAATGTGTTTTATAGCCTTGCTCTGCAGCAATAGCGCAACAGTTTTTGTATGGTTACGTACAGCTTATACTAAAAGCATAAGCGCTTGCATCAGGTATACCTACAACACCAGATCTAGAAGACATAAAATCCATTATTATAAAATAATTGCGCAATTGCAGCACCTATGCCTTCAGGGTTATTTGCTTTTGTGATAAGTATGATTTTTTGTTTCATTGTATTGTCAGTCATTTTAAGTATCCAATAATTTTTTGTATTTCTTGGCCAAGCTGTATTTTCTTGATTTGAGGCTCGAATTTACAATTTCTAAAAACCCAGCTTCAACCCATTTCTTGCAAAGGGCAGCATTGGTTCTAGGCTGAAAACCAAATAAATCACCCACTTGCTTGCTGGTAACAACATCATACTCTCTGAATAATTCTAGTGATTTTCGTTGTTTTGGATCTAGGCCGCGCATAAGTTCTGAATGATCCTTTTCACCTTTTTCATTGCTTGCCATCATTTGGCTTATAACTTTTTCAAACGCAAAAGCCATCCCTTCTGTGAAATATTCAACCCACTCGGTTATATCACTCTCGGCGCGGCCAAAATAATAATTGTGGGAAGGCCCAACACTAATTGCTCGATAGTATCCAAGAAGATTTTTAGCATAGTATTCTTCTAAAGAATATAGCCCTTTTAAATCATAGCCGCCAAGATGTAAGATTAATGTTGTTAGCAACCTAGCGGTTCTTCCGTTGCCATCATAGTAGGGGTGAATTGTTGCAAACTGATAATGGGCAATACCGGCAACAATAGGACATGGTAGCTCCTCATTTTCTTTGATCCAAAAAACAAGATTGCGCATAAGGCCAGCAACATCTTTAGGTTCCGGTGGCATGTAAACGATTGTACCTGTGCCGCTATCTTTAATGACATTTTGTCCGTCACGATAAGGTGTGGGTTGAACACGTGTTCTGCCATCACTCATAACAAGCGCATGTAGTGTTTGGATTATTTTTTCAGTAACAGAAACGCCTTTAGCTGCATATTGTTCTAGTTGAGCTAGAGCTGCGTAATAACCTTTAACTTCGTGTTCATCTCGTTCTCTCCCAGAGAAATGCCCTTCGAGTTGAATAACTTCCTGTATTTCTTCAGGTTTTAGTTGATTGCCTTCTATCATGGTAGAATAATGAGTTGTATATAATTTTGCTGTTTCACGCAAAGATGCAAGCACAGTAGGATTTATTGGTAGCATGGCTACTTTTTCTTTGGCAGCCTCGATTCTCATCAGGTGTTTAGCAATAGCCGCGTTGATTGTGTATACAATTTTTAAATTTGTCAGCATAATATAAGCCCAATAATGGCTTCCAATACATTTATAATTATGCCGATAATATGCATTTAAGTCAAGCATAAGATGCCGATAAATTGCAGCTAAGGTGTTAGATGCGCAGATTATTGTTGAAAACACCTAAAATCTATAATAACGCCGAACCTTATTAACACCTTTGGAAATTTGATAGTGATTATTATCGAAAATCACTATAATCGATAACAGTGCCTCTATATGTTATGTGCTAAAAGTGGCAAATATCGTCGCTAATAAGACATGACATGTACTTTAAATTTCAATATTCGTAAACTACAGAACACGCTGAACATAAAACATAAGTCGCAGAAATTAATTTAGGGGCAGATTTTTCGTTGCCAACAGGATAATATGCTCATATCAGGTGGGGTTGAATTTCATATTTACGACCCAGTTTGGAGAGCTTTATATTTATAGATTATAACCTCCGCCAGTTTATCATGCTCGAACTTTTTTGGGATGAATTTCTATCAAACTATACTCTGCTAAATCAAGAAACAATCCAATGCCATGCAGACTAATCAGATAATTTTCTAAAAGCCACTGAGGGACAGCTAATGAATTACCTTGAGTAAATAATTTTTCGCTATGAGATTCAAGCTAATTTAGGGAAAGTTTTGTTATTATAATGTAATGCTCTAGCACCGATACCTATAAGTTGATTTGAATTCATAGCTTTGCACTGGAATTTTTTCATTCTCTTCTTTTTCAGTGCCAAGCATCTGATCCCACATTAGTATTAAAATGGCTTTAGGGTGCAAGGAGTTGCAGCGGATTTTGTACCCTTGTGATTAGCACAATAAAGCGCAACAGTTTTTGTATGGTTACGTATAGCTGCCTTGCTAGATGTATAGGTCCAAGCTCCAGGAATGCTAATCATACCCAATCTAGAAGACATGTTGATAATAGAGCCACCGTGTTTTGCATAAGGGCAATACTGTATTTACATCCCAAGAAAACCATTTAAAGATGTTGAACATGGTAAAAAATGGATGTATAAATTTACGAAATGGTATGACGAAGAACATAGGCATAGTGGAATCAAGTTTACCACACCTTATCAGCGACATAATGGATTTGACGTAAACATTTTAGCTAATAGAGCCATAGTTTATGAAAAATCCACAAAATTGAATCCTGAGCATTGGAGTAAGAATATTAGGTGTTGGGAGAAGTGTCGAGAAGTGCATATTAACCCAGTTCATGAAAAACCAGCTGCTTAGGAGCGACAACTATGTTGACAAACACCACCATCATAACCTCTAAATTATCCTAAGGACATATTTAATGGGCTGTAACAACTTTATGTTATAATATGTATATAAATCCACCATTAATTTTTAGGGTATACTTCAATTATTAATTATTTTGGTATGCTTCAGTGAATAGTTGACTTAACCACCGCATAATATGCAGTGTTCAATTTTTACCTTGCACTCTAGTGTTTTCAATTAAGTTTATCAATACTATTAACTTAAATCTAATAGCTATAGTACGGCTTAAATAAAGTAAAACTTGCCAAATTTTACTAGCGTTTTCTCTTTTTAAAATTCTTATACAGAGTTGGCACCAAAGACAAAATCCCAAGCCCAATAAAGGCAAACAATATTTTGGTGTCAAAAATGATGCTAGGTGATAAGTCTGGTTTTTGCATCACCTCACGCAGAGCAACGCCCATTGAGACATACACCATAGTTCCTGGAATAATGCCAAAAAATGTTCCAAGCGCAAAGGTTTTAAATGGAATCTGGAGCAAAGCGGCTGTTAAATTCACTGCCACAAAAGGAAAAAATGGAATTAATCTGAGGGTTAGCATATATGATAAAGCATTTTCTTGAAACCCTTGTTGCATCTTTGCAGCAACTCCGCCAGCTTTTTTGTGCAGTAAAGCAGATGATGCCAAGCGTGCGCTTAAAAAGAAAAAACAAGCACCAACTGTTGAGGAGATGACAGCGGCACTGGTGCCAATCCATTGACCTAGTAAAAAACCACCTGTAAGAGTCATAAAAGTAGCTGCAGGTATTGATAACGCTACAACTGTAATATTATAGGTTGCTGCATACACAAAAATGGATAAAATTAGATGATTTTCAATAAATTGTTCAAGAGCTCTTTGGTGGGTTTTAAAAATTTCAAAATTAAAATAGTAGTGTAGGTTAAACATCCAAGCAGTTATAGATAATCCTAAAATCATTAAAAGTGGGATAAATTTTTTGATTTTCATTATCTAAACCACCGCATAATAAATCGAACCATAGTTTTCATGGATTGACTAAAAATCTTTTTTGTATAAAAACTGCCTGCTGTCCTTTTGGTAATATCGCTTAAGGTAGGATAAGGAGCAATAGAGCTTGTGATAGCTGTAAGTTTTAATTTGTTTTCAATGGCTATCACCCATGGATAAATAAGCTCTCCTGCATGCACTCCTAAGATAGTTGCGCCTAAAACATATCCTTTGGCAGAGACTAAAACTTTAATAGTTCCATCTATACGCCTTTCAGCTTGGGCTCTATCATTTTCATCAAAATTCATTTGTAAGGCTTTATATGGTATTTGGGCTTCTTTAAGCTGCAGCTCGGTAAACCCAACGTGTGCCAATTCTGGATCTGTATAAGTTACCCATGGAATAGCTTTGGTTTTAATTTTTGTTTTAAGACCAAATATTGTATTGCGAATAGCAAGGCCAGCATGATACCCAGCTACATGGGTAAACTGATAATTTCCTATACAATCACCAATAGCATAAACTTTTGGATTGGATGTTTGTAAGTGCTTGTTGACCTTAATTCCCTGGGGCGTGAACTTTATCTTTGCTGCAGCTAAATTCAAGTTATAAATATTTGGCTTACGTCCTGTGGCTACAATAATGTGTGAAGCTTTGAGTGTTTTGGGAGTGCCAGTTGCTGTTTGATATTCAATATGTATTTCAGTCTTGATTTGCTTAATAGAAGTGATTTTAACGTTTTCATAAAAATTAAGTCCCTCAGAGATAAGAATTTTTTTTAGCTTTGCCACAATTTGGCTATCATCTTTGGTTAAAACGGTGCCAGAGTCAAGGACCGTCACTTGAGTTTTGAATCTCACAAAAGATTGTGCCACTTATATGCCACAAGGACCACCACCAATCACCACAAGATGGGTTGGCAGTTCTTTTAAGTCAAAAATTGTTTCATTAGTTAAATAAGGTATTGTTAAAATGCCTTCAATGGGGGGCACAAAGGGTGAGCTACCGGTAGCAATAATAAAGCGCTTGGCTTTAATTAAATGATTTGATGTTTCAACAGTATTATTATCAATAAAGTGACCTTGCTCTAATATAACTTGCACACCAAGCTTTTCAAAACGCTCAACAGAGTCATGGGGAGCAATTGTTTTGATAACTTCATGAATGTGGGCATAAACTTTGGCAAAATCAATTTTGGTGCTTGCAAAAGACCAACCAAAATGCCGAGCTTGCAATGATTCATGGCCAAATTTTGCAGCGGCAATTAATGCTTTTGAGGGAACACAGCCATAATTAAGGCAATCTCCTCCCATATTTTTAGCTTCTAGCAAAACAACAGATGCTCCCATCTGTACTGCACCTGCTGCAAAAGACAATCCACCAGAACCTGCTCCAATGATACAAAAATTAGGGGTTAAAATTGGCTTTTTTATCATAATTTACCATAAAAATAATTCAAGCTAGATATACCAAAAGAAATAATATGAGATATTAAAGATTGCACTATTTTTAAGTATAGCAATTTTGGCACTAATTAAAATGACAGTATTGTTTGTTAAATATTAATAATGCAAATTACTTTCAAGGCTTAGTTGGCAATATTTGAAGGTTATGCTAGCATGATTTATTGATAGGATTTAAATAATTGTGATACATATCTTTGTAATATGTGGCTTCACTAATAGTAGTTTAGAATCTGCCAAATGAATATTATATATTTTTTAATTATAATTTTCGTTAAATCGTTTTTAATAAATTTTGTTTTATATAAATAAAAGACAAATTATAATAATTAGCTAAAGAAAATTTTACTGGTTATTTATAGATAAAGTAAAAACAACCTACGGCTTACACATTAAATTAGCATAGATTTATATTTTTGTTTACCAAAATTATCCAGATTAAAATTAAAGGAAACCACCATGGTTAATATTGCAATTATAGGGGCTGGTTTATCGGGATTAACTGCTGCTAATATGTTAAAGTCTCACGCTAATGTAACTATATTTGAAAAATCACGTGGCGTTGGTGGAAGGATGGCGACTAGAAGAGCCGAGCCCTATTTTTTCGACCATGGCACACAATTTTTTAAAGTCAAAGACAATAATTTTGCAAAGTTTATTGAGCCTATGGTTGCCAATGGTGTTATTCAAATATGGGATGCACTTTTTGTAGAATTCTCTAATGCCAAGATTGTACAAAAACGTAAATGGAATGAAACCCATCCCCATTACGTAGGTGCTCCTAATATGAATTCTATAGCTAAATATTTAAGTCAAGAACTAAATATTAACCTAGGAGTACGTGTTCAAGTTATTAAAAAAAATAAGGATAAATGGCAACTTGAAGATGATGTGGGTAACTTACTTGGAGAATATGACTGGATTATTTCAACAATTCCTAGCGAGCAAGCATCAGCTTTAGTGCCTTCTTGGATTTCATTTTTTACGAAATTAAAATCTATTAAAATGAAAAGTTGTTTTTCTTTGATGTTGGGTTTTGAAAATAAATTATCTCTTGGCTTTGATGCAGCATTAGTACATGATGCAAATATTAGCTGGATTTCGGTTAATAACTCTAAACCTAAAAGGGCTGATACATCTTGTTTATTAATTCATTCTACTAATAAATGGTCAGATAAGCATATTGCTGATGATCATACTTGGGTGCTAGAGTATTTATGCCAACAAACTAGTGAGATTGTTGGTTATGACTTAAGCCATGCTCATCATAAAGCACTTCATAGCTGGAGTTTTGCTAATATTGAAAAACAAACAGGTGCAACGCATTTGCTTGACGCCGCTCAAAATATTGCTGTATGCGGTGATTGGTTGATTCAAGGGCGGGTAGAGGCTGCATTTTTAAGTGCTTTTGAAATGGTAAACCATATAGTTAAAGCTCTTAATGGAGCAAAAAAACATGTTTAATAATATTGCAATTATAGGTAGCTCAGGAGCCATTGGTGCAGCTTTTACTAATCAATTAGCTGCATTGAATGAAAGTGCAACTATTTATGCTTTTTCTAGCAGTGCAATTAAAAAAGGCAGTTTTAAGAATATAATTTATCACACTATAGATTATAGTAGTGAGGCGTCAATTGAAGCCTCAGCAACACTTGCATCAAATTCGGCACCGCTTGATCTGGTCGTGGTGGCCACTGGGTTACTATATGATAATGCCGTAATGCCTGAAAAATCTTTGCAAGATTTATCGGCTGAAAAATTTCATTGTTTATTTGAAGCAAACACCATTTTGCCAGCACTTATTGCCAAGCATTTTCTTCCTAAATTGAATACTGATAACCGGTCTATATTTGCTATGTTATCAGCGCGCGTTGGCAGTATTTCTGATAATAGGTTAGGTGGCTGGTATGCTTATCGCGCTTCAAAAGCTGCGTTAAACATGCTAATAAAAAATGCAGCTATTGAGTTTGGTAGACGCCATAAACAAGCAATTATTGTAGGCTTACATCCTGGGACTGTTAATAGCCATTTATCTAAGCCATTCCAAAGTAATGTTCCTGCTAAAAAGCTATTTAGCCCTGAATTTTGCGTGAAAAATTTACTTGAAGTATTGCAAAATCTAACCCCCCAAAGTAGTGGTAAATGTTTTGCTTGGGACGGTAGCGAGATTGAACCTTAGTGTTGAAAAAATTAAAGTAATAAATAGTTAGTTTAATAATTCTTAAATATATTATATATATTGCTTATAACCATATTTAATTTCATTTAATAAGCTTTAATTATAATCTCTTCTTAAGGGCAGTTTTTTTGATTGCTTTAAATTTTTAAAATATGTCATTATAAAAATTGGCTAGCTTTGTTAGAATAATCAGATGAATAAAAATGCTTAAAAAAGGAAAATTTATTTATGCATGCATTACGTGTGGTACTGGTCGATCAACTGTCTTTATCTATATCAAGCCTTAAAGATAGTAGTCAGTCCAAAGATATAATCTTAATGTGTGAAGTTTGGCAAGAAGCGAGCTATGTTAAACACCATAAAAAAAAGCTAGCTTTTTTATTTTCTGCCATGCGGCATTTTGCAAAGCAGCTTGAAAAAAGTGGTTTTTTGGTTTTATACACTAAATTAGATGATCCTAAAAATACCCAATCTTTAAAAGGTGAGGTAGCTAGAGTTTTAGAACAATATAAAGTAACAAACATTATTGTAACCCATCCTGGAGAATACCGTATCCTTGATGACATTCAAAGTTGGAAAAATTATTTCAAAATTCCCATAGAAATTCGAGCTGATGATAGATTTTTGTGTGGGATGGATGAATTTGCAGATTGGGCTAAAGAAAGAAAACAACTACGTATGGAATATTTTTATCGAAAAATGCGAAAGAAATATGCGATTTTAATGGATGGTGATACTCCAGTAGGTTCTCAATGGAATTTTGATAGTGAAAATCGTGCATCTCCTAAAGAGGGGATGGATATACCTAAACCTTATAGTAATAACATTGACGATATTACAAGTGAGGTTATTGCAATGATTACCAAGAACTTTTCCAACCATTTTGGAGATATTCAGCCATTTTATTTTGCTGTTACGCGAGAGCAAGCGCTAGATGCATTGAATTTATTTATTAAGCAGCGCCTTAAATATTTTGGCGAATATCAAGATGCTATGCTTGAAGGTGAGCCATGGATGTATCATTCACATATTAGTTTTTATTTAAATGCAGGACTTTTATTACCTCTTGAATGCATAAAATTAGCTGAATATGCTTATAATCAGCACAAAGTTCCGCTTAATGCAGTTGAGGGCTTCATTCGTCAGATTATTGGATGGAGAGAATATATTCGCGGTATTTATTGGCTTAAAATGCCAGACTATGCACAAGAAAATTTTTTTGAGGCTAAACGTTGCTTGCCAGATTTTTATTGGACGGCCGACACCAAAATGAATTGCTTGCACCAATGTGTATTAGAAACCAAACAAAATGCTTACGCGCATCACATTCAACGTTTAATGGTGTTAGGAAATTTTGCTCTTATAACAGGCATAGACCCAGTACAAGTTAATGAGTGGTTTTTAATTGTGTATGCAGATGCTTATGAATGGGTGGAGCTACCTAATGTTTCTGGTATGATTTTATTTGCTGATGGCGGTTATTTGGCAAGTAAACCATATGCAGCTGGCGGTAGCTATATTAATAAAATGTCAAATTACTGTAAAAGCTGCAGCTATAAAGTTACCAAGAAAAGTGGTCCTGATGCTTGCCCTTTTAATTACTTATACTGGAACTTTATGCTTAAAAATCGTCATAAACTTGCCTCCAATAATCGTCTTCGTTTAATATATTCTTCTCTAGACAAAATGGATGATAGCAAGAAGAAAAAGATTATTGAGGATAGTGAAAAATTTTTACATGAAATTTAAAAATCACAGCTTAGTTAATTAATAATAATATTTTACTAATTAACTTATTATTGCTGACTTTTTATTTATTAAGAAGATTAATCTTAAAAAATTAATTTAATGCTTAATTGTTGAAAATATTATTTAATGCCAACCCAATGTCAGTATACTTAAAAATATAATTTTGTTCTAACAGCCTTTTAGGAATTATATTATTTCCTTGCAATAATAAATTCTCCCCCATTTCTTTAAATATTATTTTAATTAAAGGAGATGGAATATTAAATATAACAGGCCTGTTTAATATACTTCCTATATATTGAGTCAGTTTTTCATTAGTTGTTGTTATAGGCGAGACAAAATTATAAACTCCCACACATCCTTTATTTTGTATAATAAAATGTATGCCAAAAACTACATCTTCTATATGAATCCATGGAAAAAATTGTTTACCACTGCCAATTTTGCCCCCTAAGCCTAATTTAAAAGGCAGTGATATTTTTTTGATAAAGCCACCTTCTTTACCTAACACAACTCCTAGGCGCATAATGCAAACACGAACTCCATGTTTTTTGGCTTTTAATATTTCATTTTCCCATTTTTGACATAATTCATAGGTAAAAGATTTTTTTCCCATAGAAGATTCGTCTAAGGTTTCATTATTATAATTTCCATAAAAACCAACAGCTGAAGCTGAAACTATAACCAGTGGTTTTATCTTAAGTCTTTGTACTAAGGAAACTAGTGCTCTAGTTATAGAAACTCTGCTATTTATTAATTCTTTTTTATTATTTTCTGTCCATCTACAATCAATAGGTTTTCCAGCTAAGTTTATTATACAATCAATCTTTTCATCATCTTTTATCAAGGATAAATCATTAATAAATGTGCAATTCGTTGTTGATTTTATTTTTTTTCTAGATAGTATTATTGCAAAATGGTTATTATTTACTATATCTTTAATTAAGCGTGTGCCAATAAATCCTGTACCACCTGTGATAAGGTATTTCATTGGTCTTCCTTGGTTTTTAAATTAAGCAATTCTTGTAACCCAATTTTATAATTTGGATAATCCCATTTAATATTTAATTTAGTTTTGATTTTTTGGTTGCTAATCTTTTTATTGTTATTAAAAAAATTTAACTGTCTATTTGATAACCCAGCATCCTCAACCCTTATTTCTTTTAAATTATCTTTATTTAAAAGAAATGCCCCAAATTGCTCAATTACATGAATTGGGGCGGGCTCATCATCACTGACATTATATATTTCTCCAGCTGTTGGTGTATTTATCGAGGCAATTATAGCTTTGCAAATATCTAATACGTGAATTCTTGAAAAAAAATGATTATCTTTTAAAATTGTAAAATTCTTGCCATCTTCTATTTTTTCTAAACAATTTCTGTTGGGCCCATAAATCCCCGATAAGCGAAAAATGTGTACTGGCAATTGGTGGTTTGAATATAATTCTAGCCATTGCTGTTCAGCTAGCAAGCGTATTTTAGATTTTTCATTACTAGGACAGCATTTTGTTTGCTCATTGACCCAGTTACCCGAATGATCGCCATATACACTGGTTGCGGAAAGATATCCTACCCATTTAAATTCTTGTTTGACTATTGAGTTAAAATATTTTTGTAAAACAGGGTCGAGAATATCATTATAGGGTGGAACAGTACTTAAAATCACTTTGGATAATTTTATTATTTCTGGCAAATTTGGATCTAAAAAATTAATTAAGTTAATATTGGCACCCTTGTTTAAATTTTCTGAATCGACTTTTCTAGAAGTGCAATAAATAATCCAGCCAAGCTTATTTAGTTCTTGAGCTAAAAAACTAGCTACATAGCCATTTCCAAAAATTAGTATGATTTTGTCTATTTGTTTTATAGGGTGCAAAAGCTTTACTCTTATAAAAGTTGATAAATAAATATAAACTGTTTAGATAAATTTCTCTAAATATGTACTAGCTAATTTTACTATATTTTAAAAAGTTATTCATGGTTGGCTAATTAATTATGTTTAAATAGTAGCTAGATAGTGAGATCACCAAAATATAAGAAGGAAGTCTTCTGACTTGAGGGCGGGGTGGTTCAACCTTTTAATCTTTAGCTTACATAAATTTTTCGCCAATTTTATGGGTAAGTGTTATCATTGTAGCCACAAAATCAGGTTTGGCATTTTTAAATTAATAAAAATTGTGTATTTTAAGCATTATTTTATATTATAATGCTTGAATTAAAAGAACCTACTATTAATTATTATTGCTTACTTAAATATATAGCATAATTATAAAAATTAGTTGCACGATAAGATGTAGCGAAAATTAATTAAAAATCATTTAATTATAATTAAAGACATACCATCAATGCTATATGAAAAAAGTTAATAAAATAAAGCGTAATAGACAAGTTTTTAAAAATTTCGATAGTATTTAACTAAAACTTTAAATGATAGTGAGCTAAGACAAAAAATTGTTTTTTTTTTTGCATATGATACAATGTTTGCGAATTATGAGTAATCTTTATGACAATAATTTTTTATAAAGCTTTAATTCATATGCTAAACATTTATTTAGTAATTATTGTTTTTTTAAGTTGCATTGTTAAAAAAAGCATGAAATTTTAAAAATTTAATTAATAATTAGATATTTAAGCTATAACAATTAATATATATAAATTAAGTTGTAGCGATTGTAATGCAATAATTAGACATTTTAGTAGTTTAGTCTCTACTTAATATTAAGAAGTAATTATTATAGATTTAACTTTATATTTAATAACGCTTAAATAAGGACAATTAATGGACTCAATTGTATTTACCTTCATTGCATATGGCTGCATACTATTGTTAATTTCTAATAGTGCCAAAAGATATACTTCTAATAAATCAGATTTCTTTCTTTCTGGGCGCTCACTAAGTGGGCCCTTAACCGCTTTAGGCGCTGGGGCTTCAGATATGAGCAGTTGGCTGCTAATGGTGTTACCAGGACTTGTTTACTTTAGTGGATTAAATAAAATATGGATGCCCTTGTCTTTAGTTATAGGGGCCTATGCCAATTGGAAACTTATAGCAAAGCATTTAAGAGTATACACTGAAGTTGCTAATGATTCTTTAACTCTTCCTAGCTATTTGCATAATCGTTTTAATCATACAAATAATTATTCTAGGGTACTGAAAACAGTTTCAGGCATATCTATGCTAATATTTTTTAGTATTTATTCTGCTTCAGGTTTTATCGGGGGCGCAGAAGTGTTTACTTTGGCTTTTGATATTAGCCACCCTGTTGCTTTGTTTATTATTGCCTTAGTAGTTATTTCTTATACTGCTATTGGTGGTTTTTTAGCGGTTAGTTGGGTAGATTTTTTTCAGGGTTGCTTAATGTTTGCAGCATTACTTATTGTGCCAATTGTTACCTGTTTGCACTTAGGGGGCTGGACAAGATTTTATCAACAAATTATTAATTTATCCCCAACCCATCTAGAAATGTTCTCCAATTTTAAAATTATTAGCATTTTGTCGCTTATTGGTTGGGGTTTAGGATATTTTGGACAACCACACATAAATTCTAGGTTTATGGCTATTCGCTCTATAAAAGAATTACCAGTGGCTACTAGAATATGTATGAGCTGGATGATTGTTTCTTTAGTTGGTGCTATTGCCACAGGCCTAGTAGGTTTTGTGTATTTTAATGATAGCCCATTAGCTCAGCAAGATACCGTATTTATTGCTTTATCTAAAACCTTGTTTAATCCCATTATGGCAGGAATATTAATTTCAGCTATTTTATCAGCAGTAATGAGCACCGTTTCAGCGCAAATTTTAATGTTAGCTAGTATATTTACCGAAGATTTTTATTGTGGTTATTTTCGCAAAAATAGTAGTAAAAAAGAACAGATGATTGTTAGTCGTCTGTCATTAATTTTATTATCTGCAATTGTATTATTTATTGCGGCTTTTTCTGGTAATAGTTTATTTAGCTCAATTAGTTTTGCATGGTCTGGTTTAGGTGCAGCTTTTGGACCAGTTACAATTATGAGCTTATTTTGGCGGGATATGTCACGCGCTGGCGCTGTAGCTGGCATTATCAGTGGCACCGCTAGTGTTTTATTATGGAAACTTTTAACTGACTTAAGAGTTGGTGGAATTTTTAATCATCCGGACTTATTACCAGGATTTGATTTAATTCCAAGTGTAATTATTAGTATATTAAATATTTATATTTTTAGTAAAATATATCGGCAAAAGGATCTAGTAATCTTGAATGAGTTTGATAAAGTAAAAAGCATTATACAACAACATAACTCAGTATAAGGACTTTCGGTGCACTCTTATCCTATTGGAAGAATTGTACTTGATCCACAACAATTGCAATCAGATATGCATAAATTAAAGCAATTTGAGCTTAGTAATATATATGATGATTATGCATATGGCGATTGGAAAACATGTATACTATGGAATAGAGATGGTAAAGCTAGAAGCGATCTAATTCATATTTATAATGGTCATGCAATTCCAACAGAGATAGGCATAGAATTAAATTATCTTTCTGGCATTATAGAACAGTATTTTAGTTTAAAATACTTAAAATTTGCCAGAATTTTTCTTTTTAGAAAAAATGGATTGATTATACCTCATAGAGATTTCATTGAGCTACATGAGCAATATACTAGAATACATATACCTATTCATACTGAATTATCTTGCTTGAGTTCTGAAGAAGATACTGTGTTTCATATGCGCAAAGGTGAAGTATGGTTTTTAGAAGCCAATAAAATTCATAGCGCCGCTTGTTTTTCTAATAGTGGACGCTATCATTTGGTGTTAGATTTTATGGGAAATATTCCAATTTCTCAATTAATTAGCCCAAGGCTAAACACCAAGGTCATACCATTGCCTAAAATTATTAAACGACCTCGAATAACTCAGCAATATTTAAGTGGCCTATATAATTTAGGTGATGTTATTTGTCATGAAAATTTCAGACATATCACTTCTATTTTAGCCAAGGTACATTTTAAAAAAGAAGCCAATGCTGCTGCAATGTTTCAATGGTTGTTAGAAATTGCTAAACGCTCTAAACAATCAGATTTACTTGAACGAGCAAAAGCTTTATATACACAATGTATTATAGCTAGAGATATGTGATTTATACTAAAGCAAACTTATTAAAATTAATTAGGGCTAAAAATGTATTATATTTCTCTTGGTCCTTATAGCAAAACATTTTATAACGAATGGAAACTAGATGAAGAATCTAGTGATTATAATATTGTTTTCACGCAAAATTTAAGTGGTAATTTAGATATACCACGTTTATCTAGAGCTTTGCAAAGATTTGTTGAAGATTATGTATTGCTTAATAGTCATATAAAAATCCAAGATTTTGAGCCATTTTGGATTGAAAATAAATTAATTTCAACATTAGAATTAGCAAAAAAAACTACCTCTTGTGAGGATGTATTAAATTACATAAAACAGCCATTTTGTTTAGAATCAGGGCCTTTATATCGTTTTTTATTAATTGAAAAAACAAGTAATAGATATGAACTTATTATCGTCCTACATCATATTGTAGTTAGCGGTTCGTCTTTTAGTTTTGTATGTGAGGAAATTTCTAAATATTATAACGAAATAGATTATAGATGCCCAATTACTAAAGATGAGCAAATTAGTTTATTGCAAACTATGGCAGCCACACAATATAAAATTTTAAATGCAAACAAAAAAACCAGTAAAAGATTTTGGGACACGCAATTATCTGGTTTACAGCCAATTAAATTTGATTTTATTGAACAACCATCCTTCAATCTAAATGATAATATACTAGAAAAATCATTTAGTTTTGATTTTCCCACATTAATTAAAACATCTAAACTAAAAGAGCAATACAATATCTCATCTTATTTATTTGGGAAGTGTATATATGCTCTTTTATTAAATTTTTATACTGGCATTGAAAAATTTTGCATAAGTTATCCTATAGCAATTAAAAATGTGCAAGATTTTATTTATGGAGCGCAAGTTAATACCAATATTATTTCTTTTGATTTTTCTAAAGATAATGATTTTTTTAAACTTTTAATGAAAACTAAAAAAACAGTAGTTAAAACTTTTGATAAAAATAATAACCATCATTTATTGCCAATATATGAGATTATTAACTTAAATAATAAATATTTACTCAATATAGTTTATAGTCAAGCAGATTTACAAAGCACATGTGTAAATTTTGAAGGTGTAAATGCTGAAGCTATGAATAATAATATTCATTTTGCAGGTGAATTAGTATTTGAGCAACAGCAATGTACTAAAGAAATTAAATTTAAAATACGAACTAAAAAACCTTATGCTTGTCCCAAATTGTTGCATGATTTTGTAGAGCATTATCAAGCCTTGTATTTATCTGTATTAGATGATTTGCTTTCATCTAATTCAAAAAAAATAAAAAAAATATCCAATGACTTATTTTTTGCTAATACAGTTAATAAAAGCATGTTAACATCTCAACATACTAGCTCTTTATTATCTAATGATAATCAGTCACTAATTTCCTTGTTTGAAAAACAAGTGGCACAAAACCCAAATAATATTGCTTTAGTTTTTGCAGAAAATGAGCTTAGTTATCATGCGTTGAATCAAAAAAGTAATCAAATGGCTAATTATCTAGTTTGCCAGAAGCAAATAACTGCTGACACTTTAATAATCTTGGCAATGGACAGAGGACAAAACTTAATTGTCTCGCTGTTAGCTATTTTAAAGGCCGGAGCCGCTTATGTGGCCGTTGAGCCAGATTTACCTGCAGCGCGTATCCAATATATTTTAGAAGATACCAAAAGTAAAATAGTTATTACTAATACTTCTTATACAGAAAAGTTTAAAAGTTTAAGAGTTTCAATTGATTATAAATTAATTGTGGCAGATGATTTGAATATCCAAAAAAAAATAATGCAATGTGATCCGACTAATTTAAATATATTTATTAAACCTAATAATTTAGCATATGTGACTTATACTTCGGGAACAACGGGCAAACCTAAAGGGGTAATGCAAGAACATGCTAATGTTGTCCGATTATTTGCCGCAACTAATAAGTTATATGAGTTTACTGCTAATGACGTGTGGATATTATTTCATTCTTGTGCGTTTGATTTTAGCGTTTGGGAAATTTGGGGGGCATTATTGTTTGGTGGTAAATTAATAATTCCCACCACCACAACTATTCAAGACTTTAACTTATTCTTTGAGCTATGTCAGCATGAAAAAGTTACCGTACTAAACCAGACCCCAACAGCATTTTATCAATTTGCAGATATTGCTCTAAAAAAGCCATTAACCTCTTTACGGTACGTAGTTTTAGGTGGTGAAGCCCTTAACGTAGAGCAATTAAAAAATTGGTTTAAAGTCTATGGTTACACTTCTGTACAAGTAATTAATATGTACGGTATTACAGAAGTTACGGTGCATGCAACTTATCACTTTCTCAAAAAAGACGCTTATTCTAAGGCCATAATTGGTAAGTTATTACCCGATTTATCAGCTTATGTATTAAATGATAAACATCAATTGTTGCCTTTGGGAGCAATTGGTGAATTATATTTAGGTGGAGCAGGCGTTGCTCGTGGTTATTTAAATTCTCCTAAATTAACTGCAGAGCGCTTCATTAATAATCCTTTTGTAACTGAATTTGATTGTAAACTTGGCATTAATCAAAAACTTTATAAAACTGGAGATTTGGTCAGGCTTTTACCAAATAAAAACCTTGAATATATTGGTCGAAATGATTTTCAAGTTAAAATTAGAGGTTATCGCATTGAATTGGGTGAAATTGAAAATGCTTGTATGAATTTTACTGGCATAAAAAAATGTGTTGTTGTAGCTAAATATAAAAATGAACTTCCTTATTTAATTGCTTATTGTGTTTCTTCTGATTTCAATGAAGAAAAATTAGCCTTATATTTAAGTCAAATTCTACCTGAATATATGATCCCAGCTATATTTGTGGAAATTAATGCATTGCCAATGACTATAAATAATAAGCTAGATTATGGAGCACTTCCTGAGCCTAAATTTTCAGTCCAAAGTAAAATTAAAGCTCCCAGGAACGCTATAGATATAAAGTTACTTCAAATTTGGAGTGAAGTTTTAGCTTTAAAGATAGGTGTAATAAGTATTGATAGCAATTTTTTTCGCTTGGGAGGCGATAGTATCTTAGCTATCAGATTATTAACTAAAATTAAATCAAGCATGCCATGTCAACTTAAAGTGAGTGATATTTTTTTATGGAAAAGCATAGAAAAGATATCAGATAAAATTAAATTATTGAATGAATATGAATTGATTAATGAAGAATATAGCACTTTTTCATTAGTGAATGTAGAGAACTATCAACCTTATATTATTGATTTCAATCAAATTGATGACATATATCCTGCCAGTTATTTACAAAACGGTATGTTATTAGAGTCTTCTTTAAATAACTTTGGTACTTATCATCATGTTTTGTCGTATGCAATTAAAAATTTTGACAAACAAAAAATTATTTTATTATGGAATGCTTTAGCTGAAAAGCATGAATTATTACGCGCTGGTTTTATTAAGCATGCCGAGACTGGCTGGAGCGTTATTATTCACAAATTAATAGATGTTGAGTTTCATTTTTATACTAATCAAAATTTAAGCTCAATAATATATGAAGAACGGTTAAATAATTTTGATTTTGCTAAACCAGGATTATTTAGAATATTGATAAATCAACATGCACAAAGCTTTGATCTTATTTTTTCTTTTCATCACGCTATTGCTGATGGATGGAGTGTGGCTTCTTTGATACATGAATTTATACAATGTTATTCTAGTGAAAGCATGCCATCTAGCTTAAAAACTCTGCATTATGGCGAATATATTCGAGATGAGATTCAGGCTATTAAATACGGTAATAGTCTGAGTTTTTGGGAAAAATATTTAGATAATTTTGAATATTTTGTACCTAACTGGAAATTTGATAATAATATTTCTAACAATAGTCTTTTTACTAATGAATTTACTTTAGATAAAAGCCAATTTAGCATAGCGCAAGAATTATCTTATTCTCACGGAATTAGTGTTGATACAATTTTCTTATTAGCTTATGTTAACACCTTATCATTTTTTTTAAATAATAATGATCTTACTATTGGTGTTGTTAATAATAATAGATTAGAGCATAGTGACAGCGACAAAATGTTCGGCTTATTTTTAAACACTTTGCCGTTTAGAGTGAATATTGCTGCATTATATGCTAGCTATTATCCTTTACTAGATATTTTTAATAATAAGCTAAACTTAATTAATCATTGTAAGGTTCCATTTGGTTATTTAAAGTCTATTTTTGGGAAAAACATTTATGATTTTTCTTTTAATTTTGTTAATTTTCATATATTAGAAAGGGCTGCTCAACCAATCAAGCAAGATTTTGCTTATGAGCGCACCAGCATTCCTTTTGTTCTCAATGTATTTCAAGGTAATGAAAGTTTTGTTATTAAAGCAATCGTACATGATGACTTTGTTAGCCAACCTTACCTTGCTTATTTTATGCAGTATTATCAAAGATGTCTTACAAATATTTTAAATGGGAAAAATTTAAAGCTGAGCTTAACTAAAGCCGACCAAACCCAGATAATTAATTGGAATAATACCCAAACACCAACAAATAATGTAACTGTTGTGGAGCTTTTTGAAAAGCAAGTTAAACAGGCGCCAAGTGCCGTTGCATTACTATATGGTAGCGAGCAGCTTAATTATTTACAATTAAATACGCAAGTTAACAAGATGGCTAATTATCTTAAAATGCAGTATGGCATTGGGACTAAATACTTAGTCCCAATTTATTTAGAGCGGGACTTACACCAGTTGATAGTTATTTTGGCTATTTTAAAAACAGGCGCCGCATATGTTCCCTTAGACCCCCAGTATCCAGCGGCTCGTATTCAGTATATTTTAAATGATACTAAAGCCCATCTTGTAATTACTCAGCTAAAATTATGCGACAATTTATTAAAAATTAATGCTTCCCACCAAGTATCTTTCCTCTTGATTGATGAGCCAGCTACATTAGCTGCGATTAGCAGCCAAGATTGCTCTAATTTAGCAATAAATATTTTAGGTCAGGAGCTAGCATACGTTATTTATACTTCAGGGACTACCGGTAGCCCTAAAGGAGTTATGATCCCCCATAAAGGCATTGTAAACCGTATACAATGGATGCAAGCTGTCTATCCTTTGCTCAGTCAAGATCGTATTTTACAAAAAACACCATATATATTTGATGTTTCAGTCTGGGAGTTTTTATGGCCAGTTTGTTTTGGGTCAACTATGGTAGTTGCAAAGCCTCAAGCACATCTAGACCCTATTTGTTTGCTGGAACATATTGAGCAAGACAATATTACCATTATCCACTTTGTACCTTCAATGTTGGGAGCATTTTTAAGCGCCCTAGAATCACACTTAGCCCCAAAACAGCTAGCAACTAAATTGAAAAGCTTACGATATTTGTTTGCTAGTGGTGAATCTTTATCTTCGGCAAATGTTAAAAAAACTCATTATTTAATACCTAAGGTGCAACTATGCAATTTATATGGACCAACAGAAGCTTCAATTGATGTGTTGCATTTTTCCTGTGAAAGCGTAGAAGAAAAAGTGTATATAGGTAGGCCTATTTATAATACTAAAGCTTATATATTAGCTGATGATTTAACACCATTGCCTATTGGTGCTATTGGTGAATTATATATAAGTGGTCAAGGCCTTGCTAAAGGATATTTAAATAACTTAGCTTTAACTGTAAAAAAGTTTATTGTAAATCCATTTGTAAAATTAGAAAAAAATACCAACTTGCTATATGAACGCATGTATAAAACCGGTGATTTAGTTAGAAGAGTTCCAGATGGAAATATTGAATTTATTGGTAGAAATGATTTTCAAATTAAGTTAAATGGTTATCGCATTGAACTTGGAGAAATTGAAGCTGCTTTACTTAAATTACCCGTCATTCACCAATGCGTTGTTATTTTAAATAATGGTCAAACTCAGCTATTAGCTTATTATGTTTGTAAGCATCCGCTTGTTGCGGATTTCCTTGTAAAACACTTAGCAAAAATAATCCCGGGCTATATGATCCCGGCTCATTTTGTGCATTTAGATGAATTACCGTTAACACTTAATGGCAAATTAGATAGGGCAGCTCTTTTGGCAGCCCAAACTTTTAATTCAACCTTCGTGCCCGCGCGCAATGAAATAGAACATCAATTATGTGCAATATGGGCTCAATTATTAAATATAGAGACTAAAACAATTAGCATAGTTGATGATTTTTTTAGTTTAGGGGGTGATAGCATTACTAGTATTCGACTAGTAGCTAAAATAAAACAAAAATTAAACTTAAATCTAACTATTAATGAAATATTTCAATATAAAACCATTAAATCACTTTATGATAATGTATTTAGTTTAATGACCAATAACTCCTCACAGTTGCTAACAATTAATCTAGAATCTAAAGCTTTGCTAGGTGAATGCCCATTGCTACCTATTCAACAATGGTTTTTTAATCAGTCTTTGGCGTATGCTAGCCACTGGAATCAAGCTTTTTTAATAAGAGCTCCGGCATTAGATTTATCTCGACTCCATCAAAGCTTAAAGCTTCTTATTGAATATCATGATGTCTTTCGCTTAAGATTTAGTCAAGACGACTTTGGCGTGAGGCAGTACTATACTCCAGTTTTGAAAGATTTTAATATTCATTATTGTTCGATTCAAAATATAGTTGTTAACAACCTTGAATCGCAATCAGCGGCACTTACTAAACTATTTACCGCCTGGCAATCTAATTTTAATCTAGCTAATGGTCCTCTTTATAGTATAGGGGTTGTGCATGGCTTTGAGGATAATAGCCTGATTATTCATTTTGCCGCGCATCATTTGCTTATAGACACTATTAGCTGGCATATACTGCGAGATGATTTATACCAATTGTATTATCAAAAAAATCTTGAAGCTAAAAAAACCAATTACCGCCAATGGGTTAATACTATTCAAGCTTATAAAGACCACCATGTAGAAGAAAAAAAGTACTGGTCACAGCTTATGGCCAACTGCCATGCACCCCAATTAGCACAATACGAACTTGAAGCAATTAGCGAATCTTTAATTATTTTAGATGAAAAACGTACGCACAGCTTGTTAACCGAAGCTAACGAGGCTTTGGGGACTCAGATTAATGATTTATTATTATCTGCTTGGGCTGCAAGTTTGCCAGCTATTAGCAATCAGCAAATTAATTATGTGACTTTGGAGGGGCATGGCCGAGAACCTATTGACCCAACTATAGACCTCACTCGCACTATAGGCTGGTTTACGAGTCTATATCCTGTGCGTCTAGAAGAGCTAGAAAGCATAGAAGATACAGTTGAGTCTACTAAAGATATGCTAAGAGCAATTCCGCGTAAAGGTATTGGTTATGGGGCGCTATTTGGCTATCAAATAGATGCTTTGCCTAGGATTATGTATAATTATTTGGGTCGATTAAATGAATCTTTGCACAGTAATTGGCAACTAGATTTAAATAATACAGGTGAGCTAACTGATAAACGCAATTTGACGCCTAATATTATATCAATAAATATTTGGGTAGCTAATGATAAGTTGCATTATTGTGTATCTACTAAATTAGGGCCCGAACAAACTAACCAATTATCTAAAATTTTTAAACAAAAAATTTATAAAATTTTGGATAAGTTACTTGGACTGCAAAAAAAGCTAACTATTAGTGATATAAATGAAATTATTAGCCGCAAATTACTTAATAATATTCAATTTCACAGTAAAATTTCCAATATTTACAAAGCTAATAATTTACAGCAAGGATTAATTTATCATTATCTTAGCCAAGACCAAATAGATGATGCTTATCATGTACAATTAATCTGGGAATATAAAGATTATCTGCATGTGCATTACCTTAAAAGTGCTTGGCAAAATGTACAAAAACGATTTTCGGCCCTTAGACTAAGCTTTTCTTGGGATGAACAAATAATTCAGATTGTAAATGAAAATGTTGAGTTAAATTGGAATTACATTGATTTAAATTCTAAAGAACAAGACGTTGATTTTGCTATTAATGAGATTAAAGATAAAGATAAAAAAAATGTATATAAGCTTGAGTATGGTAATTTGTTTAGAATTTATTTAATTAAAATTGCAGCAAATAATTATCGATGTTTATTAAGTTATCATCATTCTATATTGGATGGTTGGAGCATACCTATATTATTGCAAACCGTACATGATTATTATTTTGATATGATAAATAATCAAACGATTATTTACAAAATGGATGAAGCATATCATCAAGCTCAATTGTATTTACAGTCAAAGCCAGACCAATTATCTTCTTCAATCTTTGAGGTTATAGATAAAATTGATAAAAGCAGTAGATTAAATCTGTTGACTAAAAAAAATCAACCAATAACAGATATATCAAGCGTAAAGAGGATTTGTGAACCACAAACATATGAAATAGTTGTTGGGTTAGATAAATATATTAAACTTAAAAATATATGTGACAATTATACGGTAACCTTTAGTTCTATTTTGCAATTTGCTTGGCACAAGATTCTTAATATCTTTGGAGATGCAACAACTACTATAGTGGGTACAGTAGTGTCAGGTAGAGATATTCTCATAAACAATATAGATGAAGCTGTAGGGCTTTTCATTAACACCTTACCCATTGTACTAAATCACGAAGAAATTAATAATATATCTATAATAGAATCAATAGTTCAAGTGCAACAACAAGTTAATCAGTTAAATACTAATAGTAATGTTAATTTAGCTAAAATAAATAAACAAGAAAAAAGATTGTTTGATTGCTTATTTATATATGAAAATTATCCTAATCCTTTTAACCATAAAGATTCAAGTAAATTAAATATTGATTTTTTAGAAAGTGTTGAAAAAGTAGATTATCCATTGTCCATAGTAGCTCATGAGATAAACCAATCTATAATCATTAAATTAAACTATGAAGGGGCTATATTCGATAGGCAATATATTTTAAGTTTAATGCAAAGCTTAGAATACTTTATTGAGCAAATTGCATGTAACCCAAAAATGCTAAACCATCAGTTAAATTATGTTAATCATGATTTTATTGAAAAAATTAATAAATTTAATTCAACTGATTATGAGCATAAATATTCTAATATATTAGATGCTGTAGCTGAACAAATAGCAATAAATTCAAAAAATGTTGCGCTTATATATGAAGATTATAAGTTAAATTATCAAGATTTAAACATACGCGTTAATCAATTGGCAAGCTTAATTAAGCAGCGTTTAGCATTATGTTCGTATAACCCAAGCTCTCCTTTAATAATTAGTTTATGTTTAGAGCGCTCGTTAGAGATGGTAATTAGCATGCTGGCAATCTTGAAAGTAGATGCCGCTTTTTTACCAATTAATCCTGACACCCCTGAGTTAAGAATATGTCATATGCTAAATGATAGTCAGGCAGCATTGCATATTATTTCTCAAGACATTTTACAAAGTATAGATGTTTATAAAACAATTGACAGTAAATTTTGCATTATTATAGATTCCAAAGAAACAGCATTGGCTTTGAATCAGCAGCATTCATTTGAAGGTGTGCCCAAAGGCTCACATTCTGGCATTGCTTATGTTTTGTATACTTCAGGCACTAGTGGCAATCCTAAAGGTGTACTAGTGGGCCATCGCAGTCTTGCAAACCATATGGGGTGGATGCAACGAGTATTTTCTTACACAACTAATGATGTGTTTTTAGCACAAACTAATTATCAATTTGATGCCTCAATATGGGAATGGATGTTGCCGCTAATGCTTGGCGCAAGTTGCGTAATTACTAAATCAGATAATTATGGAGATCCTGATAATATTCGCCACTTAGCTATCCAGCACGGTATTTCAATAATTCAAATAGTACCCACTTTGCTACCCACGCTAATTACAGGGCTTAAAGAAGATTTTAATAAGCTTAAATTAAGAAAGATATTTTGTGGGGGTGAGCCATTGTATAGCTCATCAAGCTGGCAAGTATTATTTAAGCATTCAATTAAATTGTATAATTTGTACGGCCCAACTGAATGTACTATTGATTCGAGTTTTTATGAAATTTGTCCTTTTAATTTTGCTGAAAATAAAGGAGTGCAATTTATTGGCTCTGCAATTGATAATACTCAGTATTATGTGGTTCGAGACAATAACAAATTATCTCCAATAGGGGTTGTGGGCGAGTTATACATTAGTGGCTTAGCTGTGGCTGAAGGATATCTTAACAATCCAAGTTTAACCAAAGCCAAGTTCATAGATAGTCCTAGTGATTTAGCTATTTTTGGTAATAAAAAATACTATCGTACTGGGGATTTAGTACGTTGGATGCCAGATGGCAATCTCGATTATATAGGACGTAATGATCACCAGATAAAATTGCGTGGTAATCGCATAGAATTATCAGAAATAGAAGCCGTATTACTAACTATGCCTGGTATTACGCATGCTGTGGCGATTATGGTTGAGCATCCTTCAAAATCTCAACTAATAGACAAGCCAAGTATTTTAGCTATCTACTATGTTGCTAAAACTACAATAAATGAGCCAAAAATTATTGCATATTTAGCTCAGTATCTACCAACTTATATGTTGCCAGCTAGTTATATATGCCTGCCTTATTTACCCCTAACTGCTAATAACAAAGTTGACAAATCAGCATTGCCAGCACCAGATTTAAATATAGCACGCAAACACATAGAACCTAGCAACTCATTAGAGCAATCATTAGTTGCCATATGGCATGAATTACTTGATTTAAATAATTTACAAATAAGTGTTAACGATGATTTTTTTAAATTAGGTGGTGATAGTATTACGAGCATCCAATTAGTGAGTAGTTTACGGCAAAAATTAAATGTTTTTTTATCAGTTAAAGAGGTTTTTTCTCTAAGAACTATTTCGCGCATGGCTGAGAAAATATTAATGCAAAACGCTTGTACAACTGACCTGGACATTCTTTTTGAGTCGGGGAAGTTAAGTGGTCAATGTGAATTATCACCTATTCAAAAATGGTTTTTTGCGCAAGACTTTCATAAAAAGCATTATTGGAATCAGGCTTTTTTAATTAAAACACCATTTTTAGATATATCTAAATTACAAGAATCTTTAATTAAATTAATTAATTATCATGACGCTTTTAGGTTAAGGTTTACCACTAAAAACAACAAAGTATTACAATATTATGCTGTTGAATCATTAGATTATAATATTCAAGTTTTAGACCTTAGTAAAATGACATTTTCATTAAATACTAAAGAGCATGCTAGTTATCTTAAGGCTTATCTAAGTGAGCGCCAATCTAATTTTAATTTAGAAAAAGGCCCCATGCACAGTATTAATATTATTCATGGATTTAACGACAATAGTTTGCGCATTCATTTTGCGGTGCATCATTTATTAATAGATTCTTTAAGTTGGCGTATTTTAATTGAGGATTTATACCAAATTTATAATAACTATCAGTTAAGTACAAAGCAAACAAGTTATCGCCAATGGGCAAAAAAAATATCATCTTACTCAAATTTATACCCCAAAGAAGCTACATACTGGCGCGAAATTTTAGCTAATTATAAGTCAAATTTTAATGAATATAAAAATGATTGTTATAGTTTTTCTAAATTAGTGCTAGATAAGTCCTTAACTAAAAAGCTACTGCAACAGATAAATGAAGTGATGCATACTCAAGTAGATGAGCTATTATTAAGCGCTTTGGCTTTGACTCTACCCACAGTTACTAATAATCAATTAAATTATGTAACTTTAGAAGGGCATGGCAGAGAAGAGATATGGCAAAACGTAGATGTTACGCGCACTATGGGCTGGTTTACTGCATTATTTCCAATTTGCTTACAAAAATTTGATAGCTTAGTAGAGTGCATTATTAATATTAAAAATATTTTAAGGAAAATTCCAAATAAAGGCATAGGTTATGGCGTGTTATGTGGTTATTCGCAAAACAATTTGCCTAATATAAGTTTTAATTATCTAGGTCAATTTAATAAACATACTCAGCATGATTGGTCTTTAATCAATGAAGAGGCCGGGATTACAGTTGCCGCAGATAATTTTGAGCATAATGTGATTAGTTTCAATGGCTGGGTAATTGCAGGTGAACTTAATTTTACAGTTGCAACTAAGCTGGGAGAAAAAGCAACCTCACACTTGGCACAAAATTATAAGCACAATTTGGTAAGCTTAATTCATCAATTATCTAAATCACCTATTATGCCCTACACTGCAAGTGATTTTTTTAAAGTTGAATCTGAGGCAGATTTATTACAATTGCCAATACAGCAATCTTCTCCGTATCAATGGTTCCCTATGACTGAAGTGCAACAAGCTTATTTACTTGGTCGCTTAGATAATTATGAAATAGGCAATATTGCTAACCATATTTACCTTGAATACGCCTATCAAACCTTAGATGTTTCTAAACTTAATAAGGCAATTAACGCACTTATTGGTAAGCAGCCGGTATTACGTACAGTTTTTTCATTTGAAACTTTAAAGCAAAAATTTTTAACTCTGCAAGAAATTAAACCATATAAAATTACTGTTAATGATTATTCAGAAAAAATTAGCTCGTATAATCTTTGTAAGATTCGTGATAGATTATCACACCATGTGTTTAACCCAGAGCAATACCCATTATTTTATTTTGAGGTATCTATCTTTAAAGACCAAATTATATTACATATTAATCTTGATCTTTTGATTATGGATGGCCAAAGTCGCGAGTTATTTTTTAAAGCGTTAAATGAAATATATCGACAAGATGACATTAATGTTTATCAACCTAATGTAGGTATTACTTTTAAAGATTACCAACAATATATAGAAATGCTTAAGCATTCTAATTGGTATGTAGTAGATAAACAATATTGGTTAAATAAAATTTATAAAATGCCATTGCGTCCTAAATTACCTTTTAAAATGCCTCCAGAGAAAATTAAAAAGCCAAAATTTGTAAATCATACATTATTTATTAAAAATGAAGTATGGGATAAATTTAAATTAAAAGTAAGTCAAAAAGGATTGTCTAATTCTGGAGTATTATTAAGCTTGTATGGAAGTGTGCTTGCTTATTTTTCTGGTACTAAGGAATTTCTTATAACTATGACATTATTTAATAGATATTCTATTTATTCCAAAATAGATGAAGTATGGGGAGACTTCACTTCAACTAACTTATTTCATTTTAAAGATTTTGGTGAGCAGTTGTTACAAACTATTACCCAAAATCATGAAACACTATGGAACGACATTTCTCATGCTTTGTATCCAGGAATGAAAGTGCAGCGCCAACTAATGCATGAAAAAAATCTTGAAATTCACAAAGCAGTTTCACCACTAGTATTTACTAGTGTAATCAATTGTGCATCAGATAATCATATTGAATCAGAATTTTTAGAAGATGACGAACAAGTTGATAAGCGCTATGTTTGTGGACAAACATCACAAGCATGGATTGACTTGCAAGCTATAGAAACTAAGCAAGGTTTTATGAGCAAATGGATGTATGTAGAGCAATTATTTGCTCCAGAATATATTTCCCAAATGAATGAGTTATTTTGTGCCTTAATTAATCATTTGGCTTATAACGAATGGAATACTAGTAGTCATCTATTTAAATTACAAGATAGCGACTGGCAGCTGATTGAAGCTGCAAATAGTGATAGCATAACGCCTAGTATGCCCACTTTATATAGTGGTTTTCTTGACAAAGCCAAACAGCAAAAATTTGCTTGCCAGACAGCAGTTATCCAAGCGCAAACCTTACAACAATATACTTATGCTCAATTGTTAATAGATAGCTCACAGCTAGCCCATTATCTATATCAATATATTAAAAAATTAAGACCAAAACCAAAATTAATTAGCATATTGTGTGAAAAAGGCTACAACCAGGTGCTAGCAACTATTGCAATTATGCGTTGTGGCTGTGCTTTTTTACCATTAAATAGTGCTTGGCCTGTTGCTAGAATTTGTGAAGTATTGCTACAAGGTGGTGCTGAAGTTGTGCTTATTTCAAATAAATTATATAAAAATGTAGATTTGGTTGATAAATTACAGTTACATTGTGAATTACTTATTATCGATAATATAATAAATGAACCAGATAGTAGTTTAATTCATGAAATTCTACCAGAATCTAGCTCCCAAGATGTTGCCTACGTTATTTTTACTTCTGGCTCCACAGGCAAACCAAAGGGTGTGACAATCACTCATGGTGCAGCCCAAAATACTATTGAAGCTATTAACCAGCGCTTTGAAATTAATGCGACTGATAAGATATTAGCCCTTTGTGACTTGAGCTTTGATTTGGCCATTTATGACATATTTGGTTTATTAGCAGCTGGTGGAACTATTGTTTTTCCTAAAAATTCCACATTACTTGACCCTAATATTGAATTAATGCAGCAATTTGCTATCACTTTATGGAACACGGTGCCCCAATTTGCAGGATTATTAGTGGATGAGCTAGAACAAATCTCACAACAATTGCCAAAATTGCGATTATTCCTTTTAAGTGGTGATTGGATCCCATTAAAATTGCCCCAACGCCTTAAAAAGCGGTGCCCCGCTGCTAAAGTCATTAGTTTAGGTGGAGCTACTGAGGGCAGTATTTGGTCGATTTGGTATCAAATTAATACAATAGACCCAACTTGGACAAGTATTCCATATGGTTATGCGATGCCTAATCAAAAAATGTATGTGTTAAATAATAATTTACAACATTGTCCAGTGGGAGTAATTGGTGAGATATATATTGGGGGCGCAGGAGTGGCAACAGGTTATTGGCGCAATTTAGAAATGACTAAAAACAGTTTTATTTTCACTCAACAACTTGGCAAACTTTATAAGACAGGTGATTTGGGTAAATGGAATAAAGCTGGTTATCTTGAATATATTGGTAGAAATGACTTTCAGGTTAAAATACGTGGTTATCGTGTTGAGCTAGGGGATATAGAACAAGCTTTTGTGGCCATTCCTACAATTGAGCAGTGCGTGGTTGTTGCTATCACGCGGGAAGAAAATAAAGACGATAAGCATTTGATTGCTTTTTACCAAGCGGCAATGCCCCTAGAACGCGAAGAGTTGCTTGATTATTTATCTACCAAATTACCAACTTATATGTTGCCATCAACTATGGTACATTTATTACAATTTCCCTTAACTGCTAATGGCAAGATTGACCGGGAAAATATTAATATTAAAGCTAAAAATCTTAGTGTCAGTCGTCATTCTTATACTTATGCTAGGAATATAATTGAGGCAAAATTAGTTAATATTTTTGCAGATGTGTTAGAGCTTGAGAAGATAAGCGTATTTGATGATTTCTTTAGTCTTGGGGGAAATTCTATATCTTCGGTGAGATTGGTGGCCCAAATCAAGCAATCTTTTAATATAGCACTAGCCATCACTACCATTTTTAAGTATCCAGTATTAGCTGATATGGCAAAACAAATTGGGCAAAAAACTTATCAGCAAGATATTGATATAATTTTACCAATTCAAACCATGGGTACAAAATTACCTTTATTTTTAATTCATCCGGCAGAGGGCTTATCAGCTCCTTACAATATTCTTAATTATTATATGCATGATACACCTTTATACGGGATTAATAGTCCATGTTTTTCTAAAATTAAAGATAAGATTTCAAGTATCGAACGTATGGCTCAAAGCTATATTAGTGCAATTAAAACTATCCAAGCTAGCGGGCCTTATCGACTTTGTGGTTGGTCCTCGGGTGGTTTGTTGGCTTTTGAATTGGCTCGGCATTTACGCAACCTAGGCGATGAGATTCAAGTGGTGATAATGTTAGATACTTATTACCCTGAAATTAGTGCCAAATTAGATAGCTTTAATGTTAGTGATGCATATGTTAAGCAAGTTTTAGCTAATCAAGGAATTGAACCAGAATCTGCTGAAGGAAAGTATTTTTATGCGGAAATGGTTAATAGTATGAAAATATGTAGTAAGTATATTGCCCCAGATTTTGCATGTAATTTATTTTTA